>OEIU01000212.1_pt1 | contig 58745 bp, 55 predicted proteins | sample 1539221 | NCBI WGS metagenome assembly OEIU01 (sample SAMN03792071, study PRJEB22550) | activated sludge metagenome | feature: wastewater treatment plant; material: activated sludge; isolation source: Wastewater treatment plant of a petroleum refinery complex | place: Argentina: Zarate | collected... | reverse complement strand
CGCGGGCGGACGGCCTTGCTCTACCGAGCTACACCATCACTGGGGACACGACCCGCTGGTGAATGCGGCGCTGGCGCGGACAAAATAGCGGCGACAACGAAAATATCGAAAACAACCCCATGCAAAGTAGCCTTGAGGTGAACAAAGTAGTCTTGGGGTGAACAAGGCTGCCTGACACGCGTCCGCGTCGAAGCTGTTGACGACAACTGCAAGTCGCACCTTGATCAACAAGCATAGATTGCTGTAGGATACCAAAATAACTTTTGGTTACATTGATTTTTCAAGCCTTTTTTGGAGCGCAGCAATGGCAGTTCGCTATCGCGCGTTGGTCAGTGGCGGTTACTATTCGGATAGGCCTTTTGATCGGACGTTGCCCGTTTCAGTCCGCTGCAACAATCCCGGCGCCGTGAACGGTGCAGCCTGGGAGAGACGATACCCCGGGTATGTCGATACGGTCGAAACAACTCCGGGGAACAAGACGACGATCTTTGAAGCCCCGGAGTATGGCGTCGCCGTGTGGTGGGAACTGCTACGGCGCTATGCGCGCAGAAACATCACGACAGTTGGCCAGATCATTACCGCGTATGGCGGCGGGCAAGATTATTCTAACTATGTGAATTTCGTTACGCGCAAGACCGGATTCAGCGCACGGAAGAAAATTGCCCTCGACGACAATGCCGCCTTGTTGTCGTTCGGGAAGGCAATGTTTCACTACGAGGCTGGCAGGCCGACGCCGCTGAAGGATGAGCAGATCGACTACGGTATTCGCCTGGGGCAGTCGAAGGGATCAAGAGAACTCGCCGGCGACGTGCCCGTCATCGCAACCCTGCTTGATGACCGGACTGCGTCGCCTGCGCCGTCGCCTGAGGTCTTGCCGCCGGTACGCGCTGAGAGTGCCCTGTCACTGGACACGCTGGAGGGCGTCAAGGCCATCCAGGCAATACTGACCAATTGCGGCTACCTGGATCCTCCCGCCGACGGCGGCTACGGCCCGGTGACGAAATGGGCATTGGGCAGGTTTGCCCAACGCGCACGATTGGGCCAGTTTACCGGGCTGACGCCGGAGATCGTCCACGCGCTCACGCAGGCGGAGCAACTCCCGTTGCTTCCGGGTGCTGATCTCGCCGGCCGAATTGCCAAGGCCATGCTGAGAAATGGCTACTGGATCGCGCGCGATCCGGACTGCGTGAACATCGTCTACATTGAGGGGATGGATCCGAACGGCGAACCGAACGACAATCGCAACAATGTATTCAACGACCTTCGGATCACGTTCCGGGTGAACGCACATGGCGTTCCCGAAATCGTCGGAAAGTGGGAGGCCACAACCGAGCCCAGTCGCAAGTGGACACTGACTCCGATGAACCCGGACGGTGCGTTTCACATCAAGTTCGGACAGTACAAGGCCTGGATCAAGGGTTGGTATCACACCCACGATGCGTTGATTCAGGCCGGCCAAATCGAGGGCTATCGCGACCCGCTCAAGACTTTCAAGAGAGATTTCGATCACCCCGTCAAAGGGTCGGAGTTCGGCGTGCACCATCATTGGGGCTATGACCTCCCGCACAACGATATGGGGAAATCGAGCGCTGGCTGCCTGGTCGGTCGTGCGACGGCGGGCCATCGGGAATTCATGTCGATCGTTCTGAAGGACCCCCGGTATCGCGCAAATGGTGCCTATCGCTTCATGGCGGCAATCCTGCCGGCCGGCGATCTCTCTTCTTGACTCGGCTCGCACGATAACGGCGAAGCCGTTGCGCGGCGATGATCGACCGGCCTACCTGTTCCTGTTCACCGGCTTGCGCTTCTCGATGAACGCCGCCATGCCCTCGGCGCGGTCTTCCAGCGCGAAGGTCGAGTGGAACAGGTTGCGCTCGACGTTCATGCCTTCGGACAGCGGCGTCTCGAACGCGCGGTTGATGGCTTCCTTGGCCATGGCGGCGGCGGGACGCGACATCGAGGCGATCTTTTCTGCCGCCGACAGCGCTTCTTCCATCAACTTGTCGGCCGGGACGATGCGGCTGACGAGGCCGGAACGCTCGGCTTCCGCCGCATCCATCATCCGTCCGGTGAGGCACAGGTCCATCGCCTTGGACTTGCCGATGGCGCGGGTCAGGCGCTGGGTGCCGCCGATGCCCGGGATGGTGCCGAGCGTGATCTCGGGCTGGCCGAATTTCGCGGTGTCGGCGGCGATGATGATGTCGCACATCATGGCGAGCTCGCAGCCGCCGCCGAGCGCATAGCCGCTGACGGCCGCGATGGTCGGTTTCCGGCAGGTGGCGACGCGGTCGCCGCCGATCGCGGTAAAGTCGCTGGAGAACATGTCGATGAAGCCCTTCGGCTGCATCTCCTTGATGTCGGCGCCGGCGGCAAACGCCTTTTCGCTGCCGGTGAGCAGGATGCAGCCGATGCCGTCGTCGGCCTCGAGATCATCGACGGCGGCCGCGATCTCGCGAAACACGCCGAATGACAGCGCATTGAGCATCTTCGGCCGGTTCAGCTTGATGATGCCGACCGCGCCCTTGCTCTCGACTATGATGTGTTCGAACGTCGCCATGATCCACCCCGGATAACCGATCTGGCAGCAATGTGCCTGCTGCCGGGGTGGGCTTCAAGTAGGCGGGAATAGAGACATCTGGACGCGGCGGCGCCGCGCCCGCTTCGCGCGACTGGCTTATGCCATGAACATGCGCGCGGCCGAGGCCACGGTCAGCAACGTGCCGACGGCGATGAAGACCTTTCCGATCAACGATGTCCTGTCCAGGGTGGAACTGTCGTTGCTCGCGCTCTCCGACATCGGCCTGGAGGTCGAAGCCATTACCACCCCCTGGGTGGCAGGCGTCGGCGCGGAAGGGGATTCCTGCAACGCACGGTCGGCGTCGCTGAGCTGGTCGGAGGCATCCGCCGGGGTCTCCGCCTCGGCCGGCTTGTCCGCCGTTGCTGCCGACATGCCGTTGGCGCTATCGGGGGACGCATCGGCCGCGGTCATTTGCGCATTCGCATTGGCCAGCCAGCCGGGAACCGCGGGCGGCGCAGCGCCGCTTGCATCGGCGACCTGCTTTTCCTCGACCTGCTTGCCCTCGGTAGATTTCGACGCCGTGCCGGTGGATTTGCGATGGGCGTGCCGGTGACGCGAACCCTGCCTGACGGACTTGCCGGATGGCGCACCCTCCGACTTCGAGACGGCAGCGCCGTCCTCACCGGCAGCCATCGCCGGTGCAGGTCCCGCCAAGCTCATCAGGAGTCCCGCTGCAAAAAGCAGGGCCGATCCTGCGCTGGCTCTGATCGTCATCTGGAAACTCCCATTGGCCGCCGCCCTGCACCGAAATGAGACTGCGCCGGTGACCACAGCACGGCGGAAAGAGGGTATATTCGGGCCACACCGGGCAAAAGCTGGGCAATGGTATTGCAGCGGACTTTTGCCCACGGGCTTTTTGGCCGCCTCCCGATTTCCCGACGGAGGGCGGCGGCGGGTGCGGGCTCACGCGATCGATGTTAAGAGCCTGCCATCCGCAGCCGGCGCGCCGATTCCTCCTCGCGCGGCGCTGCGGAGGATATTCGATCACGACTTCGTGATCGGGACGGTCCTGATGTAACAAATTGAAAGTTCGACCGAATTGCAGGGTAGGAGCGCGGGTGCGCGAGCGGGATGACGAATGGACCGGCCTGATGCGGTCGGCCATTGCAGGCGACAGTGCGGCGTATCATCGCCTGCTCAAGGCCGTCACGCCGGTGCTCCGGGCCGCGGCGCGCCGTGGCTTGGCGCGGGCCGGGCAACCGGTCGATCAATCCGAGGATATCGTGCAGGACATTTTGCTGGCGGTGCATCTGAAGCGGCATACCTGGGACGCCAGCGCCCCATTTGCCCCATGGCTGTTCGCGATCGCCCGCAACAAGCTGATCGACGCGCTACGTCGCCGCGGCCGGCGGATCTTCGTCGATATCGACGATTTCGCCGAGACGCTGCCGGGCGAGACCCCGGCCGAGTCGGCGTCGGCAAGCGAGGTGGCGGCCCAGCTCAAGACGCTGCCGGTGCGACAGCGCGAGGTGCTGCAGTCGATCGCCGTCGATGCCGCCTCGATCAAGGATACGGCGATCAAGTTTTCGATGAGCGAGGGCGCGGTGCGGGTGGCGCTGCACCGGGGGCTGGCCAGCCTGACGGCGAAGCTGCGGGAACACTGAAATGGATACCGATCAGCTCATTCGATCGCTGGCAGAAGACAATACGCACCGCGCGCGCCCGGTCGGCTTCGCGCTGATGCTGGCGCTGCTCGCCGCGGCGCCGGTTTCGCTGTTGATGTTCTTCACCGAGCTCGGCGTTCGGCCGGACGTGATGGTGGCGATGCACAATCCGTTCTTCGACCTGAAATTCGCGGTGACCCTGGCGCTGGCGATCTCGGCGATTGCCGTCAGCCTGCACCTGTCGCGTCCCGAGGCCTCGCTGCGCGGGTTCGGCTGGCTGCTGCTGGCGCCGGTCGGAATCCTGGCTGCCGCGATCAGCGGCGAGATGATGATGCCGCAACGCTTGCCGATGATGACACGGCTGGTCGGCAAGAACTCCTGGGTCTGCATGACGGCGATCCCGGGGCTGTCGCTGCCGCTGCTGGCCGGCGCGCTGATCGGACTGCGTCACGGCGCGCCGTCGCGGCCGGCCGTCGCCGGCGCCGCCGCCGGACTGCTGTCGGCGGGACTGGCGGCGACGCTCTATGCGTCGCACTGCACGGATGACTCGCCGCTATTCGTGGCGACCTGGTACACCATCGCAACCGCGCTGGTGACCGCGATCGGCGCGCTCGCCGGAGCGAAGCTGCTCAGGTACTAAAGCGCGATGAGATTGGGATGAATCGTCATCGCGCTTTAGATTATTGTTTGAGCATGATCTTTTCGGAAAACCGCTGCACACTTTTCCGGATCATGCTCTAGGTACAGGCCCGCTCGGCGCGTTCTGCTGCATGCGGTGGAAGCGCAGCACCTGCTGCGCCGTCGACGGCCGCAACCGCTCATAGGTATCCTGGCTGGCCATCAGATCGGTCGGCTCCGCGCCCGACAGTTCGTCGCGCATCCTGATGATGGTTCGTACCGTCGGCCATGACAGCCCGGCGACCTTGGCCAGGATCATCACGCCCTCGGCCCGACTTTCGACCATCATGTTCTCGGCGATTGCCACCGGCATGTTGGCGAGCGCCGCGATCGAGGCGTTGGCCTCGTCGAATTTTCCGGCTTCGGCAAACGCGGCGACCTGGCGTTCGTCGAGCCGGCCGTCGTCGTAGAGCGACTTGACCAGCGCATGCGCGATATCGGTGTTCCTGGTGATCGTCGAGGTCGCCGAGCGGGCACGCCGCGTCGCTTCCTTGACCGCGGTCGGCACCTCGGCCACCTGCCTGGGATTGGCTGCCTCCAGCCGCTGCCGCACCGTGGCGGAGGCCTTGGCCAGCAGTTTCAGATAGAGATGCCGCGGTACCGACGGCCGCAGGCCGACGGAGGCCGTGAGATCGTCGTTGCCCTCGGCACGATCGACGAGACGGGTGAAGCCGCGCTCGGTGAATTCCGCGCCGGGATTGTTCACCGCAGATCGCACGACGTCGTCGTTGCCGCGCTGGACCAGCACGTCGGTGACCGCGCCGCTCAGCGTCCTGCGGGTCGAAATCGCCATCAGATGCGCCTGGCTCTTGCAGCGCGCATTCTCGATCAGCGTCTTGTCGTCGAGCCGCGCCGATTGCGACAGCACCGGGCCCGCCACCTCGATCACGTCATCGAAGGCCAGCGCGCGAATGGTGAGCGGCGGCGCCGTGTCGATCGGAGCGAGACGGTTGGCCAGCAGCATCTTGGCCGATGTTTCAATGTGATCGATCAGGCACTGGAAGACGTCGTCGAACAGCCCGACCTGCTCGTCCGAATAATCGATCGCGCCATTGATGAAGAGATCGGTCACCCGCCGCAGGGTCTCTACCCGGCGTGCGACGGTGCCGTGCGTAAGCGTGGACTGCAGCTCATCGAGCAGATGGCCGGAAGAGGCAGGTATTGCGGCTTTCAAAATCATGACTCTATCCTGGAGCAAGACCGGCGGCGACTTCTTCGCCACCGGAGCTGAAATATGTTGGATCAGGCGCTGGCTATGCGGTTGCGCCCCTGCGCCTTGGCTGCATAAAGCGCGCTGTCGGCGCGCGCGAGAAATGTGTCAGACGTTTCGTTCGGATTGAGCGTTGCAACGCCGGCGGACATGGTCACCTTCATGCCGGGCGAGAATGCGCTCCAGTCGAGTTCGGCGATCATGGCGCGCAGGCGGTCCACCGCACGCGCCGCGCGCTCGGTCTCCATGTCCGGCAGCACCAGCAGGAATTCCTCGCCGCCATAGCGGCCGAAGCGGTCGACGCTGCGGATGTTGGCGAATGCGGTGATTGAAAACGTGCGCAGAACCTCGTCGCCGGTCGGATGGCCGTAGGCGTCGTTGATGCGCTTGAACCAGTCGAGGTCGATCAGCGCGATGGAGCAGGGCGAACCGCTGCGTCCGGCCCGATCGATTTCCTCCTGCAGCATGCGCATGATGCTGCGGCGGTTGGATGCGCCGGTCAGCTCGTCGATTTCGGCAAGCTCCTCGATCCGCTTGTACGCCGCCTTCAGCTCGAAGCTGCGGTCGTAGAGCATCTTGCGCATGGTCGAGCCGTACAGCCCGACAAAGGCGCATTGGCCGATCGTCAGCACGAAAGAAAGCATCGCGGCGACGCGTTCGGTCGGGGTGGTGATCGGCAGGCCGATCGGGGTGCTGGTAAAGAGGAAGATCGGCGCCAGGCCGATCATGGTCAGCGTCCAGGAGGTGATCGCCTGGCGGGAAGTCATCCGCAGCGCACCGAATCCGAAGATCAGGAACACCACGCTCAGGAAGAAAAATCCGATCTGCGGGGCTGCCAGCAGAAAGCAGAGCTGGAGCGCGACGTGGCCGGCGACCTGGTAGATCGTGAGATAGTGGTCCTCGAAGCGGTCGTTGAAATGCGCTTCCGACAGCACGACGAAGACCGAAAGCAGGCCGACGCCGCAAACGAAATACGCCGAGGGCAGAATGAGCGGGATGCTGCCGGCGTAGCAATAGACCAGCATGACCAGCGTCATGAGCACGTAGCTCACGCCCTGGACGGCCAGCATGTGGCGGCGCTGGCCGACCCGGCGCCTCAACATTTCCGGCGGCCTGAGGACGACGGGCGCGGTCGTACTCTGGGAGCCTTGCCCCTGAAGCAATGAAGCCGCGCTGCTCATGTCCCGTCGCTGTTGGTGTCTGCCGACGAAACTTTAGGAATAAAGCCTTTAGGTTTGGTATCTTTCGGGATCGAATCGGGTCCGTTAGAACCCTGTCAGTGCACTGTTTTCCCAATGGAATCTGCCGGATTCCGATAGTACGGTGCCTAACTTAGCGACAACCTGCGGCGTCAGGCGGCTGCTGCCCTGCCGGTGAAGCCTTGCTAAGGTTGCGGTGGCGCGTCTTTTGGAAAGTGTTTCCGTAATATGGTACCAGCTTTGGGACTCAGCTCGCTTCTGCCGGGGACATGGCCCGGCACCGCTCGTCTGTGGGGTAGGTCACACATGCAACTACGGCATTGCCGTATTGTGAATAATCTCACTCTTCACATCGAACCGCAGGCCACCTCCGTCCGACCAACGTTGCGAGACGGCCATTGAGCGCGGCACAGGCGGCTTCAGACGACGTTCTGATCGCTCGGATCGCTCAAGGCGACCGGCTCGCCATGCAGGTGCTCTATGGAAGGCACCATGTCAGGGTGTTCCGTTTCGGGCTTCGGCTCGTAAGGGATGAACAAGTCGCGGAGGATCTCATCAGCGAGGTTTTTCTCGATGTGTGGCGTCAGGCCGGCAAGTTCGAAGGCCGCTCCGCCGTTACCACCTGGCTGCTGGCGATTACCCGGTTCAAGGCCCTTTCGGCACTTCGGCGCCGCAAGGACGTTGGATTGGACGACGAGACCGCGAACGCGATCGAGGATACGTCCGATGATCCGGAAGTGGCCGCACAGAAGAAGGATACGGGTGAGGCGTTGCGCAAGTGCATGACGGCACTTTCGCCGGAGCACCGGGAGATCGTCGATCTCGTCTACTACCACGAGAAGTCCGTGGAAGAGGTGGCCGAGATCGTCGGAATTCCGGAGAACACCGTCAAGACGCGCCTGTTTTATGCGCGCAAGAAATTGGCCGAGTTGCTCAAGGCAGCAGGCATAGAGCGAGGTTGGCCATGATGGCTGCGAGCAGGCAAATGCTGGATCAAGAGCCCGGCGAGATCGAGATGCTGCTGCCGTTCCACGCGGCCGGCACCCTGAACGCGCGCGACGCTCGCCGCGTCGAGGACGCGCTCGCCAGCGATCCCGCGCTCGCCCGGCAGTACGCCGTCATCCGCGAGGAATATGCCGAGACGATCAGCCTCAACGAGAGCCTCGGTGCGCCGTCCGCGCGTGCCATGCAGAAGCTGTTCGCCGCCATCGATGCCGAGCCGGTGCGCGAGCCGCAGCGTTCGGTGAGCCTGTCGGTGCACGTATCGGAGTTTTTCGCAAGCCTGTCGCCGCGAACGCTCGCCTGGTCGGCAAGCCTCGGCGCCGTGGCGCTCGTGTTGCAGGCCGGCGTGATCGGCGCGGTGCTGATGAAGAATCAGACCGCCTCGTTCCAGACGGCATCGCTGAGCATGAACGAGCCGTCGTCCGGGCCGATTACACGCGGTCTCGAGAGCGGCCTGGCGCCGGCGCGCGTATTGGTGCGGTTTACGCCCGAGGCCCGCATCGCCGACATCACGGCGCTGCTCGACAATTACCAGGCCTCGATCATCGACGGCGCCAAGGGCGGCATGTTCCGCCTGCAGTTCGGCAAGGCGATGAGCAAGGACGAAACCGCCGGCCTGATCGCGAGGCTGCAGCGCGAGAAGATCGTCAGCCTGGCGGTGGCGACGCCGTAAGTCCGCCGCGCGGGACGGTCAAGCCGAGGTCCCATGGTTCATGATCGCAAGAGTTCGCGGCCAGGCATCCTGCGTATGGCAGGGGCGATGTCGGCCGCGCTGCTGCTGCCATTGATCGCGGTCGGACCATCCGCGGTGCAGGCGCAGAGCATCATGCGCACCCCCAATCTGAACGTTGGCGCGCGGGTACCCACCATCAACCCGACGGTGGCGCCGCGCATCAACCCCACGATTGCCGCCCGGCCGAATGTGAGCGTGGACAGGGTCGCGCGCACGCCGCCGACCCGGATCGGCACCATGAGTTCGACCCTGCGCGTGCACCCCGGCGCCGGCGTGCAGTCGACGCTTCCCCATGCGCGGCTTTCGCCCAACCTGTATCCGGGCTGCCAGGCTGCGATGCGCGGCCCGGGTGGCGAGTGCTTCGATCGTCCGGTCACATCGGCCGGAGGAGGCGGCGGCGACAGCACCTCGGGCAGGAAGGGCAAGGGCGGATCGGGCAAGAACAACGCCCAGGCCGCGGTCAATCTGAGCGCGGTCAGGAACGAGCTCGTCGCCGAGATCGACGGCGCGCTATCCGACACGGAAGCGGATGCGCTGGCCCGGCGTCACGGCCTGGAGCGCATCGCCTCGCAGAGCTTCCCGCTGATCGGCGGGACCATCGGCCTGTTCCGCATCGTCGATAACCGGCCCGTGGACACCGTGCGCCGCCAACTTGCGGCCGATGGCAGCGTGCGCTCGGTGCAACTCAATTTCCGCTATGTCCTGCAGGACCAGAAGAAGCCCGTGGTCGAGGGCGACGCCGCGCAATACGCGATCGCCCAGCTCAGGCTGCCGCAGGCGCACGCGGTGGTCCGCGGCATGAACGTCACCATCGCGGTGATCGATTCCGGTATCGACGCCAGGCATCCCGAACTTGCCAATTCGGTTTCCGACAGTTTCGACGCCCTCGGCAGCAAGGAAGGCCCGCATACCCATGGCACCGGGATTGCGGGTGCGATCGTCGCGCACGCCAGGCTGATGGGCAGCGCGCCGGAGGCGAGGCTGATCGCGATCCGCGCCTTCGCCTCGGGATCGAAGGGCGCGGAGAGCACCTCCTATGTGATCCTCAGGGGATTGGACTATGCGGCGCAGCATGGTGCGCAGATCATCAATATGAGCTTTGCCGGCCCCAAGGATCCGCTGATCGAACGGGGCATCGCCGCGACGGCGGCCCGCGGGATCCTGATGGTGGCCGCGGCCGGCAATGCCGGCGCGAAATCGCCGCCGCTCTATCCAGCCGCCAATCCGAACGTCATCGCGGTGAGCGGCACCGACGCGCAGGAAAGGCTGTTTGCAGCGTCGAACCGCGGCAACCACATCGCGATCGCTGCACCCGGCGCGGACATCTTCCTGCCGGCGCCGGATGAAAAATATCAGATCACCTCGGGCACCTCGTTCTCCGCCGCCTATGTCAGCGGCGTGGCGGCGCTGATCATGGAGTGTAATCCGGCACTGAAGCCGGGCGATGTTCGCGCCATTCTGACCAGCACGGCCCGCGATCTCGGCGCCCCCGGCCGTGACGATCTGTTCGGCGCAGGCGAGGCCGACGCCTTTGCCGCGGTGACCGCGGCTGCCGCGGCCCCGGGGCTTCCGCTCGCCGCGGCCTCCGGCAAGCCGGCTGAAAAAGCTCCGGCGCTCGATCCGGCCGCAGATAACGCTTCCGTGAGCCGGGCGCTCAACGAACCCCCGCCGTCGACGGCATCGGAAAAATCGGCCGCAAACGCCGCCAAATAGCGCCGATACGCCGCATTTCGCGGCAATCGCTCCCAAACACGAGGTTAAAAAAATCCTCCGGCGTTTTGAACGTCCGGCGACGGTGCCGCGACTTATCAATGTGGGAGCGGTAATCCCTCCCCAATGGCTATATTCGGCGCGAGCGCCCATCCACCCCAAGCGCCCATATGGCTTGACCCGTCCGGTTGTCCCCCCGGACGGGTCTTTTATTTTCGGCAAATGCCTTTCAACGAAGTCGCGCGACACGCGGTGCCGCGTTCACCGCAGTTACACGTTTTTCGCTTGCCAGAACGGTGAACAATTATTGCGTGTGTCATCGCGAGTGGCATCGTCGGGCGTGCTCTGTGGATAGAGCAGGTAAACTCCGTATTTGTCCGGGTGCTTTCGATCCTTTTGCGCTTTAGTAGCTTTCGCGCACTGGACAACGAAAAAGTTTTCCACAGAATATCCTGGTCATCTCCAAACTGATTCGTCGCTGGTTGCGTCTGCGTCCGTCTCTCTCTTACGGGCTAATTTATGGCACATCCTGCAGACGTGGCACGCGGCCGCAACATCGTTGCGCGCTGGTGCAACCTCGCCGAGCAACGGCTGGACTACCTCACTGAACTGTTCGAGACCGGGCGCTGGCGCCGCTTTCACAGCGAGCGCGAATTTCTCGAAAACATCCAGGAGGCCAAAGCCGCGGTCGCAACGTGGCGCGATCTCCTGAACCGCGAGGCCTCGCTCGACAACACGACGATCGACCTGGCCTGGCTTGGCCGCCGTGGAACCTTGCGGCTGCCGCTGACGCCGCTGCCGCGCGACGAGGGGTACCGCCGTCCGATTGTGTCGCTTCAGCCGCAAGCGGCGCCGATTGCCGCCGCGCCACCGCCGCGCGACATGCCCGCTGACTTCCTGGTCGCGCTGGAGAACCGGATCGCCGTTGCGGAAGACGCTCTGCCCGCGCCCGACGTGGTCGCGCTCGACGAACTGCCGGTCCCGGTGCTCGATCTCGACGCGATGAAGAATCGCTATCCGCTGCTGCGCAACGCGCTTTAGGCAGCGGCGAACGGCGCAGACTAGCGCCGCACCGCATTGCCGCCGACCACGACCTGCACATGGCGCTGCGCGCCCTCGGCCGACAGATCGGTCGTGATGGTGCGGGCGTGGTCGAGCCCGACCACGGCGCCGCGCGGGGTTTCCGAGATCATGTTGTTGCTGACCAGCGCCGTGCCGGCGCCCGGCAGCACCGAGACGCCGACGCCGACGAAGGCGTTGCGGATCACGTTGCCCGTGATGGCGACATCGCGGAGATATTTGCCCCAGCCGGCGATGATGCCGAACGACGGCGCGTTCTCGACCACGTTACCCGTAACCGTCGTATCAGCTTCGACATAGATGCCGATCCCGGCGTCGTCGTCGGGCGCGGTGCCGATCGGCCGCTTCGGCAGCAGGTTGCGGATGATGTTGCCCTGGACCACCGCGATGCGGCCGCCCTCGTTGAAATTGCAGACGGAGACGCCGACGGCCGCGCCGTCCACGGTGTTGTTGGCGATCACGGCGGCCTCGAACGCAAATTCCGAATAGAGCGCGACCTCGCGGACATTGCTGACGCTGTTGTCCGTGATGTGGATGTTGGACGCCGAATTGCCGCGCACCGCCGAATAGTCGCAATTTTTGATGCGGTTGCCGCGCACGATCACGTTGCCGGCGCGGAATGCGTTGATCGCGTTGCCGTACTGCCCGGAGCCGCCGGGGCCGGCCTTGATGTCCTCGATGCGGTTGTCCAGAACCAGCGTGCCGTCGTCGCCGATCGCGGTGCGCAGGATCTCGATGCCGTTGTCGTTGGTATCGATGATGGTGTTGCGCGAGACGATCAGGCCTTTGCCGTCGAACGACACGACGGCGGTGGCCGCGATCTTCCGGAAGATGTTGTTGGAGATATCGCCGGAGACCTGCTCGAGCCAGATGCCGTTGCCGCCGCTTGCTGTGATTTCGCAGCCGGCGATGCGCACGTCGCGGCCGCCGAGGCAATGGATCAGTCCCTGGCGCGGCGGCAACGGGATATTGCCGCCATCGAGGGTCAGGCCGGTCAGGCCGAGGCTGCCGGCGCTTTCGCCCAGGAACATCGAGCTGCCGCCGGTGAATACAAGTTTGGTCGCGCCGCGCACGCCGACCAGTTGCGTGCCGTTCGCAAGCCGCAGCATGCCGGTGCGATAGACGCCCGGCGGCAGCGCCAGCGGCGCCTGCGCCCGCGCCGCCTCGTCGATTGCACGCTGCAGCTTGGCCGTCTGGTCATCCGGAGCGCCCGGACGCACGCCGAATTGCGTGACGTCGCGACCGAACGTGGAGGTGAGGGGTGCCGCGCGGGCGGCGTCGGGCGACATCGCGAGCGCGCCGGCCACGCCGGCGGCGGACCCTCCAATGAGATGGCGGCGGTTCATGTCCATGATGAGTGGCCTTCGCGCTCCAGACATTCGCGTTTTCCCCAGGTATCGCGGAAATCCGGCTCCGCTTGGTGAAGATGCGGGGCGGGAGCGGTGATTGTTGGGGGTAGGGTTAATCATCCCCGTCGTCCCGGGTTAGCCGGCCCTTCTTGCCAGCCGCACCATTTCCAGCAGCATCGCTTCGCCGGCGTCGACCAGTTCCTCGAGCGTGATGCGCGGAGAACCCTTGCGCCTGACGGCGCCGGCGCGCGCCAGCGGCGGGATGTGAACGAAGGCGGCGAGACGGGGGCCGGTGTCGGCGCCGGCCGTCTCGATCGCGCGCCAGCTCAGATAGTTGCAGAGATAGCTGCCGGCATCGCGCGAGGCGCGGGCATCGAGGCCGGTGGCTTTTGCCGCGCGCAGCAGCTTTGCGGTATGCGGCCCGAACCTGCGCGCGTCGGCGGCGGCGGCGATCGAACCTTTCCGGACCCGCGTCTGCGCGGCGTCGGGCCACAGCATGGTGACGGCGTTGCGGGCGCGGGTTTCGATCCGCAAGTATGGAGTTCGCGAGGCGAGGCCGAACATCAGCAGCGCATGCGGCCTGTGCTGCAGGAGTGCGAGCGGCAATTCGCGATCGACCGCGGCATAGGTGACAGGAAAGATGTGGCTGGAGAGTTCGACATCGCCGAAAGCGGGGCGACGCAGCCGCGTCAGGCGCGCCACCAGCGGCTGCGTCGGGTTGTGGGGCGCGCCGGGAAACGGGCCGAAGCCGGTGACGAGAACGCGCAGTCCTTCGCTCACCGCAGCCACTCCGCGATCTGTTCGGCCGCGAGCGCCGGCGTGATGCGGCCCTCGGCGACGTCGGCCTCGGTCTTCTTGACCCTGGCGCGGATCGAGGGGTCGGAACGCAGCCGCGCCATCATGCGCTGCTCCAGCATCGACCACATCCATTTCACCTGCTGCTCGCGCCGCCGGCCTGCAAATTCGCCCGAAGCGTTCATCGCAGTGCGGTGATCGACGACCTTCTGCCACAATGCGTCCATGCCGATGCCCGTCAGCGCCGAATAGGTCACGACCGGCGGATGCCAGTGCTGCGAGCGCGGCGTCAGGATATGCAGCGCCGAGCGATATTCCGCCGCCGCCATGTTGGCGCGCTTGATGTTGTCGCCGTCGGCCTTGTTGATCGCGATCATGTCGGCAAGCTCGACCAGGCCCTTCTTGATGCCCTGCAATTCGTCGCCCGCGCCGGGCAGCATCAACGCCAGGAAGAAGTCGGTCATGTCGCAGACCGCGGTCTCGGACTGGCCGATGCCGACGGTCTCCACCAGCACCACGTCGAAGCCGGCCGCCTCGCACAGCAGCATCGCCTCGCGGGTCTTGGCCGCGACGCCGCCGAGCGTGCCTGATGAGGGCGAGGGCCGGATGAAGGCGGCCTCCGAATTCGCAAGCCGCGCCATCCGTGTCTTGTCGCCGAGGATCGAGCCGCCGGTGCGGGCCGAGGAGGGGTCCACCGCCAGCACCGCGACCTTGTGGCCGCGCTCGATCAGGAACATGCCCAGCGCGTCGATGGTGGTGGACTTGCCGACCCCGGGCGAGCCGGTGATGCCGACGCGGAATGCCTTGCCGGTCTCAGGCAGCAGCGCCTGCACCAGGTCGCGGGCGGCGGCCTGGTGATCTCCACGCCGGCTCTCGATCAGCGTGATCGCGCGCGCCAGCGCCGCGCGCTGGCCGGCACGGAGGTCCTTGGCGAGCTTCTTGATGTCGAGGGAAGCAGTTTTCGGCAGGGTCATGCCGCTGGTTTACAACGGCCGTGCCGTGCAGGCGAGGGGCCTGCACGGGTCGTTCACCGGGACGACGTGGCGGGGACAGGTCCGCGCTTCATCTTGCGCCACACCCAGACCAGCACCGGCCAGATCAGCGCGCCGATCGCGAAGGCGGCGAGGATCGCCGCGATCGGCCGCTCGAAGAACGGCAGCACGCTGCCGTCGGACTTGATCAGCGAGGTGACGAAGCTCTGCTCGATCATGGTGCCCATGACGATGCCGAGCACCATGGCGGCGACCGGATAGCCGTTCTCCTCCATGACGTAGCCGATGACCCCGAAGGCCGCCACCGTCACGACGCCGAACATGTTGTTGCCGATCGCGAAGGAGCCGACCGCGCAGCACAGCATGATGACCGGCATCACGCTGGAGCGCGGCGCGCGCAGCACGAGGCTCGCCAGGCGGATCATGACGATGCCGAACGGGATCATGATGACGTTGGCGATGATGAACATCAGGTAGATCGCGTACATGCTCGACGCTTTTTCGGTGAACAGCGTCGGCCCCGGGTTGAGGCCCTTCATGTAGAGCACGCCGATCGCGATCGCCGCGATGGTGTCGCCGGGAATGCCGAACAGCAGCGAAGGCACCCAGCCGGAGGCGATGCTGGCATTGTTGCTGGCGCCGGCCTCGACCAGGCCCTCGACATGGCCGGTGCCGAACTTTTCCGGTTCCTTGGAGAAGCGTTTCGACATGGCGTAGCTGACCCAGGCCGCCATGTCGGCGCCGGCGCCCGGCAGCACGCCGATGATGATGCCGATGATGTTTCCGCGCGTCATCTGCCAGTGATATTTCCTGGTCAGCAGCCACTGTCCCGCCATGATGCTCCCGAACCTGCGCCGCGGGATCGGCGGCGGCTCCGGCGTCAGCATCGCGCGCATCACCTGCGCCACCGCGAACACGCCGACCAGCGCCGGGATCGGCTCGATGCCGCCGAGCAGGTTGGTGACGCCGAAGGTGAAGCGGGGAACGCCGCCGGGATTCTCGATGCCGACGCAGGACACCAGCAGGCCGATGAACATGCCGGCGATCGCCTTCACCGGCGAGGAGCGCGCGACCAGCGTGGCGCACATCAGGCCGAGCAGCGCCAGCCAGAAATATTCGAAGGTCGAGAACGACAGCGCGATCTCGGCCAGCGGCGGCGCCAGGATCATCAGCGAGAGCGTGCCGGCGATGCCGCCGACCGCGGAGAACCAGACGCCGGCGCCGAGCGCCAGTTCCGCCTCGCCCTTGCGCGTCATCGCATAGGCTTCGTCCGCATAGGCCGCCGAGGCCGGCGTGCCGGGGATGCGCAGCAGCGCGCCGGGGATGTCACCGGAAAAGATCGCCATCGAGGAGGCCGCCACGATGGTGGCGATCGCGGCAATCGGCGACAGATAGAAGGTGACGGGAACGAGCAGCGCGGTCGCCATCGTGGCGGACAGCCCGGGCAGCGATCCGATGACGAGGCCGTAGACCGATGCCGCCAGCATCGCAACGATGACTTCCCAGGTGCAGATCAGCGAGAAGGCTTGGCCGAGTGTATTGAGCATCGATCACCAGGGCATCGGCAGCAGCCCGGCCGGCAACGGCACGCGCAGCAGTTTGGAGAAGATCAGGTGAATGCCGATCGGCGCCAGCGCGGCGAGCGGCAGCGACAGCTTCCAGCGGGCACCGAGTGCGGTGGAAGTAACGTACACGATCAGCCCCGCCGTGATGATGAAGCCGAGCAGGTCGGCCGCCGCCACATAGAACAACAGCAGCGCCGGCGGCAGCAGCGCGCGCAGGCCGTAGAACCTGCTGGCCGGAGGCGGCGGCTGGCCGCCCTCGACCGGAATCAGTTCTTCTTCCTCTTCGAAGCTGTGGCCGATGCCGAGCGCGATGGCGAGCCCGCACAGTGCGAGGCCGGTTCCGATCACCAGCGGAAACACATTGGGTCCGACCGGCTGGCCGGGCACCGGGGGCAACTGCCAGCCGCCATAGGCGGCGGCAGCGCCGAGGCCAACGAGAAACAATCCCGTGACGCGATCGGGAAGACGCATGAAGTGGCTCCGCAGAGGACGATATCAGCCGACGAAGATCAGGCCTTCGAGAGACCGGCGGCCTTCATCGCCACGCCCATCTGGGCATCGCCCTTGTCCATGAAGGTGGCGAATTCATTGGCATCGCCCCAGACCGTCCCGAAGCCGCGGTTGCTCATGAACTCCTTGAACTCCTTGGAGTCGTAAACCTTCTTCAGCGCCGACGTCAGCTTGGCCGAGACATCGGCGGGCAAGCCCTTGGGGCCGGCAATGCCGCGCCACGCGCCGGTCGAATAGTCGATGCCCATGGCTTCCTTCAGCGTCGGCACGTCGGGGAAGGCCGGGTTGCGCGTATGCGACATCAGCGCGAGGCTGCGCGCCTTGCCGGCCTCGATGATGGCGCGGGCTTCGGGCACCGAGCATGTCGTGAGGTCGAGGCCGCCGGCCGCGAGGTCCTGCATCGCCGGCGCGGCGCCGTTCGAGGGCACCCAGGCGACATGGTTCGGCGCCAGTCCCATCGCCTGCATCCAGCCGACCAGCGCCAGATGCCAGATGCCGCCCTGGCCGGTGCCCGAAGCCTTCATCTTGCCCGCGGGCGCTGCCTTGATGGCATCGGCGAGTTCCTTCACGGTCTTGTAGGGCGAGGTGGAACTGACCTGGATGCCGGGCGGGTCCTCGTTCATCAGCGCCAGCGGCGTGTAGCTCTTCGGCGCGAGTTCGGTGAGCCCCTGCCAGTGCATCATCGAGATTTCCACCGTCAGCATGCCGATGGTGTAGCCGTCGGGCGCGGCGGTCGCGATCGCGGAATGGCCGACCACGCCGGAGCCGCCGGTGCGATTGACCACGTTGAAGGGCTGGCCGAGATCCTTCTCCAGCAGCGCCGCCACGATGCGCGCGGTCGCGTCGGTGCCGCCGCCGGCGCCCCAGGGCACGATCACGGTCACCGGCCGGGCCGGATAGGCCTGCGCCAACGCCGGCTTGAAGCCAAATCCGGCAACGGCCGCGGCAGCCGCGGATGAAGCCGCAAAGGCGCGGCGCGTGATCTTCCTGGACATCGGTGATCCTCCCTGCGGCATCCGTGAAGCCGGACGCTCTTGTGATGCGCCATTCTAGGCGGCTTTGCGCTGGGGTCGCAAGGCGTTGGCTGATGATGCGGGCATGCTGCCGGTGGGCATCTCGCCACAGCCGGAAATCGGGTGGCGGCGATCAGGCTACCCGAAATAGGTATCCATGTGCGGCTCGCCAATCGGGCCGCGATCGACCGCAGAGAGAACCATGACGACAGCCTATTACAGCAGCGTGCTGAACCATCCGCTGGAAACCGTGTGGACCTTGATCCGCGATTTCAACAACTACCCGGCCTATATCGACGGCGTCAGCGAGAGCATCATCGAGGACGACAAGGGCGGTGACGAGATCGGCGCCATCAGGCGCTTCTGCTATCTCGGCAACTGGATCCGGCAGCGCCTCGCCGGTCACTCGGATGAGGCGCATTCGCTGACTTATGCGGGGATCGAGCCGCTGCCGTTTCCGTCCGAAGCGTCGACGGATACGCCCGCACCGACGCGCTACGAAGGCACGATGCATTTGCGTCCGGTCGTCGCGGGCAACCGAACCTTCATCGAATGGACCGTGACGCTCGACACCGCGCCTGACGACGCCGAGCGTTGGCAAACGCTGTTTCAATCCTGGATTCCGGATTGGACGCATTCGCTCGAACGGGCGCTGGGCCGTGTACCCATGAACCCGGCGGCGTGATGCGGCGAAGGCTGCATCCGCTTTGTCCCGATGGCGACTCAATGTCATGCGGCGCAGCATAACACCTATTCGATCACCTCATCGGCACTGGCGAGAACGGATGGTGGGATTGAAAGACCGAGCTTGTTGGCTGTCTTGAGATTTAATCTCATCTCAAATCTGGTTGGCACCTGCACGGGAAGCTCTGCTGGGTTAGCGCCGTGGAGGATGCGGTCGACGTAAAGGGCGGCACCAAGAAACAAGTCCTCGTCGACCGGCCCGTACGAGAGCAGGCCACCACTCTGAGGAGGAAGCGTTTGATCAGAGACCGCAGGCACATTGTGTTGGGTCACGAGCGATATGATCTTTGCGCGATGGCCAACCATGAAGCCGTCCGACTGGACGATAAGGCCACCGCCCGGCTGTTGTGCCAGCATCGTGATTGCTGTTTCAATTTCGGCCTCGCTGTGAACGGGTACTGTAAGTGGTACAACGTCAAGGGATCGCGCGGCCGCCTCGAACGAGGGGAGAAAATAAGAACCACCTCCGGGCGCAGTATTGGGGTTAAAGATAATTGCGACGCGCTTAACGCTGGGTGCGATCTCCTTGAGAAGTTCTAGCCATTTGCCTCCCATTGTCGGCTCAAGATTAATGAACCCGGTGATATTTGCGCCGGGATGAGACAGGCTCGCGGCGAAGCCAGCCCCAACCGGGTCGGAAACAGTTACAAATACAATTGGAATGGTTCGTGTCTCTCGTTGGAGCGCTGCGGTCGCAGGAGTGGTAGCTGTGACAACTAGGTCGGGTTTCAGAGCAACCAACTCTTTCGCGAAGGCCTGCATCCGTTCAAGATTTCCCGCCCCCCAGCGAACATCAAATCGGATGTTGCTGCCTTCTCTCCAGCCCGACTCGCGAAGCCTTTGTGTAAATTTGGCAAGAAGGAGCTTTCCCGAGGGATTGCCTTCCTCCCATCCGATCAGGATGCCAACCCGTCGTATGCGCTCCTGCTGCGCTCGTGCAGCGAACGACCACACGATTGCAATAGTCGAACCAGTAAGAAGTTCGATGAACTCCCGCCGTTTCATTCGATCACCTCGTCAGTGACGCGCGGGACGGACTGTACCTGGTTTCACGTGCAATTAAAGCGGTCATCTGACTGAGATTGCGCCACGTCCGCTTAGACAAACAAAGCGGACTTCCATCGACCCGACCTCAAAGTCGGCTCAGGGCCCAGAAGACGACCCGGTGTGTCCTTCAACACCAAACGGCTTACAATCACGCGCTGCGACAAACTCGCGCTATCTCGCAGAACAACCTTCCACGCCAGCAGCCCGCGATTGCGGGATGGGTTCGCGCTGGCGAAGGCTTCGGCCGGCGCGCGAGTAATACTAAGCATTACCCGAGCTACTAAACGGAAGAACACGGACTCGCTTGCCGGTCGCCTGAAAGTAGGCATTGGCAACGGCCGGGCCGACAGGCGGGACGCCTGGTTCTCCGACGCCGGTCGGCGGCGCCGATGACTTGACGAGATGAACCTCGACGCTCGGCATCTCGTTGAGGCGCAACACGTCATAGCCGTCGAAATTGCCTTGTACGACTCTGCCCTTGTCGAGCGTAAGCTCCGATTTCAAGATGGCACCGAGGCCAAAGCCGATGCCCCCTTCCATCTGCGCCCGCACCTGGTCGGGATTGACAGCGACGCCGCAATCGACAGCACAGACCACCCGGTGAACGCGCGGTATGCCTCCCTTGCCCACCGAAATCTCGGCAACTTGCGCCACATATGAGCGGAAGGACTCCGCCACTGCAATCCCGCGATAGCGACCGGCCGGCAGAGCTTTATCCCACCCGGCTTTTTCCGCCGCGAGTTTCAGTACCGCGACGTGGCGCGGCTTGTCCTTCAACATCGCCAGGCGGAACTCTACCGGGTCTTTCCCGCCGCTGTGCGCCACTTCGTCGATGAAAGTCTCGAGCGCGTACGCAGTGTGCGTTGAGCCCACCGCGCGCCACCACAGGACAGGCACCTTCACATCCGTCGTTGTCAGGTCGATCCGGACGTTCGGGATGGCGTAAGGCTGGTTGGCGACCCCCTCGACAGAGAGGGCGTCGACGCCCCCCTTTACCAAGGCTTGCTCCAGCAACGTGCCCTTCGCTATCGACTGGCCGACAAGCGTATCGCGAAGGGCGATCAAGTTGCCGCTTTCGTCCAGCGCGGCCCTCAGCTTGTGGACGAAGGCTGGTCGATAGCGGCCGCCGCGCATATCGTCCTCGCGCGTCCATTGCACCTTTACTGGCGCGGTCCAACCAAGCGCCTTGGCAGTGGCAACCGCCTCGACGATGATATCGGCATCGGGCGTGGCGCGGCGGCCGAAGCCGCCACCGGTCTTCATCACCCGGAGAATCACCTTGTCCGGAGTCACGCCGGCGACCCTCGCCGCAACCGCCTGATAGAGATCTGGCATCTGATGCCCGCCCCAAACCTCCAGCGTACCGTCGGGGTTCATTCGCGCCGCGGCATTGATCGGCTCGAGCGGCGCGTGAGCCAGATAGGGAAACTCATAGCGAGCCTCGATGACTTTCGCGGCCTTGGCGAATGCGACGTCAACGTCGCCAATGTTGGTCGCGACCACCGCGCCGTCATCGTCGGAAGCAGCCCTGTACTCGGCAGCCAGTTCCGACGAACTCCGCTTCTCGGCTTGAGAATCATCCCATTCGACAATGACGGCGTCACGGGCCTTCATCGCCTCCCACATGCCACTCGCGACGACGGCGATCCCAAGCGGCGTCACGACTACGTCAGCGACGCCCTTCATCTGCTTGGCTTTCGATGCGTCGAAGCTTTTGAGCGTTGCGCCGAATAGAGGCGGGTGGATCATCACTGCGGTCAGCATGCCCGGCTCTCGCAGGTCGATCGTATATTGCTGCCGTCCATTCGATTTTGGCGCAGAGTCATAGCGAGGCAACGTCTCGCTGCCGATATATTTCCAATCCTTCGCGTCCTTCAGCGCGACGTTTGAGGGTACTGCCGCAACCGCGGCAGCGGACGCCAACGCGCCATAGGTCGCTGACCTTCCGGACGGATGACTCACCACACCTTTCTCGACCTTGATCTCGCTGTCTGGAACGCCCCACTGAGCCGCTGCAGCCGCAACGAGCATGGCTCGTGCAGTCGCGCCTGCGCGCCGGTAGCGCTCCCAGGACGAAGCGGTGCCAGTCGAGCCGCCGGTGAACTGCATTTTTCCACCCAGGCGGACGTTTCCGTAGAGCGCCGTGTTGCCGGCACGGCCCACAACCGTCACCTTCGCCCAATCCGCGTCCAGTTCCTCCTGAACAAGGCTGGCGAGGCCGTGGTAGATGCCTTGCCCCATTTCCATATGAGCGGAAAAGACTGTTACCGTCTCGTCGGGCGCGATTTCCACATACCCAGCAAACGGGTTAGCCGCAGGTTTCTCCGGGTCCTGCGTGCTTTGGGCGTGGGCGGCAAAGCCGACGATAAGGCTTGAACCTACGGCGGTCGCGCCGATGAGGAACGAGCGACGGGAGGGGAATGTGTCTTGCAGGAGGCGTACGGATGCCATGTCGATCATGTCAAGCTCCCAATATCCTGGCAGCCTCATGGATGGCGCCACGGATGCGCTGATAGGTGTTGCAGCGACATAAATTGCCGCTCATCGCGTCATCGATCGCCTGGTCGGACGGCTTGCTGTTCTCGCTCAACAGATTGATGGCCGCCATTACCTGGCCGGATTGACAGTAGCCGCATTGCGGTACGTCCAACCTGGTCCACGTCGCCTGCACCGCTTCAGCGACCCTGCCAGACACGCCTTCGATGGTAACGACGCCTCGTCCATCAACGTCAGTGATTCTGGTTTGGCAAGAACGTGCGGGATGGCCGTCGACGTGAACCGTGCAAGCGCCGCAGAGCGCCTGGCCACAACCATACTTGGTACCAACAAGACCCAAATCGTCGCGCAAAACCCAGAGGAGAGGTTTGTCAAGATCAACGTCAATTTCCCGTGGCTCACCATTGAGAGTAAAGCGGATCATATTCTCCTCCCACTTCTGAAGGCTTTGCGCGGATCCGAGCTACTGGAAAATTTCAGATACCCCTTCTTCGTCGGGGAAAGTCGGATGCCTGAGCTGATCTTGTCGCTTCGAAAAATATGTAAGGAATACGAAATTGCAGTAGGACTCTTACACCCAATGACCGATCGAAAATACTATCTTCACCAATTGATTTGTCAGAAGGTCACCCATCCTGACATAGAAAAGTGAACCGAAAATTGGATGAGTAGATTGAGCGACAATCCACAATGCTCAATGCCGCGTTCGGATCAAAAAGCTGACTTCGGGGAGTCGCGTGCGCATCGTGTCGTCGCGGAGTTCCGCGCCGCGGTGACAGGCTATTCCGACGATCCGGATATTCGCCGGCTCGTCGACGAACTGAGAATTGGAAGCTCCGACTTCGAGCGCTGCTGGCAGACGCAGGGAGTCTTGGCGCGCGAAGGGGGCGAACGTGCGTTTCAATCATCCGACCATGGGACTGCTGCACTATCAGCAGGTGTCGCTGTCGCTAGCGGGCTGGCCCGACTATCGACTGACGATGCTTCTCTCTGCACCAGCCACACGCGATCGATGACCTGTATCGATGCCCCGCGCTGTGACCTGCGGGAACTTTTTGGGGGCGATGCGGCCGCCGATTCCTGCTTTTGCGCCGCAATAATTCCTCAATTGAGGATGCCAATGCGCCCGCGCCTGGGGGTCAGAGCATGGGGAAACTTCATGACTGACAACGTAAATTGGAAGGAGCGCAGAAATCAAATAGCGCGCTATCGGGCGATGGAGCAGGGAACTACGGATCCGCTCGCAGCGCGTTTGCTTCACGACATCGTTTTGGATTTGGAAGCAGAGTTGGAAGAATTGCGGCAAAGCATCGGGCTTGATGCTGCCGCGTGAAAATCCCAGCATCGGGGATGTTCTACGTCGGGGGCACCTGAGGCGATCGAGATGATCGCACGGTGCCCCCTCGCGACACCGCGCAATCGCATATGTGTGCTCCCTGTCGGAGCGCTACTCCGCCGCCTCGCTGCTGTGGCCGAGCCGGGCGTTCAGCTTCTGGATCAACTCCTCCGCCGCATCCGAGATCACAGTGCCGGGTGGGAAGATCGCTTCGGCGCCGGCCTTGTAGAGCGCGTCATAATCCTGCGGCGGGACCACGCCGCCGATGATGATCATGATGTCCTCGCGGCCGTGCTTCTTCAGCGCGGCCTTGAGTTCAGGCACGGCGGTGAGATGGGCCGCCGCCAGTGACGAGACGCCGAGGATATGCACGTCGTTCTCAACCGCCTGCCGCGCCGCCTCGTCGGCGGTGGCAAACAGCGGCCCGATATCGACGTCGAAGCCGACATCGGCGAAGGCCGATGCGATCACCTTCTGGCCGCGGTCATGGCCGTCCTGGCCGATCTTGGCGACGAGGATGCGAGGGCGGCGGCCCTCGGCATTCTCGAACGCATCGATCAGTTCCTGCACCTTCTCGACCCGGTTGGACATGGCGGACGCCTCCCGCTTGTAGACGCCGGTGATGGATTTGATCTCGGCGCGGTGACGCCCGAATACCTTCTCCATCGCGTCCGAAATTTCGCCGACGGTTGCCTTGGCGCGGGCCGCGTCGATCGCGAGTGCCAGCAGATTGCCGTTGCCTTCGCCGGCGCTCCGCGTCAGCGCCGCCAGTGCCTGATCTACTTCCTTCTGGTCGCGCTCCGAGCGCAGCCGCTTCAGCTTGTCGATCTGCAGGCGCCGCACCGTGGAGTTCTCCACCTTGAGCACGTCGATCGCGGCCTCGCTGACCGGCTTGTACTTGTTGACGCCGATCACCGCCTGCCGCCCGGCGTCGATCCGCGCCTGCGTCTTGGCGGAGGCTTCCTCGATGCGCAGTTTCGGCACGCCGGCTTCGATCGCCTTGGCCATACCGCCGAGCGCCTCGACCTCCTGGATATGTCCCCACGCTTTCGCCGCGAGGTCGCGGGTCAGCCGTTCGACATAATAGGAGCCGCCCCAGGGATCGATGATGCGGTTGGTGCCGCTTTCCTGCTGCAGGAACAATTGGGTGTTGCGGGCGATGCGGGCCGAGAAATCCGTCGGCAGCGCCAGCGCCTCGTCGAGCGCGTTGGTGTGCAGCGACTGTGTATGCCCTTGCGTCGCCGCCATCGCCTCGATGGTCGTGCGCATCACATTGTTGAACACGTCCTGCGCGGTCAGCGACCAGCCGGACGTCTGGCAATGCGTGCGCAGCGACAGCGAGCGCGGGTCCTTCGGGTTGAACTGCTTCAGCAGCTTGGCCCAGAGCAGCCGCGCGGCGCGCATCTTGGCGACTTCCATGAAGAAGTTCATGCCGATCGCCCAGAAGAACGACAGCCGCGGCGCGAAGCGGTCGACATCGAGTCCGGCGGCAAGGCCCGCGCGCAGATATTCGACGCCGTCGGCCAGCGTGTAGGCGAGCTCGAGATCCTGCGTCGCGCCGGCTTCCTGCATGTGGTAGCCGGAAATGGAAATCGAGTTGTACTTCGGCATCTTCTGCGAGGTGTACGCAAAGATGTCGGAGATGATCCGCATCGATGGGCTGGGCGGATAGATGTAGGTGTTGCGCACCATGAACTCTTTCAGAATGTCGTTCTGAATGGTGCCCGACAGTTTCTCCGGCGGGACGCCCTGTTCCTGGGCCGCCGCGACGAACAGCGCGAGGATCGGCAGCACCGCGCCGTTCATGGTCATCGACACGCTCATCCGGTCGAGCGGAATGCCCGCAAACAGCGTGCGCATGTCGTAGATGGAATCGATCGCAACGCCGGCCATGCCGACGTCGCCGGAGACGCGCGGATGATCGGAGTCGTAGCCGCGGTGGGTCGCGAGGTCGAACGCGACCGACAGGCCCTTCTGGCCGGCGGCGAGGTTGCGGCGGTAGAAGGCGTTGGAATCCTCCGCCGTGGAGAAGCCGGCATACTGCCGGATGGTCCAGGGCTGGTTGACATACATGGTCGGGTAGGGGCCGCGCAGGTAGGGCGCAATGCCCGGCCATGTCTCGAGGAAGTCGATGCCCTCGAGATCGGCCTCGCTGTAGGCCGGTTTGACCGGAATGCCCTCGGGCGTCAGCCACGGCTCGGCGCTGCCGGTGGGCGCAGCGGGTGCTACGGCTTCAAAGGTGATGTCTGCGAAATCAGGTATGCGGCTCATGGTACCCATCATAGCATATGCGAGTTGAGGAGACGTCGCTCCTAATCATGGTCCGGATGCTGGTGGCTCATGATCGTCGCCATCTTCTCCGGTCCGTAATTCTGCATCGTGGTCAGGCTCGGCAGGTTGGCGATGCCGACCACCCAGCCGAGCCGGGATTCGGTTCCATATTGCCGCGTCGGCACCACCCGGTCCGGGCGGTCGAAGGCGCCCGTCATGATCTCGATCCGGGGGCCGCCGATCCGCCGGTAGGTGAGCGGCGTGCCGCAGGCCGGGCAGAAATCGCGCTCGGCGATGGAGGAGGATTGGAACGTCGCCGGCTTGCCGCGGGTCCAGCTGAAATGCTCGTGCTCGATATCGGCGAGGGAGGCGAAGGGCGCGCCCGATGCCTTCTGGCACATCCGGCAATGGCAGATGCTGACCCTGCTCGGCACCTGCGACATCGCAAAGCGGACGGCGCCGCACTGGCAGCCGCCGGTCAGAACCGCCTTGGGATTGGCTTCCGTCATGCCTGCTCCATCCGCCGCCACGCGTCCTGCAGCATCGCCAGCGCATCGCCGCCGGCAAAGATGAAGTCACCGACGCCGGCTCCGCGCAGCGCGGCCTCCTGCTCACCCGGCCGCCCTGCCAGATAGATATGCCTGGCGCCGGCGGCTTGAAGGGCCTTGGCGGCGGCGACTGCGTGTTCCGCATAGACCTTGTCGGACGAGCACAGGCAGGCGATGTCGGCGCCCGACGATTTGAAAGCCGCGGCAAGCGCCGCAGGATCGGCGAAACCCTGCGTGTCCAGTGCTTCGATGCCGCCGGTCTCGAAGAAACTCTTGGCAAAGGTGGCGCGCGCGGTGAAATCAGCGGCCGTGCCGAGATTGGCGAGGAAGACGTTTGGCCGGGCGCCCGATGCCTTCAGCTTGTCGTCCGACTTGTCGCGCAGTGCTTCGAACGGCGCAGCGAGCCGGATCGGCGGCAGCGGATCGAACTTGATCTTCGCCTCGCCATAGGGCGGCAGCACGATCGGCGCCGCATCCAGCACCGCGATGTCGTCTTCATGCAGGTTCGGGAATTCGCTGGCGCCGGTCAGGACGTCCCGCCGCTTGGCGATATTGGCCTCCCGCGCAGCGCGGGTGGCGGCGACCTTCTTCTGGAGCAGGTTCTGTTCGAGTGCGGCGAAGATGCCGCCGGCCTTGTCGATCTCCTGGAACAGCGACCACGCCGCTTCGCAGAGTTGCCTGGTCAGCGTTTCGATGCCGCCGGAGCCGGCGGCGGGATCGCTCACCTTGGCGAGGTTGGACTCTTCCAGCAGCACCAGTTGCGTGTTGCGCGCGACACGCCGCGCAAACGGATCGGGCAGGCCCCGCGCCAGCGTATGCGGCAAGACCGTGATGGCATTGGCGCCGCCGAGACCGGCGGAGAAGGTCGCCATCGTCGCGCGCAGCATGTTCACGTTGGCGTCGCGCTGCGTCAGCATGCGCCAGGCGGTATCGGCCGAAACGAACAACGGCTTCGGCGTCAGCCCGCAGGCCTGCTCGACCCGCGCCCAGAGCAGCCGCAGCGCGCGGAATTTGGCCAGCGTCAGGAACTGGTCCGCATCGGCGCGCAGCCGCGCATAGATCATGCCCTGTGCGTCTTCGAGCGCAATGCCAGCGCCTTCGATCGCGCGCAGATAGGCGACGCCGCACGCCAGCACGAACGCCAGCTCCTGGACTTCCGATCCTCCGGCATCATGGATCACCCGCCCGTCGGCGGCGGCAAGCGGGCCCTTGAAGCCCATCGCGGCGAGGCCCTTGATCGCGCCGGTGACGGCGGGAACGATTTCGTCCCAGCTATAGGGGCTGTGCCCCCACACTGCGCCGGACCCGAGCGGGTCGAGGCCGAAACGGATGTCACAGGCGGCGAGGTCGATACCCCCGCGCTTGATGTGTTCGGCGAGGTGAATGGCGGCCATCCGCGACTGCGGGCCGATCTGCAGCTCGATAGCGATGCCGGCGTCGAGATAGATGCCGTCGAGGACCTGCGCGACCGCTTCCGGCGAGGGATCGAGCCCGAAACCATGGGCGCCGTTGGCGCCGGCGAATACCAGTGTCAGCCCGGTCGCGCCGTTCTCCAGGTCGTGCAGCGTCTGGGCATTGGCCGCCTTGGCATCGGGATGGTCGATCCGCTGCATGATCTGCCAGGGCGCAGCGGCGGCGCGGCCGGCAACTGGCGACGCGCCCCTGGCGCGACGGTAGATCGGGTCGATTTTCAGCCCGTCGGACGTCTTGCTGACCAGTTTCTCGAACGCGGCGCCCTTCAGCACCCCGTCGACCAGCTTGCGCCAGTCATCATAGGTCGCCTGCGGAAATTCCGCTGCCAATGTCAGCTCGTCAGTCCTGGTCATCCGGCCCATTATTCCCTGGTCGTCTTCCGATTTGGCCGGAAATTGCCACGCCGCGCCCGCCAAGCCAAACGGTTGTTTGGGGTCTTTCGGGGGTCAATCGAGGTCGGGCAGCCGCCGGATACCCTCGGTCGAAACCTTAGCCAGCGCGTCGCTGACGCGGTGTCCCGCAATGACACGATCGGGGGCGATCTCGGCCAGCGGCACCAGCACGAAGGCGCGCTCGAACGCGCGCGGATGCGGCAGCGTCAGTTCCGGCTTGTCAAGCCTGACATCGTCATAGGCGATCAGATCGAGGTCGAGGGTGCGTGGTCCCCAGCGCGTCTCCTGCGCGCGGTCGCGGCCGAATTTCTTCTCGATCTTGTGCAGCGTGAACAGCAGCGCATGCGGATCGAGGCTGGTCTCGATCTCGATGCAGGCGTTGGTGAAGGGGGCCTGGTCTTCCTCGCCCCAAGGCGGCGTGGTGTAATCGGACGATCGCGCGATCAGGGCGGCCTGCGTCATGCCGCAAATATTGGCGATGGCCTTGCGGAATGTCGTGCGGACGTCGCCGACATTGCCGCCGAGCGCGATCAGCACATCAGCCATCTCAGGGCGAGCGCCGCTTGCGCATCAGCACCACGCCGACATCCTCGAAGATCGCTGCAATCGGCGCGTGCGGCTTGTGGACGGTGACCTTGACCGCATCGATGCGCGGGAAGGCCGCAAAGATCGCGTCAGAAACGGCGCCGGCCGCGCGTTCCAGCAGCTTGTAATTGGTGTTCTTGAACGCCGCGGTAGCGGTCGCGACCACGCTGGCGTAGGACACCGTGTCGGAAAGTCGATCGGTGTGCGAGGATTCCGACAGGTCGACGGAGAGCTCGAGATCGATGACAAAACGCTGGCCGACCTCGGTCTCGTGATCCATGACGCCATGGCGGGCGTGAATGACGAGGCCGGTGACGAAGATGGTATCGCTCATCCCTGTTCCCTGATTGCGGCCGCCACGCGCAGCGCCTGTACGGTTTCGGCGACGTCATGCGCCCGGATGATCCGCGCGCCGCTTTCGGCTGCCAGCAGATGGGCCGCAATCGAGCCGCCGAGACGCTGTTGCGGTTCCGACGGCGTGACCGTGCTGATGAAGCGCTTGCGGGAGGCGCCGACCAGTAGCGGCAAGCCGAACGACTGCAATTCCCTGAGCCGCGCCAGCGCGATCATGCTCTGCTCCGGCGTCTTGCCAAAGCCGATACCGGGGTCGAGCACGATATTGTCGGATGAAATGCCGGCTTTCGCAGCGATGTCGAGTGAACGGGCAAAGAAAGCGGCGATATCCTGCATGATGTCGATGGCTGGATCGGCGTGCTCGCGGTTGTGCATGATGATGACGGGCACGCCACGTTCGGCGATCAGTCCGGCCATGTCGGGATCGCGCTGCAGGCCCCAGACATCGTTGGCGATGACCGCGCCGTGGTCGAGCGCCCAGCCGACGACGGCGGATTTCATGCTGTCGATCGAAACGGGAACGCCGAGTGCTGCGACGTCGGCCAGCATCGGCTGCAGGCGCCCCAATTCCTCTTCCGCCGAGATCGGCTCCGATCCATAGGGGCGGGTGGATTCCGCGCCGATATCGATGATGTCGGCGCCCTCGGCAATCATCCGCCGGGCCTGCGCCAGCGCGTGCTCGGGAGTTGAGAACTGCCCGCCGTCGGAGAATGAATCGGGCGTTACATTCAGCACGCCCATCACGGCCGGGTAAGGCATCGACAGCAGCGCAGGCAGCACCGCATGGCCGGCATGACCTGATACGGCTGATGTCCTGGGCTTGGCTGCGATCATGCGGTCGCTTTGCGCGGTCCGCGGCGGGGAGTCAAGGCGCGAGAATGGTATCGAGGCCAGTCCTAATAGCTGATCTTGGGTGGGAGCTTGCGGGCCTGTTCGATCAGTTGCTCCACCGACCTTTCGGAGGGCAGGATCCGTACGAGCTTACGCTTGACATTGACGTCTTTCATGTTCCGGGCGAGCCGCGCCGGATTGCGATGGGCAAGTTCTCGCACCGTGGCGACGCCTGCCGCGCGCACCAGGCCGACCTTGGCCTTGCCCATTCCGGGTATGCGCATGTAGTCGGAGAAATTGGCCCATTCCAGCAGTTGCTGCTCGCTGATGCCGGTCTTGGCCGAAAGCGTCTTGCGACCCTTCACCGTACGTGCGGCTTCCAGCAGCGCATCGGTGGTACGAATGCCCAGCGATTTGAGCTTCGAGGCAGAGTAGGCGTTCAAGCCGTCGATCTCGGAAAGAGGATAAGTCATGATACCGGATGAAAAGGAATGTGCCGCGTAGAGTGTGCTAAAAAGCTCCCTTGCTATGCGAACTGGCCGAGACCCGGCGTGCCTGAAATGATTTCACCCATCTGATCCGCTCCGATTTTGTCGCGTCCGAACTTGAAAAGTTCACGCGCCACGCTCTGAATTTCGTTCATGCCCAGGCCAAGCGCCATCAGCCTGGTACCAACCGCCACCAAGCCACCGCCCATCAGCCGCGAAAATCCGCTGGCGCCGTTGGCTGCGATCGCAGCTTCGGCCCCCGGTATGTGGTCAATCAGCGCCTGAACCTTCTCGGCGGGGCCCTCGTTGCGGAGAAACCCAAGAACGATACCGATGGTTTTTTCAGCGACAGCGCTATCGATGCCGGCCTTGGAGGCCAGCCGCCCAATCAGTTCGTCCATATTTGCCCCGTCCCCCAACCGGCCGTTTGACGGGCCGCTTGCTCAAAATTGATCTTGAGCGCCCGCGTTCTGAAATACAAGCGACCAGGACGGTCTTGATTCGAGACGCGGCGCAAGTGTTGCAACAATGCAAGCGTGAAGGCCGGATTCACTCAGAATTATTGCGCTGCGTTCTCGATTTCTTCGCTGAAGATTGGACAAAAGCATCAGAAACGGGAACGACGAGGCGAGCGAACACTCACGTATCCGCCGCTGACGGTTTTAATCGGCGGGCAGGATGCGATATGATCGTCTACCAAATTTCCCCGATGCGCGCGAAGAGGCGATGCGATGGCGACTTCCGATAAGACGGCCGATACCGACGAGAAGATCTTTATCGGAAAGGGCGACGAGACGGCCTGGCTGACGCTCGCGCTCGCCAATCGGCATGGTCTTGTCACCGGTGCGACGGGCACGGGAAAGACCGTGTCGCTTCAGGTGATGGCGGAGGGCTTTGCCCGTGCCGGAGTTCCCGTATTCGCGGCTGATATCAAGGGCGATCTGTCCGGAATTGCCGAGGTCGGCGAGGCCAAGGACTTCCTGCTCAAGCGCGCCGGCGAGATGGGCCTCAAATTCCAGCCTGACCAGTTCTCGACGGTGTTCTGGGACGTGTTCGGCGAGCAGGGCCATCCGGTGCGCGCGACGGTGACGGAAATGGGTCCGCTGCTGCTGTCGCGGATGCTCGATCTGAACGACGTGCAGGAAGGCGTCCTCAACGTCGCGTTCCGCGTCGCGGATGAAAATGGCCTGACGCTGATCGACATGAAGGATCTGCGATCGCTGCTGGATGCGATCGCGCCGGCCGGCGGCAAGAAGGGGCCGGATGCCGAGCCCGATCCTTATGAGGAGATACGAAAGGCCGCGCAGAGCTACGGCAACGTCAGCAAGGCGACGATCGGAACCATCCAGCGTCAGCTCCTGGTTCTGGAAAACCAGGGCGGAACGAAATTCTTCGGCGAACCGGCGCTGCTGCTGAAGGATTTCATGAAGGCCGACAGCGACGGCAGGGGCATGGTCAACATCCTGGTCGCCGACAAGCTGATGCAGAGCCCGAGGCTGTACGCCACGTTCCTGTTGTGGATGCTGTCGGAACTGTTCGAGGAACTGCCCGAGGCCGGTGACCTGCCGAAGCCGAAACTGGTGTTCTTCTTCGACGAGGCGCATCTGCTGTTCAACGATGCGCCGAAGGCGCTGCTCGACAAGATCGAGCAGGTGGTCCGCCTGATCCGCTCCAAGGGCGTCGGCGTCTATTTCGTCACCCAGAATCCGATCGACGTGCCGGACAAGGTGCTGGCGCAGTTGGGCAACCGCGTGCAGCACGCGCTGCGCGCCTTCACGCCGCGCGACCAGAAGGCGGTCAATGCGGCGGCGCAGACTTTCCGCCCCAATCCCAAGCTCGATACCGCGCGCGTCATCATGGAGCTCGGCAAGGGCGAAGCGCTGGTGTCGTTCCTCGAAGGCGGCGGCACGCCGACCATGGTCGAGCGCGTCATGATCCGGCCGCCGACGGCGCGGATCGGGCCGGTCACGCCGGAAGAGCGCAAGGCGATCATGAGCAACAGCCCGGTCAAGGGCAAATACGACACCTCGATCGACGCCGAATCCGCCTACGAGATGCTGCAGAAGCGGGTGGCCGGAACGGCCGCGCCCGCCGGCGGCACGCATGGCGATGGAGGCGGCGGTGGAGGAATTTTGGGCCAGATCGGTTCGATCGTCGGCACGATCTTCGGCACCAACGTCAAGCGCGGCCGGCTCTCCACCGGCCAGGTCATTGCGCGCGACGTGACGCGGTCCGTCACCAACAAGGTGGTCGGTGGCATCGCCGCCGATCTCGGCAAATCGGTCGGCGGATCGCTCGGCAGTTCGATCGGGCGCACGCTGGTACGCGGCGCGCTCGGCGGATTGCTGCGGCGGTGAGTGCCGGGTGGAAGCGGCAGCCAGTGCGCGTTAAGAAGTGTGGCGAAGTCTTCTCTGAATCCGGAACGAGCGCGTGCTGAGATATCCGTCGCTGCGAAGGCCGCTCGACATCCTGTTCCTGGTCTGCTGCATCGCCCTGACGGCCGATGTCCTCGTTCCGGAAATCTGGGGCAACGGCAAGACCAAGGACTATCCGCTGTGGTTCTGGGCTGGGCAGCAGGTTCTGCAGGGCGGGAATCTCTACCCGGGAAGTCCCACCGCCTATTTCGAATTCATCTATCCGCCGCTGCCGGCGGTGCTGCTGGCGATCCCGAGCTGGTTCGGCAAGATCCCGCTCTATCTCTGCCTGTCGTTGCTCAACGTGGTCGCATGGTGGCTGACGGCGCAGTTCTCCCATGCGATGGCGGGGTCGGGGCAAAAACCCGGGCCCTGGCTGGAAGCGTTGCCGGGCATTATCACCGTCACCTTCGTGTTCGACATGTTCGACCTCGGCCAGCCGAACCTCGTGCTGCTGGCCTTGATGCTCTATGGCTTCTGGCTGCTGCGGGATCAGCGCGGCTGGATGGCAGGCAGCATGTTTGCGCTCGCCACCGCGATCAAGGTGTTTCCGGTCGCGGTGCTGCCGTATCTGGTGTGGCGCAGGCAGTGGGCCGCCGCCGCGAGCATGCTGGTCTTCATCGGCATGTTCCTGTTCGTGCTGCCCGCGCCGTTTCGCGGCCTGCAGCACAATTTCACCGAGCTTAGCACCTGGTACCAGGGCATGGTGGGCACGAGTTCGGAGAAGGGGTTCGGGCAGCGCGACGAGCAGAACTGGTCGTGGGTCAACCAGTCGATCATCGCGATGACGCATCGGCTGACGCGGCCGGTGAACTACAATCAGGACAATCCGTCCAAACCCGCGCGGACCATGAATATCGTCGATGTCGACTTCAAGACCGCGAATATGATCGTGCTGGCGATCTCGCTGGCGATCGGGCTCGGCTACGTCGCCGTCATGCCGCCGGCATCGCGCCGCACCGAGCGGTCGGATGCCGAGGAACTCGGCATCCTGTTCTGCCTGATGACGGTGGCATCGCCGCTGGCCCGCCAGTACTATTTCCTGTGGCTGTTCTTTCCGATCACGGTGCTGCTCCACCGCGCCGCCTATGATCCGCGTCCGGCGGTCAGGAACGCCACATGGGCGCTGCTTGCGTTGTCCTGCGGCTTGCTGGGCCTGTCGCTACCGCTGTTTCCGACCGACCTGCAGGCATTTGGCAACAATCTTGCTGCAACCGTCGTGCTGGCGGCGGGGCTGACCTGGCACATGCGTCATCCGCCCGCGGATGCCGCCTTGCCTCAGGCCGCGGGCAAGCTACAACGTGGCGTCAACAGCACGGCTCATAGCCAGGGATAACCAGCCATGTCCAACGCGAAGATCCAGCCGGTCCTCGATCACATCGACGCCGATTTCGACAATAGCCTCGAGCGGCTGTTCGCGTTGCTGCGGATCAAGTCGATCTCGGCCGATCCGGCGTTCGTCGACGATTGCAAGGCCGCGGCTGACCATCTGGCAAAGGACATCGCGACGCTCGGCTTCAAGGCCGAGGTCAGGCCGACGGCGGGGCATCCCGCGATCGTCGCCAGGATGAATGCGGGCACGAACGCAAGTACCAACGGAAGCGCCGACGGGCGTCCGCACGTTCTGTTCTACGGGCATTATGACGTCCAGCCGGTCGATCCGCTCAATCTGTGGCACCGGCCGCCGTTCGAGCCCGTCGTCACCGACCATGCCGATGGCCGCAAGATCATCGTTGCGCGCGGCGCCGAGGACGACAAGGGACAGTTGATGACGTTCATCGAGGCCTGCCGCGCCTGGAAGAAGGTCACGGGCTCGCTGCCGATCGATGTCACGATCCTGATCGAAGGCGAAGAAGAGGTCGGCTCGAAGAATTTCGTGCCGTTCATGGAAGCCATCAAGGATGAGCTGAAGGCAGATTTCGCTGTCGTCTGCGACACCGGCATGTGGGACCCGAACACGCCCGCGATCACGACCTCGCTGCGCGGCCTGATGTATGACGAGGTCACCATCAAGGCCGCCAACCGCGACCTGCATTCCGGCGTGTTCGGCGGCGGCGCGCGCAACCCGATCCGCGTGCTGACCAGCATCCTCGGCGGCCTGTTCGACGACAATGGTCGCATCACCATTCCCGGCTTCTACGACGGCGTGAAGGATCTGCCGCCGGACATCCTGGCGCAATGGAAGAACCTGAACCTGACGGCGGAATCGTTCCTGAAGCCGATCGGCCTTTCGATCCCCGCCGGCGAAAAGGATCGCCTGCTGATCGAACAGATATCCTCGCGTCCGACCTGCGACATCAACGGTATCGTCGGCGGTTATATCGGCGAGGGCTCGAAGACCGTGATCCCGGCGGAAGCTTCCGCCAAGGTCTCCTTCCGCCTGGTAGAAGGGCAGGATCCGCAGAACATCAAGAAGGCGTTCCGCGACTACGTCACCGCGCGGCTTCCGGGCGACTGCAAGGCCATCTTCACCGAGCACTCCAGTGGCGCCGCCATCGCGCTCGACTGGAACATGAAGCCGCTGGCGGCGGCCAAGCGCGCGCTGACGGAGGAATGGGGCAAGGAGGCGCTGCTGGTCGGCTCCGGCGCCTCGATCCCGATCGTTGCGGATTTCAAGCGCACGCTCGGCCTCGACAGCCTGCTGATCGGGTTCGGCCTAGACGACGACAACATCCATTCGCCGAACGAGAAGTACGACCTCAAGAGCTACCACAAGGGCATCCGCTCCTGGGCGCGGATTCTGGGGGCATTGGCGGAAAGGGCGCACTAAGCGCGGGAGATGACCGGGCATTGGATCTGGAAGGCGGTAATCGCCGGTTTCTGCGGGAGCGTTGCGCATACTCTGTTGATGTATTCGAAGTCCCGGTTTGGCCTGCTTCCTGCTTTTCAACCCTATGAGAGCCTGCAGGCCGCGCTCGCTCATCTGACGGGTAGCCAGGTCGACCCGTTGATTCCGTGGATGCTGTCGTTTCTAAACGGATCGACCATCCTCGGTTTCTGCTTCGGACGGCTTTATCCCTGGTTGCCAGGCAATAGTGGCGCCGCGAAGGGCGTGACGTTCGGAATGTTCGGCTGGGCGGCGATGGGATTGATATTCTTCCCGCTGCTGGGCCTGGGAATGTTCGCGACCAAACTTGATCTCGGCATCCAGCCCGCGCTGTTCTCGCTGACGATGCTGTTGACCTACGCTGTTGTTCTCGGCGGCGTGTATGCCGCGCTGGATTCCCGGCATCCCGAGCAGCCGCCTCCGGCGACGCTCAAATGAAAACGCCGCCCGACATTGGGCGGCGTTTTGATTCCGGAATGTAGAGCCGTAGGATGGGTAGAGCGAAGCGAAACCCATCAACTTGTCACGCTGGAAGTCCATGACGGCTTACCGTCGCAATTTCATTCCCGGCGGATGTTTCTTCTTTACGGTCAATCTTGCCAACCGGCGGTCACGGCTGCTGACAGAATACGTCGAAGTCCTCCGCTTTGCATTTCGCGAGACCCGCCAGCGTCATCCGTTTACGATCGACGCGATGGTCGTGCTACCAGATCACCTACACGTCGTCTGGACCATGCCCGAAGGAGATCGGGATTTTGCGACGCGCTGGCGGCTGATCAAATCGACATTCTCCCGAAACGTCGTTGCCGGCGAGCCGATTTCAGCCAGTCGCGCCGCCAAGGGCGAGCGCGGCATCTGGCAGCGGCGATACTGGGAACATACTATTCGCGATGAGAACGATTTCGCTCGTCACATCGACTATGTTCATATCAATCCGGTGAAGCATGGACTTGTAACGAGAGTCGGGGATTGGCCGCATTCGTCATTTCACCGCATGGTCCGGCTCGGCATATATCCCGAAGATTGGGCCTGCGATGTTGCCGAACCAGACTCAAGATTTGGCGAACGGTCTTGACGCGGGGACACGATGGGTTTCGCTTCGCTCTACCCATCCTACGGCACTTCAAATGAAAACGCCGCCCGGGATTGGGCGGCGTTTTTGACGTGTAGAGGTATATAGTCGCCAGTTTAGCACATCTGCGCCATGCGTCTACCGCTGCCGATTTCGCACGTCAGCCCGCCTCAGGTCTTGTAGCTCGGATCGATGCGGTCGAGCTTGCGGAGCAGTGGCGGCCACACCAGCTGGGTCGAGCGTCGCTCGGCGAAATCGGGATTGCTGAACAGTTGCTCGTTCCTGTCGATCACGGCCTGCTCGATCGGGTAGGCGGTCGGTCCCAGCATGCGGGTGCGCACCTGCATCGTGCAGGCCCGCTCCAGGTGATACATGCGCTCGAAGGCGGAGGCGACCGAGCGGCCGACGGTCAGCGTGCCGTGGTTGCGCAGCAACATGTGGTTCTTGTTGCCGAGGTCGCGCTGCAGCCGCGGGCGCTCGTCGTGATCCAGCGCCACGCCTTCGTAGTCGTGATAGGCGAGGTCGTGGGTAACGAATTGCGCGGTCTGATTCATCGGCAGCAGGCCTTCCATGCAACTCGCCACCGCCGTTCCGTCGGGCGTATGCAGGTGCAGCACGCAGCCGGCATCCTCGCGCACCTCGTGGATCGCCGAATGGATGGTGAAGCCGGCCGGATTGATGCTGTATTCGCTCTCGCTGAGCTGATTGCCGTGCAGATCGACCTTCACCAGGCTCGACGCCGTGATTTCCTCGAACATCAGCCCGTACGGATTGATCAGGAAGTGATGGTCCGGTCCCGGCACGCGCGCCGAGATGTGGGTGTCGACCAGATCGTCCCAGCCATGGAGCGCGACGAGGCGGTAGCAGGCGGCGAGATTGATGCGCTGGTTCCACTCCGCGTCCGTCATGTCGGACGGTACGTGCTGCAGGCGAGCTTCGGCTGGCGACATGGCGCTTCTCCCGTGCGTCGTTGGTTTCGGGAGCGAGCCTAATCCCGCGCCGGACCGCCAGCAAGGCAGCCGTCGCAACTGGCCGCCATGCCGTTGCGGAGCTTACGGCGCCGGTATTGGTCCGGGCTTAGGTTCGGCGCTTAACGGCAGAGGCGGACATCAACCTGCCGACAACACCAGCCGAATCCGTCGAAAATGATCATTAGCGGGCATAACCGTCGATGAGGCGATGTCGACTTTGACCCAGCGGATATCAGCCCTTCGACCTCTTACCCTGATTAAAGGCAATAAGCGGCTTTAGCCATGGCGGCTGGTCGTGGCCCGACCAACTGATAGTTTTTGGTGCTGGAATTCCGGCTCTCCTTTAAGCTCCCTTCAGAGATCGCTTGATCAGCCGTCCGACGGAACTAGGCGATGACACCAATCGAACCCGGCAGTTCAGCTTCGTCGGCGAAGTGGCTCCGATTCGATCGCTACGTTCTGGATTTGGATCGCGGTTGCCTGCTTCTGGACGAGAACGAGATTGTTTTGCGGCCGAAGACGTTCGCCGTGCTACGATTCCTGGTCGAAAATCCCGGCCGGCTGGTGTCAAAGGACGAGCTTTTCGCGGCGGTATGGCCGAACATTGCAGTCACCGACGACGTGTTGGTCCAAAGCGTTGGCGAATTGCGGCGAGCGCTCATTGATGACGGACAGCGACTGATCAGGACAGTGCCAAGGCGGGGCTATCGATTTGAATCGGTTGTTTCCGCAGACACGACTGTCCATTCCCGGTCTCTCGATGATGGTACGACGACAACTTCGACCGCTGGGCGCGTCCCCGCATTGGCGCCGCAGAGTGAGAGAAAAGAGTCCTCCTCGATGCTCGGTCTTGAGCGGCGCTGGCCGGCGTTGGGTCTTGTGCTCGCTGTTCTGCTCGTCGGCCTGTTCCTGACGATCAATCGTGCCGGCTGGCAGGTGGAAACGGATGCTCAATCTGCTGTTGGCGGCGCCAAGCCTGCCATCGCCGTTCTGCCGCTTGTCAATCTGGGCTCCGACTCGTCGAGAGACTATTTTGCGGACGGGTTGACGCAGGACATCATCAATGCCCTTGGCCGCTTCCGCGGACTGACTGTGATGTCGTGGAATGCGGTTCTTCCCTACAAGGCGAACCCGGTAAGTCCTGCCGAAATGGCCCGCAAACTCGCAGTACGCTACCAGGTTGAGGGGAACATCCGCCAGAAGGACAACCGCGTTCGTGCAACAACTCAACTTATCGATGCAAGCGGTCAGGTGTTGTGGGCTGCAAGTTTCGACGAATCTTTGTCCGATGTCTTTGCTCTCCAAGACGCGATCGCAATGCAGATCGCAGGAACATTGGCGAGCCGCGTGACGCAGTTAGAGCTGAGCCGGGTCTTTGCCAAGCCGACAGGCAACCTCGAAGCTTATGACTATGTCCTGCGCGCGCGGCCGGCGCTGCAGCATCCCGACCGCGGAAACATTGTGCAGGCTCGAGTGCTTCTTAGAAGCGCAGTGGGAATCGATCCAGGCTACGCATCTGCATACTCTTCGCTCGCGGAAACCTATTTCATCTCAACCTCCATGGGTTGGGCTGAGTCCCCCGCTCATTTCCTTGCGCGTGCGGAGGAAATGGCGAACAAGGCCCTGACCCTGGACGATGCCGATGTGCGCGCCCGCGTGATACTTGGCCGCATTCACATCTTCTATCAGCGATACGATCAGGCCAGAACCGAAATCGAACGGGCCATCGCGATCAACCCCAGTGACGCCGGCGGGATTGCCGGCCGGGGCAACATCCTGTTGTGGTCAGGACAAACCGATGCCGCGATCGCGGGACTGGAATTGGCCCAGCGGATAGATCCAGAGCTCAGTCCAAGCGACCGCTTTACGCTCAGTCTCGCCTATTATCTCAAAGGACGCTACGATTCTGCGATCGAGCAGGCCGAGCTCATTCTTCGCAAGACGCCGGGCGCAAATTTCAGCCGAGTTATTCTCGCGGCGGCCCACGCCGAGCTCGGTCATTCCGACGATGTCGCTCGCACGGTGAACGTAATCCGTAGACTGGATCCAGCCTTCGATGCCAGTGAATTTGGAACCAAGTTTCTGCGCGCAGAGGATCTTGATCAACTGCGCGCGGGCTTACGCAAGGCCGGCCTTTGGTGAAGCAAGCGGTCCCGCGCTAGTTCGAGTCCTTGGGGAGGATCGACCTGTTCTGGTGTGCCTTGTTAATGTTGCCGGCTAAATCCCTCTGGAATAGCTCAGGCCCCTTTGGAGCGGGCGAGCCGAATACATAGAGCTTGCCGTCGTTGATCAACCAGTTTTCCGGATCCGCCTTGACGATTTTGCCAAGCGCCAGTGCCATGGCGCAGTAATTTCCAAACTGCGGGGTGTAGTGGATGGGGTCGGCCTTGAAGAGCTCGCGATGCTGAGCGCTGGCAAAACGATAGGTATGCTCATCCCATTGATACTCGAATTCCGCGGTCCCACGGACGGGCTTACCCGCGGTGAAATAGGCAACGGGGTCATAGCCCAAGATGGCGAGCGGCATGTCCATGGCAAGCGACGGAAGCGGTGTCGCCAGTGCAAGCGCGGCCATCAGGCCGACCTGGAAGGCAGTGCGTCTGGAGAAATTGTCCATTGTGCTCTCCTCGGGATTGGCAAGATTGCCTGTCCGGCTGAACTGAAGCCGGATAGTCCCCGCAATAGGCCTTGAAAGAAGGGGAGAGTAACGAAAGAACGACGAAAATGCTCCGAAATCTGCACCCGCGACTATCTCAATGAATCCGGCCCGACCGGGCAAAGACGCGGGCTTTGCGGAGGTTATGGCGCCGGTATCGCCAGCAGCGTCGAGATGGCGCGGCCGCGGATGTCGTAGACACGCGCGAACACGACGTCGTCGCGCTTGATCTCCACCATCACGGGCGCGGTCAGGCCCTTGCAGTAGAACTCGCCCAGCGTCATCGCGAAATCGGCGGACTGGCTGTCCCAGCCGATCGTGAAGTCGGGTCCGAGCGCGACCTGTGCCGGGCGCTGCGGGCCGCACACCGCGACCTTCCATTTGCGCCCCTGCGGCGGCACTTCCTGCCGCTCGACCAGTTCCTCGCGCAGGCCGTCGGACGCCTGCTTCAGCGCCAGTCCCCAATAGTCAAGCATGAAGAAGTTGTCGGCGGTGCGCACCGTGCCGGCGATGTGGTTGAAGTGGGTATACTCGTAGGGGTGCAGGCGGATCATCTCGCTGAGCGGCAGCAGCAGGCCGAACATGAACATCGCGAGCGCGGCAGGTTGCCAGCGGCGATGATTGTCCTTGAGCCAGTTCATGCCCCAGGCAAAGGAAACGCCGGCCAGCACCGCCATCGGCGGAATGACGAACACGAAATGCCTGATGCCGTTGTAGAGCGCCGGCCGCTTCACCATCGCGATCACCAGCGGCAGGGTCGCCGCCAGCGTCAGCATCAGGAAGATGGTCTTGCGGCGGGCCGTCACGTCTACCCGCGAAAGCGACATGAAGGTTCCGACGATTCCGGCCAACAGCAGCCAGAGCAGCACTTCGGGAAGCTGCAGCGCGAACAGCGTCGGCAGGTAGGACCACGGCATGTCCGGCACCGAGACCAGCGCGCCGTCGAACATTTCCTTCCAGGGCTTCTCGAAGAAGTGCGAGAAATAGGTCAGCGCCTTGAAGGGATGATCCGCTTCCATGATCGACCACGGCCATACCAGGCCCATGATCAGGTAGCCGAGCACCAGGCCCGGCAGCAGCACATAGACGACATGGGCGAAACGGCGGGCCGCCTCGCGCGGGCCTTGCTTGCGCGCTTCTTCGATCAGCAGCGGAACGAAGCCGACCAGCGCATAGACCAGCGCCAGCCCGCCGAGAATCCGGCAGCCGATGGAGAGGCCGGCGCCGAGGCCGACGATCAGGATGGTTCGCGGCGAAGGCGAAGGATATTCCTCCGCGAGCCGCACCAGGCCCAGGATCAGGATAATCATCGAGACGGCAAACGGCGCGTCCTTCGGGTTCATGAACATGTGCCCGTAGAAGGTCGGGCACAGCGTCAGCAGCAGCAGCGTGGCGAGCCCGGCCAGCGGGCCGCCGATGCGCCGCGCCAGCCGCCAGGTCACGGCAAGACCGATCAGGCCGACGATTGCGCCGAGCAGGCGGCGCGTTTCAAACAGTTCGAGCGGGATGATCTTGTGCAGCAGGGCCGCCGCCATGTCGAAGCCGCCGCCATACATGTAGAGATTGGCGAACGACAGCGCGCCGGTGTCCTTGAACCCGGAACCGTACATACGGAGCAGCAGGTCGGCATATTCGGCGTGCGTGTAGTCGTCCCAGCCGAGCCCGTAGTCGCGGAAGGTCAGGCTCGCGACGAGCGCGACCACGGCCAGCACGAAGATGGCAAGGTCGTCACAGGTCCGCTCCACCGAGCGCCGCACAGGCGTATCGAGGGCAGAAGTTGTGATGGAAGACATGGCGATTGGTAACCCAGCGTCCCTATGGCCCAGTTTGGATATTCTTGAGCCGCATTCCCCGGGTACCCATATAGCGTAGTTCCATTACCAAGTAATTGGGAATTGTGGCCTAAATCCCTGATGCAATGCAACAAAAGGGTAGCAATTGATAGATGGTAGAATTACGGCCGGCGGGCTGAACGGCACCTGAATGGAACGATTGGTGCCGAAACGAATACTTCAATTGGACGACGCTATTACGGAATCCCGGACGCAATTGGCGTTGGCGGGGCATGCCATATGACGGTATCGTGGCGCGGGGCGGCTTGCGAGCGTTTTGGCGCGGCTGAGGGGTGAGTTCGATGATGTTTGTTATGTTGGTCGTCGCGATCGGCCTTGTTTTGGCTGGTCTGCTGGCGACCGCATTCGGAACCTCGGTCCAGCTCAGCACCGGCAACACGCTCATCCTTGCCGGCGTTATGCTGTTTTGTACCGGCGCGATCATGCTTGGGCTGTGGATGACCGTCCGCGAGTTGAAGAACATTGCGCGACGGATCGGCGGCGCTTTGCCTGAAGCCCACGACGAAGCCGCGATGCCGCCGGCAATTCCGATCGCTGCGGCGCGGGATTCCGTTCCTCCCGGCCTGCCGGCCGCCGAAGAGGCCGGCACGTCAGCACCGTTCGCGCCGCCGGCACCGCCGCCATGGCAGAACGAGGCGGTTCTGCGCGATCATCCGATACCGGAGCCGACCCACCCCGAGCCGTCGGCAACGAAACCGAAGCGCAACCTGTTGTTTTCCTCGACATCGCGAAAAGAGCGCGAGCGTAGCCAGGCACGTGGCGGCGAGCCGTTGTCGATGGACCTGTTGTCATCGGAACTTCGCTCCAGGCCGCCCAACAGGTCGTCGCTCGAATCGGCCGAACCGCCGCCGTCACCGTTCGAGGATGGCTGGGCCAATCGCGCGAAACCTGCGGAAAGCCCGCTGTCGCGGCGCGGCGGCCGCACGCCTCCGCCGGTGACCGAACCCGATGGCGGAGCGGTGCGGAACGAGGATCAGCCGGGGGGGGTGAAGGTGCTTAAATCGGGCATCGTCGACGGCATGGCCTATTCGCTGTTTTCCGACGGTTCGATCGAGGCCCAGATGCCGGAGGGCATGATGCGCTTCAACTCGATCGACGAACTGCGGGTGCACCTCGACCAGCGGACCTGAGACCGGCAATACTTGCCGTGACCTCGCGATCGAAAATAAAGCGCCGCCGTTCTTGTCAGTTTCCCGCCACTTCGTTCATATTCGCCAAGTCGTATCAGATGCCACGGATGTATAGGCGCGGTTGGATACTATCGAGTTGCCGACAGCCGCGTCCGTGATCCCAGAAGGTTGAGCCATGACCGATTCCGCCGGCAAAACGCCCGTCGAACTGACTGCCAGTATCGTATCGGCCTATCTCAGCAACAATCCGACGCAGGCCTCCGAGATCCCGAACCTGATCAGCCAGGTGCATGCGGCCTTGATGCGGGTATCGAACGGCCGGCCCGAGACGCCGCTGGAGCCGGCGAAGCCGGCCGTGTCGGTGAAGAAATCGCTGACGCCGGAATATCTGGTCTGTCTGGAGGACGGCAAGCGCTTCAAGTCGCTGAAGCGCCATCTGCGCAGCCAGTACAACATGACCCCTGAGCAGTACCGCGACAAATGGGGTCTGCCGCCGGACTATCCGATGGTGGCGCCGAACTACGCGGTGGCGCGCTCGCAACTCGCCAAGAAAATGGGCCTCGGCCAGCAGGCCCGGAAGCGGAAATAGATTCCGGCCGGTTCGTGGCTATGAGGCCGCGGCGAGTGTCTCGCGCGCGTCGGAGCGGATGCGCTCGACCATCGAGCGCAGGCCGTTGGAACGCTGCGGCGTCAGGTGCTCGCGAAATCCGAATTCGTCGAATACGGCCAGCGCATCGGTTGAAAGGATCTGCCGCGGCGTATGGCCGGAGTAAAGCGTGAGCAGAATGGCGATCAGGCCGCGCACGATGTGGGCGTCGCTGTCGCCGAGATATTTCAGCCGCGGCTCGCCAGCGCCGCTGCGGTCGATCTGTCTGGAAAGCCAGACCTGGCTGACGCAGCCATTGACCTTGTTATCGGCGGAATGCTCGGCCTCCGGCATGGCTTCGAGCGTGCGGCCGAGTTCGATGACGTACCGGTAGCGGTCGTCCCACTCTTCCAGCAGTTCGAAATTTTCCCTGATTTCGTCGATCGTCATCGCGGTCCGCGTCCGTTTCCTTGATTGCCTATATAGGATGCGGACCGAGCGAAAGCGACGGAAATGGAACCGGTTCCGCCGCCTTATTTTTCGGCCGCGGGCTGCGGCAGACGCCATTCGATCGCCATGTCGTCGTTGGTCAGCGCATCGGCGGGCGCCGCGGCCGCGACCATGGCCTCGGCATCGACCGAACTGGTGTGATCGGGCTTCTTGCCGGGAACGTTGGGCTGCACGCTCGGCTGGTCGGGCTTCTTGTCGGTGATGATCTTGTAGAGCTGGCGGGCGCCATCCTGCGCGCGTTGTCCGATCGCGGTCGCCGCCTGGCCGCCGACCTCGCAGGCCGCCGGCTGGCGCTTGCAGAACTGGCTCATGTCGGTGACGGCGGCGGTTGCGGCCGACACGGCTTCGGATGCGCCGATCTGCGGCGCCTTGTCCGCTTCCGGCGTCTTCTCCCTGGGCAGCAGCACGAGCACCAGCCCGAGCCAGAATGCCATACGAAGCAGAAAAGACATGTCGCGATCCCGGTCGTCTTTTGGTTGTGCCGCGGTTAACCCGCAGCTTCGTTTCTGACTAGCAGTCGTGGATAAAGCGTAAGTGTTTTCCTTGAAGTAAATTCGGCGAAAACTTGCAGAAAGTTGCAAAGTTTCGATTCGACGTAAATTTTCGATTGAAGGCGCTTAGTGCAGGAAAATCAGCCGCTAGCGACGCATCCACCATTTCGAAACCATAGATCGATCACGCCGGAAACCTGTCGTTCACCATGCGCGCCGAATGGGGGCCGCGCGGCACGCGAAATCACCGCGCAAAGACCGTGTCGGGCGCCAATGCTGTGCGCCTTAGCGTTCGCTTAATTTCGCTCTGACACGGTGGCGCCAAGGATAATGGGGGCGTTCCGGCGCGTCTGTCTGACGATTGAGCCGAAGCGCGAGAGCATTGATTGTTTTGAGTACCATTCGCGATTGTCTCGATGCCCTGCTGCATCCCTCGGCGCGATACGATGCGCTGACGCGTGCGCGTCATCGTGCGTTCATGGCGCCACGGCTGCTCGGCAGCCTGGCAGCGCTTGCGGCCTTTCCGGTCTACCTGGCGATGCGCGGCGCGCCTACCGCGCTCGAGGTCGCCGCCTTCGCCTGGCTGATCGCGCCGATTCTGCTGTCCTGGTTTTTGTCGCGCACCGGCCGCTACGAAGGCGCGCATATTCTCTCCGCGCTGGCGCTGGCCGGCCTCGTCATGATGGTCGCGGTGACCACCGGCGGCATCCAGTCGTTCGCGGCGGTCTGGCTCATCGTCGTTCCGCTGGAAGCGTCGCTATCGGCCTCGCGCCGCGTGGTGGCGTTCGCTTCCGCGCTGGCGCTGGCATGTGCCGCGCTTCTGATCGTGCTCGGAAATTTCCACCTGCTGCCGGAGGCGGCGCCGAACGCCGCGCTGAGCGGCGTTCTGATGGGAGCGGGCGTCGCTTCCGCGACGCTCTATGCGGCCGGACTTGCCGTCAGCGCGGAATCGCTGGCGCGCACATCGGTGTCGCTGCTCTATCTCGAAGAAGACCGCTACCGCCTGCTCGCGCACAACATGAGCGACGTGATTTCGCGTCACAATCGCAATGGCGCGGTGGAGTTCATTTCGCCGGTCGCCGAAGCGATGCTCGGCACGGCGGTCGCCCGGCTCACCGGCCACGGCCTGTTCGATCGTGTCCATGTCGCCGATCGGCCGGCATATCTTACGGCGCTGTCGGATGCGGCGCGCGGCAGCGAACAGCGCAGCGTCGAATTCCGTCTGCGCCGCGACGCGGCGCGCGGTCAGAACGCTTCCGATTTCATCTGGGTCGAGATGCGCTGCCGGCCGCTCGAACGGGCTTCCTCCGGGGCCGAGGTCGTCGCCGTGATACGCGACATCACCGACCGCAAGCTCCAGGAGCAGGCGCTCGAGATGGCGCGCACCGCTGCCGAGCAGGCCGATGCCTCCAAGACGCGCTTCCTCGCGACCATGAGCCATGAACTGCGCACGCCGCTGAACGCCATCATCGGCTTCTCCGAGATGATCGTGCACGAAGAGGCGATGATGCTCGATGCGGCACGCCGCAGGGAGTACGCGCAGTTGATCAACGATTCCGGCCAGCATCTGTTGTCTGTGGTCAACGGCATCCTCGACATGTCGAAGATGGAAACCGGAAATTTCGAAATCTCGCCGGAGCCGTTCGCGCCGCGCGCTGCGCTGTTGCACTGCTGCAACCTGCTGGCGCTGAAGGCGCGCGACAACGGCGTCGACCTGATCACGCGCGCCGCGGATGATCTGCCGGTGATGAACGGCGATCCCCGCGCGTTCAAGCAGATCGCGCTCAATCTGATCAACAACGCCATCAAGTTCACCGAGCGCGGCGGCAGCGTGACGGTTTCCGCCGCGATCGAGGGAACGCGGTTGATGCTCGTCGTCACCGATACCGGCGTCGGCATCGCGGTGGAGGATCTTGCCCGGATCGGTGATCCATTCTTCCAGGCCGGCAAGACCTACCAGCGCAAGCACGAGGGCACCGGCCTTGGGCTGTCGATCGTGAAGGGGCTGGTCGGATTGCACCATGGCGAGATGAACGTGCAGAGCACGGTCGGCGAGGGCACCACGGTAACCGTTACCCTGCCGCTTGATTTTGTGCCGCTGCTGTCGCCTTCAAACGTTGCGACGCTGGTACCGGCGCAGCGAGCGGAATCGCAGGACCAAGAGCACCAGGTGAAGAAAAGTGCCTAGGCGTACCGACGATGATGACGAGATGCCGCGTCGCCGCCGCAAGCGCGGCGCGAAGGCGGCAGCCATTGGAGCGGAGCAAGAGCGCGGCCTCCTGATGCGCGTCTTCCTGCATAGCCCGAAAGACGTGCTCGCGGGCCTGCTCGCCGCCGCTGCGATCTGCGCCATCCTCGCCAATGCGCTGTTTCTTCAGGCGGGACGCCATCCGTCGCCGATGTTCGGCACGGTCGTGACGCTGCCGGCGCCGCAAGCTGCCGCCGCAAGTCCGTTGCCGCGTCCACGCCCGGTCGAGGTGACGGGAAGGCCGTTCGAGTCCGATCCGCCGGAGATCAGGCCGGTCGAGGCGAGGGGCGCCGATCCCAGGCATGCCGAGATCAAGAGCGCCGAGCCCAAAAGTGCCGACCCCAAAATTCCTGACCCGATGACCAGTCTGGTGGTGAAGTCGACCGGCGCGCCCGCAACCGCCGCGCCTGCCAACGTCGCGCGTCCGCCGGCGCCAATTCCGGCCAACGCGCAAAACGCCGGCGCGCGCCGCGTGGCGGCCGTGCAGCGCGCGCTGACGCAGTATGGCTATGGCCAGCTCAAGCCGACCGGCGCGGTTGGCGCAGACACCCAGACCGCGATCGCGAAATTCGAGCGCGACCGCAAGCTCCCGGTGACAGGCCAGATGTCGGATCGCCTGGTGAAGGAATTGGCGGCGATGATCGGGCACCCGATCGACTAGCTTCTGCCGGCTCGCTGGCCTATCGTCTGAACATGCGATTGAAATCATCCATCTGGGTGGCTGCTTACCTGCGCCGCTGCCAGACCGAGGGAATCTTCGGCGCCGTGCGCAAGCGCGGGGCGGAGGAGGCGGGGGCGGTGTTCGTCAAGGTGGCGCTGCTCGACGGCAACGCCATGCTGTATTCACCGGCGCCGCAGACCGTCTACGACGAGAGCCGCCCGGCCGAACGGCTGTTTGCGCCGGCTTCGCCGCAGCCGGTGCCGGAACAATCGGTCGAGGAGCGGCTCGTCAAGGAAATCCGGTTCGATCCCGACGCATGGATCGTCGAGACCGAGGACCGGGCAGGGCGTCACCTCCTGGATCTGGCGAAGGCCTAATGCGCGATGAGATTGGGATGAATCATCATCGCGCTTTAGGTTTTTGTTTGAGCATGATCTTTTCGGAAAGCCGCTGCGCACTTTTCCGGATCATGCTCTAGCGCTTCGAGCCGTCGGTACCGGTGCGGATCGCAGGCGCCGTGCCGGGCTGCAGCGTGGATCGCGTCGGCGGGTTGGCACGCGCGCGGTGGCGTTCGTCGTCGTACAGTGCGGCCCGGTATTTGGCGCGTGTAACCGCCATGGTCGAACCGCGCCAGGCGGCCAGCATCACCAGCGCGGAGCGTTCGCTGAGGCGATCGTAGAGCCGCGACAGGCGATAGACGTTATGCACGGATGAGCCGAATTCCGGATTGAGGAACAGCAGCACGCGCTGGAAGATTGCGCTCGACATGCCGAGCGCCTTCGCCGCGCAAGCCAGCGGCTCGCCGCCGGGATCGTTGACGACCTGCGCTGCGATTCGCTGCGGCAGGATCAGGGCCTCGCCGAGTTCGAGCGTGAAGTTTTCGATGTCCTCGGCGAATGCGGCCATCTCCAGGATATGGAGCGCGCGGGCGGCGCGGGCGGCGGGAAGGCGCGCCGAGGCTTTCAGCGGCGTGTCGGCGACATTGTGCAGGATCAGCGCGCGCTCGCTGGCGCCGGCTGCGAAGAACATGTCGCTGATCTCGGCGGCATCGTTCGGCCGCATCGCCAGGCTGGATGCCATCCGCAACTGCGCCTCGGTCGGAAGCTTTACCGTCGGCGTATCGGGCGGTGCAGTGGCAATCGCCGCTGCCAGCGGCAGCGGCCCGCTCGCGTGCGGACGCCGCAGTCCGAGCTGGTCCATGACCTCGGCGGGCGTCGCCGGATAGATCGCGAGACGTGCCCGAACCGCAGCGCGGGTGGCGTCGTCGACCTGATCGATCAGGCGGGAGGTCAGTTCGACGAACTGCCGTTCCTCGTCCGCCGAATGCGCGTTGGTCTGGACGTAAAGATCGGTCAGCACGCGCAGCAGGGTCGGCCTGATATCGACGCCCTCGCGGCGCGAAAGCGTCATCAGCCCATCGAAACCTGGAAACAATGCAGCTGCGGTCATGTCGGGTGTACGCGACTTCGGTAATCCTTCGCGTCAGCCTACGTTAGGCGGCTTTAAGAGCTGGTTAAGGAAAACAGGCCGTGAAGGAATTCCGTAAAATGCGAGGTTTCGGAAGCACACGAAGCGGCCAGGACCCGTAACTGTACCGGCTCCCCAAATTAAGAAGCCGTTAACCACGTTCTGTTCTGAATAATGGAATGTCGCCGGCCAAATCATGTCCGTGCGGCAACCAGAGAGAACGGAATATGGGCACCATCATTGAATTTCCGGCGGATGCGGCTTCGCGACGGTCGGGCTCAACCACGGATGGCGCTCCACGCGATGGCCTGGGTACCGTGCTGATTCTTCCTGTTGTCCGTATTGAACGCGAAGCCGGCGGAACCGGTGATGGGCGCGGGCCGGAAGAGGGGACGGCGCCCGGTCGCCGTCGCCGTCGGCGCCCCTGAACGACGGACGTCTGAAATGCCGGAGAAGTGCCTCCCGATCCGGACCGCCGGGCTTCGGTCACTCCCGGCTCTCATGCTGCTGGCGGCAGGTGCTGTGCTCGGGGCCTGCAGCGGCGGCGATTTCGGCCGTACCCGCGCCGACATGCGCAATGACGACATGCACCGCTGGATCGGCGCCGAGGCTACCGCAAGCGTCGGCATCAAGCCGTCCGCATTCCAGCTTACCGAAAACGAGCGCCAACTCCGCGATCTCGCCTATCCCCTGATCGAGCCGCCGCATTCGCGCCCCGCCTGGAAGAGCGTGTTCGGCGATTACCAGCCGCTGCCCTCGCCATGGCGGCAGAAGGTGGTGTTCGATCGCACCACCTACGGCCGCGCCCTGATCGATGAGCCGCACCGCTCGCACACCTCGCGCTATCAGCAGTTGATCGAGGACGTTCGCAACGACATCACGCGGTTCGAGCCGTTCTTTGCCTCGGCCGCGCGGGTCCTCGAACTCGACAACAAGCGCAACGCCAGCATGAGGATGGTGTCGGAACTGTCGCCGCGCGAACAGGCCGATGCGATCGCGCGCATGGAAGAGAACACGCTGATCGTGCAATGGGTCCAGCAATGCCTGGAGCGGCGCATTTCGTCGTACCGCTGGGCGCTGGAGCGGCTGGTGATCCAGGCGCCGGACGGCATCGCAGCCGACGCCGATCGCCTGATCGGCGAACTCGCCGCGCAAACCGCCAACCCACCTGTCGCCGCCCAGCCGGTGATCGGGCGTGCGGTCGTGGTGAAGGGCTGAGCCACGATCGCAAGGTGCCGTCTATCCGGAAGCCGGCATTTGCACTAGGCTGACTGCTTCAACGTCGAACGCAGCCAATTGAGCATCGGCGGAAGACTGGGTGACGGAAGTTGATCCCATAGCGCATTGTGCTCTTGGCTAGCGTGAGAGGGGGCTGACATGGGACGATGGATCAGGGAAAAGCTTCAGGAATGGCTGATCCTGGTAATCGGCCTTGTGGCCATTCCGGTCCTGATCGGCATCGGAGCCCTGTTCCAGTCGGCCTCGGAAGCGCCGGCGCCTGTTGCGGTTGCAACTGCCAAACAGGATGTTCCGCCCAGACCGGTTGTCTCGCAGGCTGCGCCGGCCGCGCCAAACGCCAAACAGGCGGCAGCCGCGCCTTCCGGCACAACACAGCGCGCCGAAGCAAATACCGGAACTGGCGGCAAGCAAGCCTCCGACACGAAGGCGGCGGCCGTTCCTCCTGCTGCTCCCGCAGCACCGGCTGCCCAGACCGGCGCGCCCGCCGCGGCTGCGCCCGCACCGCCACCGACCCAGACGGCTCAGGCTGCTCAGCCGCCTCAGCCGGCTGCGCCCATGACGCACAATCATGCGCCGACGCCAGCAACCACAGGACAGTCGCCTGCGCCTCAACCCGCCATGACGGGCGATGCGGCCGCGGGCCGCCAGGTGTTCCGGAAATGCCAGGCTTGCCATTCGCTTGATGCCGGCAAGAACGGCGTCGGGCCGTCCCTCGCCAGGATCGTCGGCGAAAAGGCCGGTGCAGTGCCCGGATACAATTTTTCATCTGCGATGAAGGCGAGCAACCTGACATGGGATGCCGCGACGCTGGACGCCTATCTCACCGATCCGCAGAAGGTCGTGCCGGGAAACAAGATGCCGTTTCCGGGACTGAAGACCGATCGCGAACGCAGCGCCGTCATCGCCTTGCTCACCGAGACTTCGAAGCCGGGCGGCGCGGCGGCTGCGCCGGCGCCGGCCCAGAGCGCGCAAGCTCCTGCGCCTTCCACGACACAGGCGGAGCCGCTGCCATCGACTTCGGCGGCAGCAGTTCCGGGACCAAGCTATGTGCCAGGGCTGCGCTACACGCTTCGCAGCGGGATAGCGGAAGGCCGCATGGTGTTCATCGGTGTCGGCGGCTCCATCGACGGACAGGTCAATCCGCTGTTGTCAGCCGCGGAAGGCCAGGTTGTTCAGGTGACGCTGATCAACGGCGAGGGGGCCGAGCACGATATCGTCTTTGAAAGTCAGGGACCGGCGGGAAGCTCGGCACACATTGTCGGAAGAGGCGCCAGCACAAGCATTGCATTCCCCGCCGCCGCGGCTGGCGACTACGTCTACTATTGCAGCGTGCCGGGGCACCGGCTGGCCGGCATGGAAGGGAAATTCGTCGTTTCGCCTCAACCGCCGCCTCAGACCGTGGTGGAGGCCGATATTTCGCAGAAGCCGGGCGACGTGCCGCCTTCGGTCGGCAATCGGGGGCCGCAGACGGTGCGGGTGGATCTCGTCACGGTCGAACTGGAGGCACGGCTCGCAGAGGGCACGACGTTCGGCTACTGGACCTTCAACGGCAAGGTACCGGGCCCGATGTTGCGTGTTCGTGTCGGCGACACGGTCGATGTCCACCTGAAAAACGCCGACGGCAGTTCGATGCTGCACTCGGTCGACTTCCACGCGGCTACCGGTCCCGGCGGCGGTGCCGCCTCCACCCAGACCAATCCCGGCGAAGAGACGAGCTTCAGGTTCAAGGCGCTGACCCCGGGCCTGTTCGTGTACCATTGCGCTACGCCGATGGTCGCCCATCACATCGCCAACGGCATGTATGGAATGATCCTGGTCGAGCCGGAGGGCGGCCTGCCGCCGGTCGATCGCGAATACTATGTGATGCAGGGAGAGATTTATACTGACGGCGCATTCGGCCAGCACGGCAGTCAGGAGTTCAACGTCGAGAAGCTGTTGAACGAACGTCCGGAATATTTTGTGTTCAACGGATCGGTTGGCGCGCTTTCCAACTTCCATCCTTTGCAGGCGAAGGTGGGCGAGACCGTGCGCATCTATTTCGGCGTAGGCGGACCAAACTTCATCTCATCGTTCCATGTTATCGGGGAGATATTCGACAAGGTCTACAATCTCGGCGGTGTGATGAGCGAGCCGCTGCGGGGCGTCCAGACTGTGTTGGTCCCCGCCGGTGGCGCCGTCATCACCGAGTTCAAGGTCGACTTCCCCGGCAACTATACCCTCGTCGATCACGCGCTGGCGCGGGCCGAGCGGGGACTCGTGGGTATCCTGCATGTCGAAGGGCAGCCAAACACTGAAATTTACGACGGAAAGATAAAGCCTGGAATGGGGCACTGATCGACAAATGCGGAAGTGGCGCGGTTGCTGAACTGCGCTACTGCTCCGTGAAGCCCACCCTCACTCGGATGGGCAGAAGGCGCAACCCAGGATGCGGATCTGGAAGGCTCGACGGTGGCGCCGTCTTCGGACGTAGTCTGACTCTTGAGAAGAGTTCGCTGAGCAGGCGTCTAATGGCAGGCTCTATCTTCTCGCAGATGAACCAGCAGATCAGGACGAGCATGCCCAGGCCGGCCCATAGGGCCAGGGAGACATCCAGGCCGGCATCGATCAGGACACGAATGATCGCCGAGCCAACGATGTTGTGGGTCAGATAAAGCGGATAGGTGATCAACCCGAGCGTCCGCAAATACCCCGCCGCTTCAGGAGAAGCTGATACGGCAGAGCGCCTGCTCCTGTTCGCGGTAACGGCAATGAGGAACACCGCCGCAGCCCAAACGACGATCGGCACGAAGGCTGATTGATCCGAGATGGCGGGGATGTTCGTCAAAAGGAAGGAGGAGAAATAGTAGATTTCTGCACACCCGGAGAGGCATGTCCCGGCGACGGCAAGCCATTCTAGCGACGTCAATTTTCTGTTTGCGGAACTGAACAGCCAGATCCCCAGCGCAAAGAAACAGCCGTGGCACAGCAGCCATGCCGCGCACGGCACCCGGAACATCAAGACAACATAATAGAGGATGTCGGATTGGATCACGCCTGACAGCACCAGCATGGCAAAGGCGTTGAACACGGCGCTATAGATGGTGAGACCCCAGGCAAGGTGTCGCAGCGTGACTTTCTTGGTGAGCAGCGCGCAGAACACCAGCCCGTAAAAGGCCATTTCAGCGGCCAGCGTCCAATAGATGCAGTCGAGCCATTGACCTCTGATTCCCTTGGGGATCAGCAGCATGGCCCTGATGTAGGGGAGAATGAATTCGGATGCCGACCCGCTCGCAAAGAGAAGCAGGACGATGAAGGTCAAGGTCGAGCAAACCCAGACCGCCGGATAGAGCCTGAGTGCACGACCAAAAAGAAACTCTGTCGCGGAAGCCCTGCTCGCGGAATTCGCGATGACGAAACCGGAAATGACAAAGAATATCTCGACTCCCACCCAGCCGAACCACGTGAAGGGCGCAGCCGACGGGAATTGAAGGTCGGCGGCGACGTAATGCTCAAAACCTGGAGCGACGCCAAACACGGAAGACCAGGCCCAGGACCAGAACGTCAGGTGAAAGACCGCGACGCTGAGGGCAGCCCCGAAGCGCAGCGGATCCAGCAATGAGAAGTAGTTTTTCACGGGAGTTCTTCAAATCCATTGAACAATCCCGCTGAGGTACCGGGTCCGGCCGGGAAACTATGCGACACGGGTCACACAGGCCGGGCCGAGCCTTCAAATGCAGGGGCCGAGCAGCTTGTTGAAGAGGTGCGAAGGGCGCTGGATGGGCCGACCTTCAGCGAGTCTGCCTTGAGCCGGAGGCGGCCCGCAGGCTCCGATTGCCGGACTAAGAAAAAACGGCACAATGCGGCTCCGAAAACTTCATGCCGTCGGGAGGTTGCGTCAGTGGCTCGTTTGAAAGTTCTCATCGCGGGCGGAGGCATCGGCGGCATCACCGCGATGTTGGCGCTGCGACAACGCGGTATCGACGTGGAACTGTTCGAGCAGGCGGCTGCGTTCAGACAGGTCGGGGCTGGCCTCCAGGTCTCGTCAAATGCCGCGCGCATCCTGCTCAAGCTTGGACTTGGCGAGGCGCTCAAGCGCGTGGCAACCTATCCCGAAGGCCGCGACTATCGCGGCTGGGACACTGGCGAGCGGCTCTATTACACGCCGCTCGGGCAGAAGGCGGAGGCGCATTTTGGCTCGCCCTACTATGCCGCCCACCGGGCCGAATTGCTCGACGTCCTGCTAAGCGGGCTTGGCGAGCACGGGTTCCGCCTTGGCGCGCGCGTCGAGCGTGTGGATCAGGATGAAAGCGATGTCTCGCTGACGCTTGCTGACGGGTCGATTGCGCATGGGGACATTCTGATCGGCGCCGACGGCATTCATTCGACCGTGCGGGCGCAATTGTTCGGCAAGGAACTGCCGCGCTACACGGGCAATGTTGCGTGGCGCGGCCTGGTGCCCGCCGAACGCGTGGCGCATCTCGATCTTGGTAGTGTCGTCGGCGTCTGGATGGGGCCGAACCGGAGCATCGTTCAGTACTATGTCTCCGCCGGCAAGACCTTCAACTGGATCGGAATCAGCCGCTCGGCGCAGCCCGCGCAGGAATCCTGGCTGGCGGAAGGCAGGATCGAGGATGCGCTGGCCGAATATGACGGCTGGAATTCGACCATCAGAACGATCATCGCGGAGACGCCGAAAGTGCTGCGCCAGGCTCTCTACGACCGCGAACCTCTGCCGGATTGGCAGGTCGGTCGCGTCGTGCTGATGGGCGACGCCGCGCATCCGATGATGCCGTTCTACGCCCAGGGCGGCGCCCAGAGCATCGAAGACGCCTACGTGTTGGCCGGCTGCATCGCCGAAGCCCAGGACCGGCCCCTCGATGCGCTCACTCGCTTCGTCAGGATGCGGCAGCCGCGCACCGCATGGATGCAAGGCCTCGCCCGGCGCGAGGAGGAGCTCTATCAGATGAACGACGCCGCGGCGATCAGGGCGCGCAACGATCGCATGCGCACGAACCGGATTCCCGAGACGGCGACGTTTCCGCCGGAACAGGAGCGGCTGTACGGTTACGACGCCGAGGTCGAATTGCGCAAAAGCGTGTGACCGAACTCCGATCAATCTCCGCGCAATCGCACAACGACGCGGATTCATATTCAAGGCAGCAACATGAAATTCAGCAGATCGTGGGCGCTTGCATTGTGGGTCGTGACTGCTTTGGTCTCCGATGCCGCAAGCGCGGAAAGCTTTCCGAGCCGGCCCATTACGGTGATCATGCCGTTTGCCGGCGGCAGCGCCAGCGACGTGGTCAGCCGGGTCCTCTTCAACAAGATGGCGACGATACTCGGTCAGCCGATCGTGGTGGAGAACAAGCCGGGCGCCGGCGGAAATCTCGGCACCGCGCTGGCGGCCAAGGCGGCTCCCGACGGCTATACGCTGGTCGGCGCGGCCTCGGGTCCGATGGCCGCCAATCTCACGCTCTACAGGGAGCTTGGCTACGATCCGCAAAAGGAACTTGTCCTGATCTCGCCGTTCGCGAGCTTCACCATCGTGGTCACGGCGAGCAAAAAGCTCGGCGTCACCACGATCAAGGATCTCATCGAGCGCGCGAGGAAAGAGCCGGGAGCGTTGAACTACGGATCGGTCGGTATCGGCTCGTCGCAGCATCTGGCGGGGGAATATTTCGCCCAGGTCGCGAAGGTGAAACTCACCCACGTGCCTTATCGCAACATCGCGCAATTCGGACCGGACTTGATCGCCGGCACCGTGCAACTCGGCTTTGCCTGGTATCCGAACGTGTCGGGGCCGCTGTCAGCCGATGGGGCCATCGCACTCGCCGTCGCGGGAGATACCCGGCTGCCAGCGCTGCCGACTACGATGACGACGTCGCAGGCGGGCCTGCCACAATACAAGTTCGACGGCTGGTTCGGTTTGGGCGCGCCCGCCGGCGTGCCGAGGGACATTCTGGAGCGATTGAACGCCGCGCTGAACGAAGCGCTGAATGATCCCGTCGTACGCGTCAGATTTGAAGAGATCGGCGCCGTACCGATCGGGCTCGAACTCGACAGGGCGACGACTTTCCTGGCGGATGAGGTGGTGAAGTATCGCGACATCGTCACCAAGGCCGGGATCGCCAGGATCGAATAGTGGATTGAAGAGCCGGCGAGTACCCACGCAGTGCCAGCCCAGGCTGGCCGTGATCAGCGCCTGGACTTTGGGGCGGGGGCCGGTGCGGGCGTCGCCGGCTCGGGCTGCTTGGCCGGTGGCGGTTCGGTCTGCAGCGTGCAGCGCGATGCCGCGAGCGAGGCCTGCGCCTGCGGCATCAGGCCGGGCTCCGGCGCCAGCGCCTTCAGCACGATCAGGCCGGTCGTGGTGGGAGAATCGATGATCAGCCGGTCGGCGGCGGTGACTTCCTCGTCTTCCGGCAGTTCGGAGTGCTGATCTTCGGTCATCAGGTCGAGTTCGATCACCTTGCGGCCGGCCGAGCGGTCGTTGATGGCGTAATAGGCGACCTCGTTACGCGTGTAGAACGACACCGAGGTATAGGCCTGGCTGACCGGCACGGTCAGCTTGAGCGGACCGTTGGTAAGATCGTAGCGGCAGATCGCGACCGCAAAGGCCGGGTCCATGTAAGGCATCGGCGCGTTGCCGGGTTCGGCGAGCGGCAGCGCCGTGACCGCGTTCTCCCTGGTCATCGGCGTCAGGCGCGAATAGGCGTCCTGGGTCGCGATGCGCGGCAGCGCCAGCACGCTGACGAGATGCACCACGCCGCCCAGCAGCACGCCCGCGATGATGGTGAAGGCCAGCCGGATCATGGACAGTTCACCGTCGCGATGGCGGGCATCGGCGCGTCGCGCTGCGTCCGCGTCGCGACGCCCACCGGCGTATCGTAAAGCCGCATCATCAGCGTGTAGCGCTCGATGCCGCCGGTCGGCAGCCAGTTTCCGGCGCGCGATCGTGCCGCCACGCGGATCTCGAACGTGCCGTCGGAGCCGCGTACGATCTCCTGGCTGGTGAACCCGTAACGCTGCAGCGAATTCGCAACCAGTTGTCCCTTGCGGTCGAACAGCGTCAGCGTCCAGAACCGCGCCGCCGGCGTCACCCCGCTGACGACCACGTCGCAGCGGCCGTCGAGCGGCTTCTTCCTGTCGTCGGTGTTGGCCGTAAAGGCGATACCGTCACCGGTGCCGATCGGCAGTTCGCCGCTGCGGGCGATCGAGGCGCGGGAATAGGGATCGATTTCGGAACTGCCGCTCTTCGGGCGGGCGGTCCATGCGCCGATCGTGAGCGTGCCGAGATCGGTGCCGCGTGTCGACGTCACGTAGGTCGAGCCGAGACCGACGGCGGTCGCGAGCGCCAACGCCAGCAAGGTGATCAGGATCAGCCGCACGGGCCAGCGCTCCGAACTCTCACGGCACCAGGTTTCCGCTTGAACCGGCTTCATCCGAAAGCTGAAACGCTTGTCGCGGTTCGAGCATACCAGCGCGGACGCTCCGCGACTGTTCCGGGGAATGCCGGATAAGGTTCTGCGGGATCATGCGCTCTAGTTCTTCCGCCCTGCCGGTGGTGCAGCCTGTTGTTCGCCCGCAGCCGTCACATAGTTCTCCGGGAACGCCAATGCGCCCGACGTGACGGGCTTGGCGGGCTGATCGCTGGACGAGGTCTTGCCGGCGACCTTGCCGGCCTCGTCGAGCAGCCGCTCGACCCGCACCAGGATATCCGCGCCGCGCTTGGTCAGCACCGGCGGCGGTCCTGGCTTGGTGTCCAGCACCCGCGGCGCGCCGGCGGCGACATTGGCGGGCTGGGCCGGCTGGGCAGTTTCGCGCCCATGCCGATGCCGGGGATTTCCTTCACCTCGACACCCTGATGCGCCACCACCATGATGTCGTGCCAGGTTTGCGCGGGCAGCGATCCGCCGGTCATGCGGTTGGTCGGCGAGTAGTCGTCATTGCCGTACCAGACCGCGCAGGTGAAATTGCCGGTGTAGCCGACGAACCAGGCGTCGCGGTAGGCGTTGGTGGTGCCGGTCTTGCCGGCGGTCGGAATGCCGTCGATCGCGGCGC
>OEIU01000211.1_pt1 | contig 58844 bp, 55 predicted proteins | sample 1539221 | NCBI WGS metagenome assembly OEIU01 (sample SAMN03792071, study PRJEB22550) | activated sludge metagenome | feature: wastewater treatment plant; material: activated sludge; isolation source: Wastewater treatment plant of a petroleum refinery complex | place: Argentina: Zarate | collected... | reverse complement strand
GGGGGGGGGGGCCCCGCGCGCGACCGTGGCGCCCGGGGCCGCCCCACCCCCCCCCCCCTCGGCCCCGCCCGCCCCGGCCCCGCCCCTCCCGGCCCCGCCCCGGACCTCGCGCGTATCGGGTGACCCGAGAACCCGTCGCTTCACCCCGGAACCGTTCTCGGGGGAAGCGCGGGCGTATCGGGTGACCCGATACGCGTGGGGGCCCCGGACTTCTCCCGCCCGATCCGCCCGAGACCGGGCGGGTAGCCTGCCGGGTAGCACCGTCGCTCCCCGAGGAAAGGACTGACCCGTCCCATGAGCCTGACCTTCGACCTGCACCGTCGTCCCGACCCCGAGGGCGACGAGCGACGTGCCGAGATCCTCGCCAACCCCGGGTTCGGGGTGTACTTCACGGACCACATGGCCAGTGCGACGTGGACCAGGGACGCCGGCTGGCACGATGCCCGCGTCCACCCGTACGGCCCGATCACGATGATGCCGGCGGCCGCGGTGCTGCACTACGCCCAGGAGGTCTTCGAGGGCCTCAAGGCCTACCGGCACGAGGACGGCAGCATCTGGTCCTTCCGCCCCGAGGCCAACGCCGAGCGGATGCAGCGCAGCGCCCGCCGACTCGCGCTCCCCGAGCTGCCGACGGACGACTTCCTCGCCTCGCTCAAGGCCCTCGTCGAGGTCGACGAGGCCTGGGTGCCCGCGTTCGGCACCGGCGAGACCAGCCTCTACCTGCGCCCGTTCATGTACGCCTCCGAGGCCTTCCTCGGGGTGCGTCCGGCGAACGAGGTCACCTACTCCGTCATCGCCTCACCGGCCGGCGCGTACTTCCCACGCGGGCTCAAGCCGGTCACGCTCTGGATCTCCCAGCACTACGCCCGCGCGGGCGCCGGCGGCACGGGCGCGGCGAAGACCGGTGGCAACTACGCCTCCTCGCTCGCCGGCCAGCTCGAGGGCATCGACCACGGCTGCGACCAGGCGGTCTTCCTCGACTCCGCGACGCACACGTACATCGAGGAGCTCGGCGGGATGAACCTCTTCCTCGTCACCGACGACCACCGACTGCTGACCCCCGAGCTGACCGGCACGATCCTCGAGGGCGTCACCCGCAGCTCCATCCTCGAGCTGGCCAAGGACCTCGGCCTCGAGCCGGAGGAGCGCCGGATCGAGATCGAGGAGTGGAAGGACGGCGTGCGTGACGGCCACATCCGCGAGGTCTTCGCCTGTGGGACAGCGGCGGTCGTCACGCCGGTCGGCGAGCTGCGCTGGGAGGGCGGCGAGGCGCCGTCCACCGCCGGCGAGGAGGGCGGCGAGGTGACCCGGGCCATCCGGCAGGCCCTGCTCGACGTCCAGTACGGCCGGACCGAGGACTCGCGCGGCTGGCTGACCCGCCTCGCCTGAGGCCGGGGCGGCTGCTCGGGTTCTCGCAGGTCACGGCGGCTCCACGAGGGACACGGAGTCGCTAGGTTCGACGGACCGCCGTCCCCGAACCCAGGAGCTCCCCATGACCACGGGCACCGTCATCCTCGTCGTCCTGATCGTCGTCGTCGTCCTCGTCGCGCTCGCCCTCATCCTCCGACAGCGTGGCTCCCGCCGCGACGAGGCGGCCCGGGCCAAGGCGGCCGAGCTGCGCGAGCAGGCCGCCGAGCACGACCGTGAGGTCCGTGAGCGCGAGGCCGCCGCCACCGAGGCCCGGGCCAAGTCCGACCTCGCCCGCGCCGAGGCGGAGCGGCGGCAGCTCGAGGCCGAGCGGCTCGCTCGCGAGGCGGACGAGCGGGCCGAGACGGCCGGCGAGGTGCGCGAGCAGCGGGCCGAGCAGCTGCGCGAGGCCGACCGGCACGACCCCGACGTCCCCACTGACGACGACGGTCGCGACGAGCCGGTCGAGCGCCAGGCGCCGCCGGCGGTCTGAGCCGCGGCGCCCCGCGCGGGGCCGGTGCGGCATCCGGCGTAAATGGTTCCTGGGCGGACCATTGACAGCGACCGGCCGCGGGTGTTGTCTGTGCACCACTCGACCGCGCCGGACCCGTTGTGGTCCGCTTCTGCACATCAAGAGGTGCACGTGAGCGTTTCCCGGACGACCGACCACTCCGACGACGAGGCCCTCCTCGCCGAGCTCGGCTACAAGCAGGAGCTGAACCGCAGCTGGTCCGGCTTCTCCAACTTCGCGATCTCCTTCTCGATCATCTCGATCCTCGCCGGCTGCTTCACGACCTTCGGCCAGGCGTGGAACAACGGTGGCCCGATCGCCATCTCCATCGGCTGGCCGCTCATCTCGGCCTTCATCCTCGTCATCGGCCTGTGCATGTCCGAGCTCGTCTCGGCCTATCCGACCTCCGGCGGCATCTACTGGTGGGCCGCCAAGCTCGGTGGCGCGAAGGCCGGCTACTACACGGGCTGGCTCAACCTCATCGGCCTGCTCGCCGTCGACGCGTCCGTCGCCTACGGCACGGCGACCTTCTTCGACCTCTCGTTCAGCACGATGAGCGAGTCGTGGGCCGCGGGCTACAGCCTCCAGCGGGTCTTCTGGATGTTCCTCGTCGTCCTCGTCCTCACCGCGATGGTCAACATCTTCGGCGGCCACCTGCTCGCGATGCTCAACAACGTCTCCGTGTGGTGGCACGTCGTCGGTGCGGCGGCGGTCATCCTCATCCTCATCGTCCTGCCGGACAAGCACATGAGCATCGCCGACGTCTTCTCGATGCGGGTCAACAACAGCGGCGGCCTGGCCGACGGCAGCACCAGCGGCTTCGGCTTCTGGTTCTACGTCCTGCCCCTCGGCTTCCTGCTCACCCAGTACACGATCACCGGCTACGACGCCTCGGCCCACCTCTCGGAGGAGACCCAGGGCGCGGCCGACGGTGCGGCCAAGGGCATCTGGCGCTCGATCTTCTCCCAGGCCATCGGCGGGTGGACCCTCCGGCTCGCCTTCCTCTTCGCCGTGCAGGACCCGACGGCGGTCACGGCCGGCGGCGGTGGCGTGGCCGTCATCTTCAACCAGGCCCTGTCCTCCGGCTGGGCCGGCACCGTGCTGCTCATCGCGAGCATCGGGCAGTTCTTCTGCACGACGGCGTGCATGACGTCGACCAGCCGGATGCTCTTCGCGTTCAGCCGGGACGGCGCCGTGCCCGGTGCGTCGCTCTGGGCCAGGCTCACCCCGCGCAAGGTGCCGGCCAACGCGGTGCTCGTCTCCTCGCTCGTCGCCGCGGTCATCACCCTGCCGGCCCTCGTCGAGGTGAACATCGGCACGGCCGACGCGCCGATCATCGTGCCGACCGCGTTCTACGCCGTCGTCTCGGTGGCCGTCATCGGGCTCTACCTCGCCTTCGCCATCCCGATCTTCCTGCGGTGGCGGGCCGGCGACTCGTTCGTCCAGGGCCGGTGGAACCTCGGCACCAAGTGGAAGTGGATGGCGCCGATCGCGGTGCTCGAGATCGCCGTGGTCAGCGTCTACTTCATCCTGCCCTTCACCCCGGCCGGAACCCCGGGCAACGGCGACTTCGCGTGGAAGTTCGTCAACTACGCACCGATCCTCACCGGTGGCGCGCTGCTGGTGCTGTGGATCGGCTGGCACCTGTCGGCGAAGAAGTGGTTCACCGGGCCGAAGACGACGATCGACCTGCCGGACGGCATGACGAGCGCCGACGAGATCGCGCTCGAGCACCACGGCAAGACCGCCCACGGCGGGGCCGAGCACGACTGGAAGCCCGGCGACCCGCTCGCCTGACCACTGCGTCGTGACCGACCTCGACGAGGTGCTCGACGGGATCCCCGTCCTCGCCGGGCAGGGCCGCCACGTGAGCGCCCTGCCCGGCGGGCTGACCAACGAGAACCACCGCGTACGCACCGACGCCGGCCTCGACGTCGTCGTGCGGGTGTCGTCCCCGGAGGCCGGCCTGCTCGGCGTCGACCGGCACGCCGAGTTCGTCAACACCCTGGCGGCGGCGTCGACCGGGGTCGGCGCCCCGGTCGTCGACTACCTCGGCGGCCGCGGGGTCCTCGTCGTCGGTTTCCTCCCGGGGCGCACCTGGACCGAGGTGGACGTCGGCGCCAACCTCGGGCGGCTCGCCGCCGCCCTGCGACGGCTGCACGCCGCGCCGTCGTTCGTCGGTCGCTTCGACATGGTGGCGCTGCGGCGCGAGTACCTCGCCGTCGTCCGGGAGCGCGGGTTCCCCCTGCCGCCCGGCTACCTCGACCTCGAGCCGGCCGTCGAGCGTGCGGAGGCCGTGCTGGGCCTGGCGCCCGAGCGGCTGGTCGCCTGCCACAACGACCTGCTGCCGGCGAACGTCCTCGACGACGGCGGCGACCTGCGGATCATCGACTACGAGTACTCCGGGATGAACGAGCCGTCCTTCGAGCTCGGGAACGCGGTGGCCGAGGCGCGCCTCGGCCCGGAGGCGCTCGTCGAGCTGTGCACCGCCTACTACGGGCGCGCCGACCCGGCGGACGCGGCACGGGCCGAGCTCTGGGGGTTCCTCGCCCGCTACGGCTGGACGCTGTGGGGCATCATCCAGGAGGGGACGAGCAGCATCGACTACGACTTCCGGGGGTGGGCGATGGAGAAGCTGGACGCCGCCCGCGCGCTCGCCCGCGGTCCGCGGTTCGACGGGCTGCTCGCCGCAGGAGCCGCGGGAGCGGCGCGGTGAGCACGGTCGAGCTGCCGCAGCGCGCCCGCGTCGTCGTCGTCGGGGGCGGGGTGGTCGGGGCGTCCGTCGCCTACCACCTGGCCCACCTCGGCGAGACGGACGTGCTCGTCCTCGAGCAGGGCACCCTCTCGTGCGGGACGACGTGGCACGCCGCCGGGCTCGTCGGCCAGCTGCGGGCCAGCGAGGCCGCGACGCGGCTGGTCCGGTACTCGACCGAGCTCTACGCGCGGCTCGAGGCCGAGACCGGGCTCTCGACCGGCTACCGCGTGTGCGGCGGTCTGACCGTCGCCCGCACACCCGAGCGGATGGTGCAGCTGCGGCGCACCGTGGCCAACGCCGCTGCGTACGACCTCGACTGCGAGCTGCTGACTCCCGCGCAGGCCGCCGAGCGCTACCCTCTGCTGCGCACCCACGACCTGCAGGGTGCGATCTGGCTGCCCGGTGACGGCCGGGCCGACCCGGCCGACCTCACCCAGGCCCTGGCCCGCGGTGCCCGGGCGCTCGGCGTGCGCGTCGCCGAGCGGGTGCGGGTCACCGGGCTGCGGCTCGAGGAGCGTGGGGACCGGCGGCGGGTGACCGGCGTGCTCACCGAGCACGGCGAGGTCGAGTGCGAGGTCGTCGTCAACGCCGCCGGACAGTGGGCGCCGCTCGTCGGGGCGATGGCCGGTGTCGAGGTGCCGCTGCACTCCGCCGAGCACTTCTACGTCGTCACCGACCAGGTCGAGGGCGTGCATCGCGACCTGCCCGTCCTGCGCGACCCGGACGGGTACACCTACGTCAAGGAGGAGGTCGGGGGCCTGCTGGTCGGCGGGTTCGAGCCGGAGGCCAAGCCGTGGGTGGCGCCGGAGGAGATCCCGTACCCGTTCGAGTTCCGGCTGCTCGAGGAGGACTGGGAGCACTTCTCGCTGCTCATGGACAGCGCGGTGCACCGGCTGCCCGTCCTCGCCGACACCGGGATCCGCAAGTTCTACAACGGTCCCGAGTCGTTCACCCCGGACAACCAGTTCATCCTCGGCGAGGCGCCCGGCTGCGACGGCTTCTTCGTCGCCGCGGGCTTCAACTCCGTCGGCATCGCCTCCGCCGGGGGCGCCGGGCGCGCGCTCGCCGAGTGGGTGCTCGACGGCGAGCCGACGACCGACCTCGTGGCCGTCGACGTCCGGCGGTTCCCGTCCGTCGCCGCGAACCGCACCTGGCTGCGCTCGCGGGTCGTCGAGGTGCTCGGCCTGCACTACGCCGTTCCCTGGCCCAATCGCGAGCTGACCTCCGGTCGCCCGCAACGCTGTTCGCCGTTGTACGACCGCACCGTCGCGCAGGGTGCCGTCCTCGGCAGCCGCAACGGCTGGGAGCGCCCGCTCGTCTTCGCGCCGGCGGGGGAGGAGCCGCGGCTCGAGTACTCGTGGGGGCGCCCGGCGTGGGCCGACTGGTGCGACGCGGAGCAGCGGGCCACCCGCTCCGCGGTCGCACTCTTCGACCAGACCTCGTTCAGCAAGTACCTCGTCACCGGCCCGGACGCGCTCGCCACCCTCCAGTGGACCTGCACCGCCGACGTCGACGTCCCGGTCGGCCGGGCCGTCTACACGGGGATGCTCGCCGCGCACGGCGGGTCCCAGGCGGACGTGACCGTCACGCGCACGGGGGCCGAGGAGTTCCTCGTCGTCTCCAGCGCCGCGACGACCGAGCGCGACCTCGACCGCCTGCGCCGCCACCGGGTCGGTGCCACCGCGGTCGTCGACGTGACGGGCGCCTACGCGGTGCTCGGCCTCATGGGGCCGCGCTCCCGCGAGCTGCTCGGCCGGCTGACGCCGGCGCCCCTCGACGACGCGCACCCCTTCGGGACCTCACGCGTGCTGCCGGTCGGCCGGGGCCGGGCGCGGGTCACCCGGATCACCTACGTCGGCGAGCTGGGCTACGAGCTGTACGTCCCGACCGAGCAGGCCCTGGTCGTGCACGACGCGCTCGTCGAGGCCGGCACCGACCTCGGGCTCGTGCCCGCCGGGTACTCGGCCATCGAGGCGATGCGGCTCGAGAAGGGGTACCGGGCCTTCGGCCGCGAGCTGACCCCGGAGGTCACGCCGGTCGAGGCCGGGCTCACCTTCGCCTGCAAGCTGGGCGGTGACACCGACTTCCTCGGACGGGGGGCCGTCGAGGCGCGGCGTGCGGCCGGTCCGGCACGCCGCGTGGTCTCGCTGGTGTGCAGCGACCCGGAGGCGTGGCTGTGGGGTGGCGAGCTCGTGCTCCGTGACGGTGAGCCGGTCGGCCAGGTGACGAGCGCCGCGTGGGGGGCGAGCGTCGGCGCCTCGGTCGGCCTGGCTCTCGTCGGTGACCGGGCCGGGGCGGGCGCCTCGCCGGCCTGGTGCGACACCGGGACGTGGGAGGTGGACCTCGCGGGGGAGCGGCTGCCGCTGACCGTCTCGCGGCGTCCGCCGTTCGACCCGGACGGGACGAGGCTGGGCCGGTCATGACACACTCGACCGGACGAAAGGTCCAGAACCGAACCTTCGGACAGGGTGGTCCGGAGGAGGGGCCGCGACGAGGAGGAGGGGACCCGATGAGCGACCCCGCCGTCGTGACGCACCTGCCCTCGGCGATCCTGCGGCAAGCGGTCGGCAACCCCTTCGAGACGACGGTCGAGCACCTGGCGACGGCGATCCGGCTCGGGGTCCTCGTCGACGGTGACCAGCTGCCCCCCGAGCGCGAGCTCGCCGAGCGGATGGGGGTGGCCCGCAACACCCTCCGCGACGCCATCGCCGCGCTGCGCGACGCCGGCCTCGTGACGACCCGCCGCGGCCGGGGCGGCGGCACGGTGGTCACCTACACCGCTCCGGAGCCCGGCACCGGGCGACCCGTGCGCCGCGGCGCCACCCTCCTCGACGCCCTCGACTTCCGCCGCGTCGTCGAGCCGGGGGCGGCCTGGCTGGCGGCCACCCGTGACCTCTCCGGCGACCAGCGGGCCTGGCTCGCGGCCTGCCTGCGCGAGACGACCGAGGCCGCTGACCCCGGCGCCCACCGGCTTGCCGACAGCCGTCTCCACCTCGCCGTCGCCACCGTGTCCGGGTCGCCGATGCTCATCGAGGCGGTGACCCGGGCGCAGGCCGCGCTCGGCGAGATGCTCGCCGCGATCCCCGTGCTGCGCAAGAACATCCAGCACTCGCACGACCAGCACGAGGCCGTCGTCGGCGCCATCCTCACCGGGGCGCCCGACGCGGCCCGGACGGCCATGGAAGAACACTGCGACGCCACCTCCGCGCTGCTGCGCGGACTCATCGGATGACCGGAGGAGCACCATGACGAGCTCGATCCACCGCGGCGGTCCGCCGCAGCTGACCCTCGAGCAGCTGCGGTCCGACGTGGCCGACGGCACCGTCGACACGGTGATCGTGGCCTTCACCGACATGCAGGGTCGCCTGCAGGGCAAGCGGATCCATGGTGCCTTCTTCCTCGAGCACGTGCTCGAGGCCGGAACCGAGGGCTGCAACTACCTCCTCGCCGTCGACGTCGACATGAACACCGTCGACGGATACGCCATCTCCTCGTGGGAGCGCGGCTACGGCGACATGTTCTTCGAGATGGACCTCACCACCCTCCGGCGCACGCCCGGCCACCCGGCCTCGGTGACGATCCAGAGCGACCTCACCTGGCTCGACGGCTCGGGCGACGTCGTCCAGTCGCCGCGCAGCGTCCTCAAGCGGCAGGTGGCGGCGGCCGCGGAGGGCGGCTGGGCGGCCTTCGCCGGCACCGAGCTCGAGTTCATCCTCTTCGAGGACAGCTACGAGGCCGCTTGGGACCGTCGCTACCACAGCCTCACCGGGGCCAACCGCTACAACGTCGACTACTCGATCCTCGGCGGCAGCAAGGTCGAGCCGGTGCTGCGCGAGATCCGCAACGAGATGTACCGCGCGGGGATGACGGTCGAGTCGGCCAAGGGCGAGTGCAACTTCGGGCAGCACGAGATCGGCTTCCTCTTCGACGACGTGCTGCGCACCTGCGACAACCACTCCGTCTACAAGACGGGCGCCAAGGAGATCGCCGCGCGGCACGGGCAGGCGCTCACCTTCATGGCCAAGTACGACGAGCGCGAGGGCAACTCGTGCCACATCCACCTGTCCCTGCGCGGCACCGACGGCGAGGTCGTGTTCGCCGACGACGAGCGGGACGGCGGGCGCTCCGAGCTCTTCGACCACTTCATGGCCGGCCTGCTCGCGACGATGCGCGAGCTGACGTACTTCTATGCGCCGAACATCAACTCCTACAAGCGATTCGCCCCCGGTTCGTTTGCGCCGACGGCCGTGGCGTGGGGCACGGACAACCGCACCTGCGCGCTCCGGGTGGTCGGCCACGGCGCCGGCCTGCGGGTCGAGAACCGGGTGCCGGGCGGCGACGTCAACCCCTACCTCGCGGTCGCCGCGATGATGGCCGGCGGGCTGCACGGTATCCGCGAGGGCCTCGAGCTGCCGCCCGTGTGCGAGGGCAACGCGTACAAGGGCGACTACGAGCACGTGCCCCGCACGCTCGCCGAGGCCCGCGACCTCCTCGCCGGCAGCGCGGTTGCCCGGGCGGCCTTCGGCGACGAGGTCGTCGACCACTACGTCAACGCCGCCGACGTCGAGATCACCGCGTTCACCGCCGCGGTCACCGACTGGGAGCGGGTCCGAGGATTCGAGAGGCTGTGAGCACCACCCGATGAGCACCACCACCACGCACGACGTCATCGACCCCTCGACCGAGGAGGTCGTCACGACGATCGACCTCGTCGGCGTCGAGGAGACCGACGCCGCGGTCGCCCGCGCGGTCGAGGTCGGGCCGGCCTGGCGGGCCGTCGCGCCCGCCGACCGCGCCCTGCTCCTGCGTCGGTTCGCCGACGTCGTCGAGGAGCACGCGGAGGAGCTGGCCCGCCTCGAGGTGCGCAACGCCGGGCACACCATCGGCAACGCGCGGTGGGAGGCGGGGAACGTCGTCAACGTGCTGCGGTACTACTCCGCGGCCCCGGAACGCCTCTTCGGGAGGCAGATCCCGGTCGCCGGCGGCATCGACGTCACGTTCAAGGAGCCGCTCGGCGTCGTCGGGGTCATCGTGCCCTGGAACTTCCCGATGCCCATCATGGGCTGGGCGATGGCGCCGGCCCTCGCCGCGGGCAACACGGTCGTCCTCAAGCCGGCCGAGCTGACCCCCCTCACGGCGATGCGGATCGGCGAGCTGGCGCTCGAGGCCGGCATCCCCGAGGGCGTCCTGACGATCCTCCCGGGCAAGGGGTCGGTCGTCGGGGAACGGTTCGTCACCCATCCCGACGTTCGCAAGATCGCGTTCACGGGCTCGACCGCGGTCGGGCAGGGCATCATGCGCGGAGCGGCCGAGCACCTCAAGCGGGTCACCCTCGAGCTCGGCGGCAAGTCGGCCAACGTCGTGTTCGCCGACGCCGACCTCGACAAGGCCGCCGCGGCCGCCCCGATGTCGTTCCTCGACAACGCCGGCCAGGACTGCTGCGCCCGCACCCGGATCCTCGTCCAGCGCAGCGTCCACGACGCGTTCATGGAGCGCTTCGAGTCCGCGCTCAAGGACGTCGTCGTCGGCGACCCGGGCGACGAGGCGACCGAGATGGGGCCACTGGTCAGCGACCGCCAGCGTGAGACGGTCCGTGGGTTCGTCGACGGCACGGACGGGCACGACGCGGTCGACGTCGCCTTCCGCGGCAGTGCCCCCGAGGGGCGTGGCTGGTGGTACCCGCCGACCGTCGTCCTCCCGCGCGGCACGAGCGACCGGATCTGGCGCGAGGAGGTCTTCGGACCGGTCGTCGCCGTCCTCCCGTTCGACGACGAGGCAGACGCCGTCGCGAAGGCCAACGACAGCGACTACGGTCTCTCCGGCTCGATCTGGACGCGCGACCTCGGCCGGGCGCTGCGCGTCTCGCGGGCCGTCGAGTCCGGCAACCTCTCGGTCAACAGCCACTCCTCGGTGCGGTACTCGACACCCTTCGGCGGCTTCAAGGCGAGCGGCCTCGGGCGTGAGCTCGGCCCGGACGCCCTCGACGCCTTCACCGAGGTGAAGAACGTCTTCATCGCCACCGACGACTGACCCCCACCACACCCCCACACCTGAGGAGAGAACATGGCAGGCAGGCTCGCGGGCAAGGTCGCCGTCGTCACCGGCGGCTGCTCGGGCATCGGCCTCGCGACCGTCCGTCGCTTCGCGGAGGAGGGCGCGACGGTCGTCGTCGCCGACCTCTCGGACGACGCCGGCGAGGCCCTCGCCGCCGAGATCGGCGGGACCTACGTGCACTGCGACGTCGCGAGCAAGGACGACGTCGACCGGCTCTTCGCCACGGCGAAGGAGCGGCACGGACGGGTCGACATCGCCTTCAACAACGCCGGCATCAGCCCGCCCGACGACGACTCGATCCTCGACACCGACCTCGACGCGTGGCGCCGGGTCCAGGAGGTCAACCTCACGTCGGTCTACCTCTGCTGCAAGGCCGTCATCCCGATGATGCTCGAGCAGGGCGGCGGCTCGATCATCAACACGGCGAGCTTCGTCGCCGTCATGGGCGCGGCCACGTCGCAGATCTCCTACTCGGCGTCCAAGGGCGGTGTGCTGTCGATGACCCGCGAGCTCGGAGTGCAGTTCGCCCGGCAGGGGATCCGGGTCAACGCGCTCTGCCCGGGCCCGGTCAACACCCCGCTGCTCAAGGAGCTCTTCGCCAAGGACGCCGAGCGCGCGGCCCGGCGGCTCGTCCACGTGCCGATGGGTCGGTTCGGGGAGCCGGAGGAGATGGCCAACGCGGTCCTCTTCCTCGCGTCCGACGAGTCGAGCTTCATGACCGCCTCGACCTTCCTCGTCGACGGCGGCATCTCGGGCGCGTACGTCACGCCGCTCTGAGGTCTCGTCGTGCCCACCACCCGACCGGTCATCGGCATCACCTGCTACGTCGAGGAGGTCGACCGCTTCCCCTGGGTCGGTCAGCGCAGCGTCGTGCTGCCGCACCGCTACGTCGCGCAGGTCGGGGGGGGGGGGGGGGTCGCGGTTGCCCCCCCGCCGCGCCCGGACGTCGACGAGGTGATGGGGGGGGCCGTCCTCGAGGGGGTCGACGGACTCGTCGTCGCCGGGGGAGCGGACGTCGAGGCCGCCCGCTACGACGCTGCGCCGCACCCGACGTCGCAGGACCCGCGCCCGGACCGCGACGCCTGGGAGACGGCACTCGTGCGGGCCGCCGAGGAGGTCGACCTGCCGACCCTCGGCATCTGCCGCGGCATGCAGGTGATGGCGGTGGCCGCGGGCGGCGTCCTCGAGCAGCACCTCCCGGACCGCGTCGGGCACGAGGCCCACTCGCCGCGGCCCGGGGTGTACACCTCCCACCACGTCGAGCCGGTCGGCGGGAGCGTCCTGGCCGGCATCCTCGGCGACCTCCCGCTCGACGTGCCGACCTACCACCACCAGGCGGTGGTCCCGGAGTCCCTGGCCGGCACCGGCTGGTCGCCGTCGGCGTGGCACGAGGACGGCACGCTCGAGGCGATGGAGGACCGCTCCGGCCGCTTCCGGGTCGCCGTGCAGTGGCACGCGGAGGAGGGGGAGTGCGCCGACCTCTTCGCCGCGCTCGTCAGCGCCGCCACCGAGCGGGCCCGGCTGCGGGCCTGAGCGCCTCGGTCCAGCGCAGTCGGGTCGCCGGGCGGGCGCGCAGCCGGTGTGGTCGGGCGAGGCCGTGCCGGGCCAGGTGGGCGCGGACGGCATCCCGCCGCTCCGCCGACGAGGTGAGTCCCGCGGCCACGTCGGCGGGGTCCTCGTGGTCGGTGTGCGGGACGCCGGCCGCCCGCAGCGAGGCCAGCACCTCGGACTGGCGCAGCAGCCGCGGCGCCCGACCCGGCAGCACCAGTGCCCCGTCCCGCGCGGCGTAGACGTGGAACCCGGTCGGGCGGAACCCGCCTGCGACGACGAGGGGGTAGTGCCGAGCGGCCAGCTCGACCCGGTCGTAGCCGGGCTCGGTGGCGTCCACCGCGGCGAGCTGGTCGTCGTCGAGGAGCTGGAGGACGACGCGAGTGCGTGCGCCGGTGCGGTGGACCGGCGCCGCGGGGACGTAGCCGCCGCGCGCGACGTAGGCCGTGTGCCCGACCGCGAGGTTGCGCACGACACCCGTGAGCAGCGGTACGACCGCCGACACCCCCGACCGGGAGAGCTTGTGGGCGAGCACCTCGCCGGCGGCGTTCGAGCCGATGGCCAGCACCGGGGTGCGCCGCGCGAGGGGCGCGGCGCCGTGCGCCCGGAGCAACGCGTCGAGCGTCCGGGGCCGGCGCGGTCGCAGCACGTGCGCGCGATCGTCGACGAGCAGGCGCGGCCCGCCGACCGGTGCCAGCGGGTAGTCCAGCGGACGGTGGGCCAGGTCGCCGGGAGAGGGGTCACGGGCAGCGCGGGGCATCCCCTCCACCGTAGGCGAGGAAGCCACGGTCGCGGTCCGAGGCGCCTCCGGCCACCGCCGCCCGGGCCGCGATCGCCCGGTTCCGTCTCGACAGAGTGGACGCGGGCGCTCCTGTCTGATCCTCGGGTGACAATGTCCGAGTGAGCAGGCTCAACAGGATCGCCGTCGCCGCAGGGGCGGCCAGTGCCCTCGGTGCGCTCGCGGCCGCCGGGCGCGGGGTCGGCGCCGCGATGGGCGCCCGTCCGGACGGCGTCCGACTCGAACGGATGCGCCGGTCGCCCAACTACCGGGCCGGCGCCTTCCACAACCGCCGCCGGGGCACGGCGTCGATGCCGAGCAGCCAGCGCGACGTGCTCGAGCGGTACCGCGCCAACGCCGAGACCCGCCGCCCGCCCGGGCCCATCCCGGTCGTCAGCGCGCACCGGGAGCCGGCGGCGAGCGGCCTGCCCGTCACGTGGTTCGGCCAGGCGGGCGCGCTCGTCGAGCTCGACGGCGTTCGCCTCCTGCTCGACCCCGTGTGGAGCGAGCGGTGCTCCCCGAGCCAGCACGTCGGTCCGCGGCGCCTCCACGCCACCCCGGTGCCGCTCGAGCGGGTCGGCCGGGTCGACGCCGTGGTCATCTCGCACGACCACTACGACCACCTCGACATGGCGAGCATCCAGACCCTCGCGACGACCACCGACGCCGTCTTCCTCGTCCCGCTCGGCATCGGGGCGCACCTCGACGTCTGGGGCGTGCCGGGCTCGCGGGTCGTCGAGTGCGACTGGGGCGAGGGGCACGACGTCGGCCCGGTGAGCGTCACGGCGGTGGAGTCGCAGCACTTCTCCGGCCGTGGGCTGCGCCGCGACGGCACGCTCTGGGCCTCCTGGGTCCTCGCCGGGCCGGGCGGCAGGGTCTTCTTCAGCGGCGACACCGGCTACTTCGACGGCTACCCGGGCATCGGGGCCGAGCACGGGCCGTTCGACGTCTCGCTCATGGCGGTCGGCGCCTACGACCGCGCCTGGCGCGACATCCACCTCGACCCCGAGGAGGCCGTCCGCGCGACCCTCGAGCTCGACGGTGGGCTGCTGTTGCCCATCCACTGGTGCACCTTCGTCCTCGCGCCGCACCCGTGGGCCGAGCCGGTGGAGCGCCTCCTCGTCGCGGCGGCGACCGAGGGGGTGCGCGTCGCGGTGCCGCGCGTCGGCGACCGGGTCGACGTCGCCGACCCGCCGGGCCTCGACCCGTGGTGGGAGAGCGCGGCCGTCGTCGCCCACGGCTGAGAGCGCCACGATGTGGACGCGCGCTGGCCGTCCGGCCGCGGGCGTGCCACGCTGGCTCCGTGACGTTCCGTGACGCGGCCACCACCGCGATCATCATCGTGTAGCGCGACGAGCACCCAGCTCGTCGCGCAGACCTCCCACACCCGGGGGGTCTTTTTGTTGGGACGGGACGTCACCCGACAGGGGGACGGCCCGGCCCGACGGAGACGGGTCGCCGCCCACCCCTGCGGCCGGCCCGGGCACACGCTGGACGATGATGGCACCGAGCAGCACGCGTCGACGCCCCGGCCCGACCAGGGCCGGGGCACGAGCGCCGGGTGACCGGCCTGGACCGCGGACGGATTCCGATGAGCGACCTGCACGTGTACGACACCACCCTGCGCGACGGCGCCCAGCAGGAGGGCCTCAACCTCACCGTCGCCGACAAGATGGCGATCGCCGCGCACCTCGACGAGCTCGGGGTCGGCTACATCGAGGGCGGCTGGCCGGGCGCGAACCCCAAGGACACCGAGTTCTTCGCCCGCGCGGCCCGCGACCTGCGGCTGCGGCACGCCACACTCGCGGCGTTCGGGGCCACCCGGCGGGCCGGCGGCCGGGCCGACACGGACCCGCTCGTGCGCGCGCTGCTCGACTCCGAGGCGCAGGTCGTCACCCTCGTCGCGAAGTCGCACACCGGCCACGTCGAGCGCGCGCTGCGGACGACGCTCGCGGAGAACCTCGAGATGGTCCGCGACACCGTCTCCTTCCTGCGCGGTGAAGGCCGCCGGGTCTTCCTCGACGCCGAGCACTTCTTCGACGGCTACCGCACCGACCGCGACTACGCGCTCGAGGTCGTGCGCGCCGCCGTCGAGTCCGGGGCCGAGGTGGTCGCCCTCTGCGACACCAACGGCGGCCTGTTGCCCGGCGAGGTCGGCGGCGTCGTCGACGACGTCGTGCGCACGACCGGCGCGCGGGTCGGCATCCACTGCCACAACGACACCGGGTGCGCGGTGGCCAACTCGATGGCCGCCGTCGACGCCGGCGCCACGCACGTCCAGGGCACGATCAACGGCTACGGGGAGCGCACCGGCAACGCCGACCTGCTCACCGTCGTCGCCAACCTCCAGCTCAAGGGCGGCCGCGAGCTGCTGGAGCCGCACCGGCTGCAGGAGGCCACCCGCATCGCGCACGCCATCGCCGAGGTGACCAACGTGCCGGCGTACTCGCGCCAGCCGTACGTCGGCTCGAGCGCGTTCGCGCACAAGGCCGGTCTGCACGCGAGCGCCATCAAGGTCGACCCCGACCTCTACCAGCACCTCGACCCCAGGCACGTCGGCAACGACATGCGGATGCTCGTCTCCGACATGGCCGGCCGGGCGTCCATCGAGCTGAAGTCGCGCGAGCTCGGGTTCGACCTCGACGCGTCCGACGAGACGGACGCGGCCACCCTGCGGCGGGTCCTGGCCACGGTCAAGGAACGCGAGCTGCGCGGGTACACCTTCGACGCCGCCGACGCGAGCTTCGAGCTGCTGCTGCGCCGCGAGATCGACGGCACCCTGCCGGCGTTCTTCGAGGTCGAGTCGTGGCGGGTCATCACCGACGCCCGCGGCGACGAGGACGCGCTCTCCGAGGCGACGGTCAAGGTGCGGGCGGCGGACCGCCGGCACGTCGAGACCGGCGAGGGCAACGGCCCGGTCAACGCCCTCGACCACGCCCTGCGCACCGCGCTCTCGGCGACCTACCCCGAGATCGCCGAGCTCGAGCTCATCGACTACAAGGTCCGCATCCTCGACGCCGCGCACGGCACCGACGCCGTGACGCGCGTGCTCATCGAGACCTCGGACGGCACGACGTCGTGGACGACGATCGGGGTCGCGGCGAACATCCTCGAGGCGAGCTGGGACGCGCTCGTCGAGTCGGTGACCTACGGGCTCGTCCGGGCCGGGGTCAGCCCGCGCTGAGCCGGTCGGCGAGGGCGAGCGCGAGCTCGTCGCGGCGGGCTTCGCCGACCTGCGCGCCCACGGCGTCCGGCCCGAGGTGGCGGAAGACCGCGGGTCCGCGTGACTCGGCGGGCTGGTCCGGCATCCGCGGGACGAGGTGCACGTGGAGGTGCCCGAAGCCGGTGGCCTCGGAGAACTGCATGATGTAGGTCTTGGTGCAGCCGACGACGTCGCGCAGCGCCTTGCTCAGCCGCCCGACGAGCTCGCCGAGCTCGGTGTGGGCGGCAGCCGGCAGCTCGTGGAGCGCCTCGACGTGCTCGCGGGCGTCGAGGACGAGCCATCCCTCGAGCGAGGTGTCGAAGGCGTGCGCGACCCGCCAGTGCTCGGTGACGGCAACCCGCTCGCGCGGCGGGAGGTCGGAGCGGGTGTTCTCGGAGCAGACGTGGCAGGAGGTCACGCCGCCCGACCGTAGCCGACCGTCCCGACGCCCGCTCAGCGGACGCCGTAGCGGCGCCGGACGACGAGGATGGTGGCGAGCGAGAGCACCGCGACGGCCATGAAGTACAGGCTCGGCGAGGACTTGCTGCCGGTCTGCTCGACGAGGAAGGTGAAGACCGCCCCGGCGAAGCCGCCGAAGACGAGCACGCCGAGGTTGTAGCCGACGGCCATGCCGGTCGTGCGGACGTTGGTCGGGAACAGGTCGTGGTAGAGCCCCGGCAGCGGACCGAAGTACGCGGCCATGACGAGGCCGAAGACGACCTGGACGAGGGTGAGGACCGCGACGGTCGGCACCGCGACGAGCAGCTGGAAGAGCGGCCAGGCGACGACGAGCCCGGCGACGGCGGCGACCGACATCACCCGTCCCGGACCGACGCGGTCGGCGAGCGTGCCGACGAACGGCGTGCCGACGAGGGTGACGAGCCCGGCGATGATTCCGCCGAGGAAGCCGGCGTACGCGGGCAGGCCGAGGCTCTTCACGGCGAAGGTCGGCATGTAGAGGATGAGGTAGACCGACAGGGAGGCGAGGGCGACGGCCCCCGCGGCGGCGAGCAGCCGGCCGACGTGGGTGCTCACCGTGGAGGCGAGTGGGCTGTCCAGCTTCTCGGCGGACTCGAAGTCCTCGGTCTCGTCCATCTTGCGGCGGATGTACCAGCCGATCGGCCCGATGAGCATGCCGACGAGGAAGGGGACCCGCCAGCCCCACGTGTAGAGGGCGTCGTGGGAGAGGAAGGTCGTGAGGAGGAAGCCGAACCCGGAGGCGAGGAACATCGCCGCGCCCTGGGTCGCGACCTGCCAGCTGCCGTAGAACGCGCGCCGCTCGGGAGCCGACTCGACGAGGAAGGTCGTCGCGGTCCCGAACTCGCCACCGGCCGAGAAACCCTGCACGAGACGGGAGGCCAGCAGCCAGAGTCCGGCGGCGACTGGGCCGATGACGGCCGCCGTCGGGGCCACGGCCATGAGGCCGGTGCCGACCATCATCGTGAGGATGGTCATCGAGAGCGCCCGCTTGCGCCCGTGCCGGTCGGCCCAGTTGCCGATGACGGCGGCTCCGAGGGGGCGGATGAGGTAGGACACCGCGAAGGTGAGGAAGGTGAGCATCAAGGCGGCGAAGCCGGAGACGTCGGGGAAGAACAGCTCGCTGATGACGACGGCGAAGCTCGAGTAGACGATGATGTCGAACCACTCGAGGGCGTTGCCGATCGACGACGCGACGACCGCCTTCCGGGCGCGGACGAGCGACTCGGGCGATGGGTCCCCCGGGGCGGCGGCGTGGTCGACGGGTGCTGGGTCGGTACGGGCCATTCCTCGACCCTCGCACCGTCGGGCGCGTGGCGGGGGTTCGGGTGCAGGCGGATCCGGTCCGGTCGGGCTCAGTCCAGGGTCTGGACCGCCAGCTCGCCCTCGGCGTACCGGCGACGCAGCAGCTTCTTGTCGAACTTGCCGACGCTCGTCTTCGGCACGGCGTCGACGAGCGCCCACCGCTCGGGCAGCTGCCAGTGGGCGAGCTTGTCCTCGAGGAACTCGCGCAGCGACTCCGGGGTGGCGGCGGCGCCCTCCCTCAGCACGACGGTGGCCAGGGGCCGCTCTCCCCACCGCTCGTCGGGCACCCCGACGACGGAGGCCTCGAGGACGTCCGGGTGCGCCATGATCGCGTTCTCGAGGTCGACAGAGCTGATCCACTCACCGCCGGACTTGATGACGTCCTTCGCGCGGTCGGTGAGCCGGAGGAAGCCGTCCGGGGTCAGCGTGCCCACGTCGCCGGTCCGCAGCCACCCGTCGTGGAACTTGTCGGCCATCTCGGCGAGCTCGGCGTCCGACTCCTCGCCGAACGCGTTGTAGGAGCCGGTGATCCACGGTCCCCTGACCTCGAGCTCGCCGACGCTCTCGCCGTCCCACGGCACCTCCCCGCCGTCCGGGCCGATGAGCCGCCCCTGCACGCCGAGGACGAGGCGGCCCTGCGAGGTCGCGTAGTCCCAGTAGGCGTCCGACCCCTCCTCGACGGCGGCCGGAGGCACGGCCGCCGTGCCGATCGGGGACATCTCGGTCATGCCCCACGCGTGGAGGATGGTGATCCCGTGCTGCTCCTTGAACGACTTCATCAGGGCCGGGGGTGCGGCCGACCCGCCCACGATGAGGCCGCGGCACGTCGAGACGTCGACAGTGTTCTCCTCGAGGTGGTGCAGCAGGTCCAGCCAGATCGTCGGCACGCCGGCACCGAAGGTGACCTTCTCGCTCTCGATCATCGTCGCGAGCGGGGCGGCCTGGAGGAACCGGTCCGGCATGACCAGGGAGGCGCCCACCGCCATCGCGAGGTAGGGGAAGCCCCACGCGTTGGCGTGGAAGAGGGGCACCACGACGAGCAGCCGGTCGCCCTGACGGGTGTCGGCAGTCATCGCGGTCGTCACGGCGTGGAGGTAGTTGGAGCGGTGTGAGTACGCGACGCCCTTGGGGTTGCCCGTCGTCCCGGAGGTGTAGCACAGCGAGGAGGCGGAGTTCTCGTCGAGGTCCTCGGGCCACTCGTACGTCGTCGGCATCCCCTCGAGCAGGGTGGCCCAGTCGTGCACCGCCTCGACGTGGTCGGGCGCCGTCAGCGCGGCGCGGGTGTCGTCGTCGACCGGGCCGTTGACGACGACGTGGCGGACCTTGGGCAGGTGGGGGAGCAGCTTGGCGAAGGGGGCCGCGAGGGTGTTGTCGACGATGACGACCTTCGAGCCGCCGTGGTTCGCGACGTAGACGATCTGCTCGGGGAACAACCGGATGTTGAGGGCGTGGAGCACCGCGCCCATGGACGGCACCGCGAAGTAGGCGGTGAAGTGCTCGGCGTTGTTCCACATGAAGGTGGCGACCCGGTCGTCCCCCTCGACGCCGAGCCCGTGGAGGGCATGGGCCAGCTGCGCGGCCTGCCGACCGACCTCCGCGTAGGTCGCGCGGCGTGGACCGTCGTCGGTCCAGGTGACGACCTCCTGGTCGGCGTGCAGCGTGGTCCCGAACCGCAGGACCTGGCTGACGAGGAGGGGGGTCGGCTGCATCGTGCTGTCCATGGGGAACAGCAAACTCTCGATCCCCGAGAAGCGGAAGGCCCCCGTCAGGCCGCGTGCGCTGGACTCCTCCCTGATGTCGCGCAGGGCACGGAGTGACGGGGCCTCTGTCGGTGGTCGGTCCTAGAGTTGGCAGCACAGGGGAAGGGCAGGGGCGATGACAGCAATTGCGGTGCGGGACAGACGTGGTGGTCCCACGCCGGCGGCCGTCGTGGCCGGGGTCCGTGCGTCACTCGCCACCGTCGACGTCGAGGCGCTGAGCGACCACGAGCGGGTGGCGCTGGTCGCCGAGCTCGAGCGGCTCAAGGGCGCGGCCGCGGCGTGCCAGGCGAGGGCCACCGACGCGCTGAGGGTGTCGCGAGAGGCCGTCACTCCCCAGGACGTGGCCCGGTCGGTGGGGTCGGAGGTGGCGCTGGCCCGGCACGAGTCGCCGAGCACGGGTGACCGGTTCGTCGGGCTGTCCCGCGCGCTCGTGCGCGAGATGCCGTGCCTGATGGCCGCCCTGACCGACGGCGCCGTCTCCGAGCGCGCCGCGGTGGAGGTCGTGCGCGAGACGGCGACGCTGACCCGTGAGCACCGCGCCGAGGTCGACCGCCGCCTCGCCGACGCGCTGCCACGGTTGTCGCCGCGGATGGCCGGCCGGGCCGCCGCACGCGTCGCGGCCGAGCTCGACGCGGCGTCGGTGGTCCGGCGGATGGAGGCTGCGGTGCGGAGCCGGCGCGTGACCGTCCGGCCGGCACCGGACGGCATGGCGTACCTGACCGTCCTCGGACCGCTGCGTGAGGTGGTCGGGGCCCACGCCGCCCTGCTGCGCCGCGCCAGGAGTGTGGTCGGTGGGCAGTGCGAGGACGAGGCGCCCGAGGGGCGCGCCGTCGGGGCGGTCAGCGCCGACGTCGCCCTGCGGCTCATGGCCGGGCTGGCCCCGGGCCAGGTGCAGCCGGTGGAGGTGCAGCTGGTCATGACCGACCGGGCGCTCCTCGGTACGGGCGACCCCGACCGGTCCGTCGACGAGCCCGCGCGGGTGCCCGGGCACGGGTCGGTGCCGGCGCCCGTCGCGCGGGCCTGGATCGAGGGAGCCGGCCCCGCGTCGGTGTGGCTGCGGCGGCTCTACACGAGCCCGGACGGTCGCGACCTCGTGGCGATGGACTCCCGGCGCCGCCCCTTCGCCGGCGGCCTGCGCCGGGTCCTCGTCCTGCGTGACGACGTGTGCACCACCCCGTTCTGCGGCTCCGCCATCGTGCACGCCGACCACGCCCACCCCGCCCGCGACGGCGGACCCACGAGCGTGTGGAACGGCAACGGGAAGTGCGCGCGCTGCAACCTCGTCAAGGAAGGGCCCGGCTGGCGGGTCACCGTCGCCCGCGGCTCACCCCACGGGACCGTGACCCGGACCCCGACCGGGCACACCTACCGCTCCCTGGCCCCGCCCCTGCTCGGGTGGGGCAGCGAGCCGCACCAGCCTCCCGCCCCGACCCGACGGGACGACTCCGTCCTCGAGAGGCACGTCGACTGGTGCTTCGCCACTGCCGCCTGACGGCCGCTCAGCCGGCTGGCACCGGTGTGTCGACGGCCGACAGCACGTCGAGGAGCCTGCGGCGCAACTCGTTCGAGCGGACCGTGAACGCGCGCTGCCGTTCGAGGTACTCGGCCTTGCCCTCCGGGGTCTCGATGGGGACCGGCTCGTACCCCAGCTCGCGCAGGTCGTACGGCGACGCCTGCATGTCGAGGACCCGGATCTCGCGGGCCAGGTCGAAGGCGTCGGCGGTGAGGTGGCTCGGCACGAGCGGGGCCAGCTTGAACGACCACTTGTAGACGTCCATCCCGGCGTGGAGGCAGCCGGGCTGCTCGAGCGACGCCTGGCCCTCCCGGGTCGGGCGCAGCTGGTTGAGCGGGACCGCCGACTCGGTGAAGAACCGGAACGCGTCGTGGTGCGAGCAGCGCACCGTGTGCCGCTCGAGGACCGCGTCGGTGCCGGCCGGTCCGAGGCGCAGCGGCCATCCCGGGTGGCGCACGTCGTCGGCCGGCAGCCGGTGCACCATCGCCCACTCGTGGAGGCCGAAGCACCCGAGGTGGGGCGGACGCAAGAGGGTCGCCGCCACGAGCTCCCGGACGAACGCGATGGTCCGCCCCCGGGCCGCGACGAAGGACGCCACGTCGAGCTCGACCGCGTCGCCGACGAGGCGGTGGTGCCTCCAGCCGGCCCGCTCACCCGAGGCCGCGCCCGCCAGGCGGATGCCCGCCCCCGGGTGCCAGCGGCGCAGCTTCGCCGGGGAGTGGTTGTAGTAGCGGAAGAGGAAGTCCTCGACCGGATGCGCCCGACCGTCCGACCGGCGCGCGCGGTGCCCGGCGGTCGCCGCGTCGACGCGTTCGGCGTGGGCGCGCTCGCGGGCGGCCCACTCGTCGGGGGAGAGGACGACGGTCACCGCACCACGGTAGCGACGGCTCGCACCACCACCCCGGGCACACCCGGCGCGTCCCGGGCGTTGGGTCGGGAGAGGATGGTCCCCGTCCCCGCTCACCCGACCCGGAGGTCCGATCGTGCCCCGCACCCTCGCCGCGGCCGCCCTCGCCGGCGCGCTGCTCCTCGCGGCGTGCAGCAGCAGCGGGGGAGACGGACCGGCGTCCACCGCGTCGTCGACGGGCCCGTCGTCGGCCGCGTCCTCGACGAGTGCCCCGGCGTCGCCCGCCCCCTCCGGCTCGGCGGCGCCCGCCGGCCCGCTCCTCGTGGCGCTCGGCGACTCGCTCGCCGCCGGTTACCAGCCGGGCGGCGCCGAGCTGCGCGACAGCGCCTACCCTGCCCTCGCCGCGGCCCGGCTCTCGGCCGGTGGCCAGCGCCTCGGCGTCGCCAACCTCGCGTGCAGCGGCGAGACCACCTCGACGCTCGTCGAGGGCGGCCGGTGCACCTACCCCGAGAAGAGCCAGCTCGCCGCCGCCGAGGCCCTCCTGCGCGAGCGACGCGGCGACGTCCGCCTCGTCACCCTCGACATCGGCGGCAACGACCTCCTGCACTGCGTGCGCGGGATGCAGGTCGACGCCTCGTGCGCCACGACCGGACTCGGCACGGTACGCACCAACCTGCCGACCGTCCTCGAGCGGCTGCGGGCCGCCGCCGGACCCGACGTCCCCGTGCTCGTCCTCGGCTACTACAACCCGTGGCTGGCCGCCAGCTACCTCGGGGCCGGCAAGACCCAGCTCGCCGCGGCGACGAGCGCCTACACCAAGCTCGACACCGAGATCGCCGCCGCTGCCAAGGCCACCGGGGCGCGCTACGTCCCGCTCACCGCGGCCTTCGCCCTCGCCGACACGACCCCCACGACCTTCAACGGGAAGTCGGTGCCGCGCAACGTCGCCCAGGTCTGCACGCTGACCTACATCTGCACCGCGTTCGACGTGCACCTGACCGACGAGGGCGCGGCCACGGTCGGCCGCGTGCTGGCCACGGCCGCACGGGCCGCCGGCGTGTCCTGACGCCGGCCGCTGTGGGCCCCTACGCTGGGCCCGTGGGCTTCCCGGAGAACGTCCTGGCACAGGACGAACAGGTCGTGCGACACCTCCGTCCGCACTGGCTGACGGTGCTGGCACCGACCCTCGTCGGCGCGGTGGTCGTCGTCGGCGGCGTCGTCGCGCTGCTCGTCCTCCCCGACGGCTCGGTCGGCACCGTGCTGCTCTGGGTCGTGCTCGCCGCCGTCGCGCTCATCCTGCTGGTCTTCGTCCTCGGGCCCTTCGTGCGCTGGCGTTCCACGCACTACGTCATCACGACCCACCGCGTGATGGTGCGCCGCGGTGTCCTCACGAAGTCCGGCAAGGACATCACCCTCGCGAAGATCACCGACGTCAGCTTCCGGCAGACCCTCCTGGACCGGATGATCGGCGCCGGGTCGCTGCACATCGAGTCCGCCGGCGACAGCCCCGACGAGGACCTGACCAACGTCCCGGACAGCGACGAGGTGCAGCAGCTGATCAACCGGCTCGTCGACGAGGACTCCCGCTCCCGCCGCGGGTACGGCGAGTAGCAACTCCGGTCGCGGGTCGTAGGCTCGGGCCATGCGCATCGCGAGGTTCACCACCGGTGACGACCCCGTCTACGGGCTGGTCGACGGGGCGGGGGAGAAGATCGCCGAGATCACCGGCGACCCGCTCTACACGAGGATCGAGCTGACCGGCGCCACGCACCTCGTCGAGGACGTGCGCCTCCTGGCCCCGGTCATCCCGCGCAGCAAGGTCGTCGGCATCGGGAAGAACTACGCCGACCACGCGGCCGAGATGGGCGGCGACGTGCCCGAGGAGCCCTTGATGTTCCTCGTCCCGAACACCGCCGTCGTCGGCCCGGGCGACCCCGTCGTCCTGCCACCCCAGAGCAGCGAGGTGCACTACGAGGGCGAGCTCGCGGTCGTCATCGGCCGGTTGTGCAAGGACGTGGAGCCCGAGGACGCCCTCGGCGTCGTCTTCGGCTACACCTGCGCGAACGACGTCACCGCCCGCGACCTGCAGCGCTCGGACGGGCAGTGGGCCCGCGCCAAGGGCTTCGACACCTTCTGCCCGCTCGGGCCGTGGGTCGAGACCGACCTCGACGTCTCCTCCCTCCGCGTCGTCACCCGGCGCGACGGCGAGGTCGTCCAGGACGGCACGACGGCCGACATGGTCCACGGCGTCGCGGCCCTGGTCTCCCACGCGTCGAGGGCGTTCACCCTGCTGCCCGGCGACGTCATCCTCACCGGCACGCCCGCGGGGGTCGGGCCGGTGGTGGCAGGGCAGCGGGTCGAGGTCGAGATCGAGGGCATCGGCACCCTGTCCAACCCGTTCGTCGAGCCCTGACGCTCAACGCCGTTCGGTGAGGTGCACCCGGACGACGTCGCCCACGTCCTTGCCGATCGCGCGCAGGGTGGCGGCGGTCAGGGGCAGCTTGTGCCGGCCGTCGCCGAGCGCCATGAACGAGGTGCGCAGCGGTGCGCCCTCGACCGTGCCCGTCACCTTGACGAGCCCGCGGGTGCCGAAGACCTCGACGGAGTCGGGCCAGACGACGTAGCTCCAGCCGCCGTCGGCGTCGCTGCGCACGACCGGCGCCTCGAACTCGAGGTCGAGCGGTCCGGGTCGGGTGGGGTCGAGTGCGGTCATGGCTGATCCTCTCCTCGTGCTACCCGGCGACGGCGGGGTAGTGGGTGCTCGACACGGTGGTCTCCTCGCTCGGGTGGTGTCGCGAGGTCAGACCGTCACCGGGACCAGAACTCGTCGGTGGCCTCGTCAGCCGTCGAGGTCCGGGGTGCGGCGCAGCCACCACTCGGCGAACAGGACGTGCATCGAGAGCCCGAGCCAGAAGGCGACCCCGAAGGTCGCCCGCAGCGGCATGGTGTCGCCGTCCATGCCGAGCAGCCCGAGCTGGATGCCGGTGAAGACGCCGACCCAGAGCCGGATCGAGGCCACCCCGAGCCCGACCGCGAAGGCGCGGACCATCCACCGACGGTGGTGGGCCACCCGGCCGCCACGGATGGCGCGGAACGCGAGCACCAGGCACACGACGAACCACGTGCCGAAGACCGCCGTCGCCGACGTCTCCGCCCCGCGCCCCCACGCGAACACGACGCCGAGCACGACGGACAGCACCCCGGAGAGCAGGGCGCAGCCGAGGAGGACCCGCCCCACCCGGCGGTGCAGGACGTAGTGCCGGCTCCGGAACCGGTGCGAGAGCTGGAACGGCGCCCCGAGGAGGTAGACGACCCCGGGCACGATGTGGCCGTAGGCGAGCCACGGGTGGGCGACGTACTTCTCGGCGAGGTCGTCGTCGGGCACGGTGCCGGCGAGCACGTGCGGCACGTCCGTGGCGAGACGCCGCACGACGAAGACGAGGACGATCGTCGTGAGCACACCGATGGCCAGGCCCACCGGGCGCACCCGTCGCCGGCCCTCCGGCTCCACGACCCCCGCCACCGCTCGAGTGTGCGCCACCCGCACCCGATGCGCCAGGGCGGCCGCCGCTCGCGTCACTGCGCCCCGTCACTACGCTGGCACCCATCATGAGCGAGCAGACCCCCTCCGCCACGCCGGCCGGCGACCTCCCCGGCCCGGTCCGCCTCCGCGTCGCCCCGTCCCCGACGGGTGACCCGCACGTGGGCACGGCGTACATGTCCCTGTTCAACCTCGCCTTCGCCCGGCAGCAGGGCGGTCGGTTCGTCCTGCGCATCGAGGACACCGACCGCGCCCGCTTCCGCGAGGACTCCGAGCAGCAGGTCTTCGACACCCTGCGCTGGCTCGGCCTCACCTGGGACGAGGGCCCGGACATCGGAGGCCCGTGCGCGCCCTACCGGCAGAGCGAGCGGCTGACGACCTACCGGCCCTACGTCGAGCGGCTGCTCGAGGCCGGGCACGCCTACCGCTGCTGGTGCTCGACCGAGCGGCTCGCCGAGATGCGCGAGGAGCAGCAGCGCCTCAAGCAGCCGACCGGCTACGACCGGCTCTGCCTCGGGAAGACCGAGGAGGAGCGCCGAGCACTGCCCGGCTTCTCCGAGACCCCCGTCGTGCGGATGCTCGTCCCCGACGACGTCGACACCGAGTTCGACGACCTCATCCGTGGCCGGCTCTCCGCCCCGCGCCCCGACGACCAGGTCATCCTCAAGGCCGACGGCTTCCCGACCTACCACCTCGCCGTCGTCGTCGACGACCACGAGATGGGCATCACCCACGTCGTGCGCGGCGAGGAGTGGATCAGCTCGACGCCGAAGCACGTCCTCCTCTACCGGTGGCTCGGCCTGACGCCGCCGAAGTTCGCGCACATGCCGCTCCTGCGGAACGCGAACAAGTCGAAGATCAGCAAGCGCAAGAACCCCGAGGCGCGGCTCACCTGGTTCGAGGAGGAGGGCTACCTCCCCGAGGCGCTCGTCAACTTCCTCGGCCTGCTCGCCTACCCGCCGGCCCAGGACGCCGAGGGCAACGACGTGGAGGTCTTCACCTTCGAGGAGTTCGCGCAGCGCTTCGACTGGGCCGAGGTCAACCCGGTCGGCCCGATCTTCGACCTCAAGAAGCTCGACTGGCTCAACGGCGTCCACATCCGGGCGCTCGACCCGCAGGACTTCACCGCGCGGCTGCTGCCCCACCTCCAGCGGGCCGGGGTCCTCGGCGAGAACCCGTCACTCGGCGAGCTGGCCCGGCTCGAGCAGGTGGCGGCGCTCATCCAGACCCGGATCGCGCACCTCACCGAGGCGACCGACCTCGTCGCGCCGTTCTACGCCCCTGACGACGCCGTCGAGGTCGCCGACGACGCCCGCGCCCAGCTCGGGGACGGCGCCGCCGCGACCCTCGACGCCGCCACCGCCGCGCTCGCCGACCTGCCGGACCACCACGACGGTGTGCTCGGGTCCGAGCCGTCGTTCCGGGCCGAGGCGATCGAGGCCGCGCTGCGGGCCGCGCTCGTCGACGGCCTCGGCCTCAAGCCGAAGTTCGCCTTCGGTCCCCTGCGCACCGCCGTCTCCGGCCGGCGGGTCAGCCCCCCGCTCTTCGAGTCGATGGAGATCCTCGGCAGGACGGCCACCCTGGCCCGCCTGACGACCCTGCGCGCGAGCCTGTGAGCGGACCCTGGGACGGCCTCGGCGTCGAGGCCGTGCTCCTCGACGCCGACGACACGCTCTACGACACCCGGACGGCGATGCACCGGGCCGGCGCGGCCGCGGCGCAGGCGCTCTGGCCGGACGCCGACCCGGACCGGCTCGCCCGGGCCGGCGTCCGCTTCCGCGACGACCCGGAGGGACACTTCGCCGCCTACACCCGCGGCGAGACCGAGTTCGACGAGATGCGCCGTGCGCGCCTCGACGAGCTCGCCGCGTGGCTCGACCGACGCCCCGAGGGCGACTGGTGGGACGCCTTCGAGGACGCCTACGAGCCGGCCTTCCTCGCGACCCTCGAGGCGTTCGAGGACGTCCGCCCCGCGGTCGCCGCCCTGCGCGCCACCGGGCTCGCGGTCGGGGTGCTCACGAACTCCTCGGGCGACTACACCCGGGCCAAGCTCGCGGCGGCCCGGCTCGAGGACCTCTTCGACGTCGTCTGCAGCCGCGACACCCTCGGGTTCGGCAAGCCCGACGCCCGTGCCTTCCACGAGGCCAGCCGTCGCCTCGGTGCCCCGCCGGCGCGCACCCTGTACGTCGGCGACGAGGTCTCGACCGACCCGCTCGGGGCGGCGGACGCGGGGCTGCCGGCGGCCTGGCTGGTGCGCGACGGGGAGCCGGACGAGCGCGGGCTGCGGCTCGTCGAGGCCCGCAAGGTGCCGGTCGTGCGCTCGCTCGCCGAGATCCCGGACCTGCTGGTCGGGGACGCCGTGCGATTTGGGCCGGGGGAGAGGGCCCGGTAGTATCGCCACTCGGTTCGCCGCTCGACGGCCCGCCCGCGGGACATCGGACGGCATACCCCATGGGGTATGGTGTAATTGGCAACACTGGTGATTCTGGTTCATCCGTTCTAGGTTCGAGTCCTGGTACCCCAGCCATCGCCCTCCGGCTCGCGTCGGGGGCGATTTCGGAGAAAGCCCTCCCGTTCGGTAGTGTTCTCTCCCGTTGCCCAGGCCGTCTCGAGCGGCCCGGACAGCACCACGGCCCCGTTGTGTAGTGGCCTAGCACGCCGCCCTCTCAAGGCGGTAGCGCGGGTTCGAATCCCGTCGGGGCTACATCGGTCGAAGGCCCGGTCCACCAGGACCGGGCCTTCGTCGTGTCCGCCTCGCGCGAGCCGGGGTGCTCACGCCCGCTCGGCGCTCGCCGCCTCCTGGGCCACCCGCCGCAGGGCGAGGAGCACCGGGTCGACCATCACCGTGCCGACGACCACGCGGTGCATCGCCTCGGCGGGGGAGCCGGCCGCCAGGGCGAGGTCGAGGTCGACCTCGGCGACCGCCCGCATCGCCTCTGCGTACCGGCGCAGCACGTCTTCGGACAGCGGGGCGCCGGCGGCGCGCGCGGCCTCCACGGCCCGCCCGAGCGCCGCCGCGAACGGGCCGTCCGCCCAGACCCGCCAGCCCAGCCCCTCGAGGAGGTCGGCCACGACCTCCCCGGGGCCCTCGTCGCCGCCGGGCCCGGCGAGCGTGCAGTGCGCGGTCCCGAGCAGCTCGTGCCGCGAGGGTGGGGGGGCCTCGAGGGCCCCGACGATGGTGCGCACCCCGGCGACCGGCACTCCGCCGTGCTCGACGAGGGCCCGGACGAGACGCACCCGCTCGACGTGCTCCTCGCCGTAGTCGGCCGAGGTGCGGCTCGTCGGGGTCCCGGGCTGGAGGACTCCCTCGCGGAGGTAGTACTTCAGCGTGTGGACCGGGACGCCGGTCCGCTCGGCGAGCTGGGAGATGCGCAACGGGGCTCCTGTCGGGAGGCGGGGCTTGACACTGGAGAGTGCCACTATCCATCATGGTCGCACCAGACAGCGCCACTATCCAGTCAGGAGCCTCCCATGGACCGGGTCACCCACGCGTACGACGGGCCGTTGACCGTCTTCCTCATCGGCCTGCGGGTCCACAAGCCGTGGAAGGTCGGCATCGTCCGCCAGGCCGCTGCCGCGATGCCGCGGATGATCGTCGAGCTCGAGAGGAACAAGGCGGCCGCCGAGCGCGGCGAGGCCGAGCACCTCGGCTACCTCGGCAGCCGCTCGACCGTGCACCTCATGGCGACGACGATGGTCCAGTGGTGGCGCAGCGTCGAGGAGCTCTACGCCTACGCCAACGCGGCCGACCACCTGCACCGGCCGGCGTGGACCGAGTTCTACCGGGTCGCCAAGGCCGACCCGGGTGCGGTGACCATCTGGCACGAGACCTACACGGTGCCGGCGCACGGCGCCGAGAGCATCTACTCGGGGCCGAAACCCCTGGGACTGGCCTCGATCGCCGGCACCATCCCGGTCGGGCGGCGTGGCGAGACGGCACGGCAGCGGCTGGGCGGCACGACGACCGCCTGAGCTACGCGACCTCGGCCCGGGCCGCCGCCGCGAGGGCGCACACCCGGGCGTCGAGGCGCGCGTCGCCGGTCGCGGCGTGGACGAGCCAGGCGGCGCGCAGGTCGGCGACCGTGGGCCAGCGGTTCTCCCAGGACACGAGGCGCTCGGCGAGCAGGTCGAACACGTCGTCGCACAGGCTCGGGGCGAAGACGATGACGGGGGTGCGCGCCCGGGTCAACGCGGCTGCGCGGCGCGCGGCGAGCGGCCCGCCGCCGACGACGAGGGCCGGGCGGTCCGGCCGCGGGAAGGCGAGCAGGCGGGTGCGGTCCCGGGCGATGCGCTGGGCGGCGGTGGCGGACGGTGGCACGGGCGCTCCTCCTCGGCTGGCGGGTGCGCCCAGCGTGGCCCGCGGATGTTGCACCGCGTGCGGCGCCGTGTGACATCCGTGTTGCGCGCGACGCGGCGGCAGCCGCCCGGGGTCCTCTGCCGGCCCCGGGCGGCCGCGTCCTGCTCGCCGTGGGTCAGCAGCCGTGCCGGCGACCCCACGGCCCGGTGATCGCGAAGACGACCCCGGGGTCCTGGGAGTTGGCGAAGAGGAAGCGTCCGTCGTGCGAGAAGTTCGCGCCCGCCATCTCGCTGTCCTGGCGGTTGAGGGCGAGGAACGCGGTGTGGCCCCGCAGGTCGTCGAGGACGAGGTGGTTGCGGCCGTCGCCGTCCTCGCAGACGACGAGCCCGCCCCACGGGTTGACCGTGATGTTGTCCGGGCCGTCCGGGTCGGTGTCCTGGTCGGCCGGGGTGTAGGCGTAGTGGCTCTTGAGGGTGATCGTCCCGCGCCGGGTGTCGAAGAACCAGATCTGGCCGTCGTGCTCGGCCGCCGACCCGTCACTCGTCCGGGCGAACGAGGAGTCGAAGTAGAACCCGCCCTTGTCCCACCACATCCCCTCGAGCTTCCGGGCCCGGGTGATGGCGCCGCCGGGCGTGCCGGTCGACCCGGGTCCGTCGAACTGCTTGCGCGTCGAGGTCGTGCGGGCGTCGCGGTCGGGAACCTCCTTCCAGCGCACCGAGAGCGTCGTCCCGAGGCGGGAGTACACGGACAGGTCCGGGACGAAGGTGCCCCGGTCGGTGACGTACATCGCCTCGAGCGTCCCGGCGTCGTCGGCGAGGTGGTGGAAGCCCCGGCGACGTGGCGCGTGCCGGTCCGGGCTCCAGCGGTAGAGCAGCCCGTTCGGGTTGCCGGCGTCCTCGGTCGAGTAGACCTGCCCGCGCTCGGGGTCGACGACGACCGCCTCGTGGGGAAAGCGACCGAAGGCCTTGATCGGCCGGGCGTTGCGCGGGTTCGTCGGGTCCTGCGGGTCGACCTCGAAGACGTAGCCGTGGTCCTTGCGGACGTCCTTGGTCGGGTCGGCCTTCTGCTCGGTCTCCTCGCAGGTGAGCCAGGTGCCCCACGGGCTGACCCCGCCCGCGCAGTTGGACCAGGTGCCGGCGAGGGAGACGACCTCCGAGACGCGGCGGCCGTGGCGGTCGACGGTGATCGTCGTCGTCCCGCCCTTCGGGCTGCCCTCGTCGTAGGTGATGCCGGGCCGGGGCGGGACGGGCATCGACGCGGACGAGCCGTTCTCGTGGTTCGAGACGAGGACCCAGCCACCGCTGCGGGTGCGGAAGGAACCGGTGCCGTCGTAGCGCGACGGGCTCTGCTCGCCGCCGTCGTCGAGGATGGTCGGCTCGACCGGGTTGCCGCTGTTGCCGGCCACCGCGAGCACGGTGTACGAGAAGCCGGCCGGCAGGTCGAGCAGGCCGTTGGGGTCGGGGACGAGCGGTCCGTAGCCGACCGCGTCCTCGTCGTGCTCATGGCGACCGCGCGGGTGCGCGGAGGCGGTGGGTGCAGCGGTCAGCGTCGCGGCGCCGACGCCGGCGGCGGTCAGGCCGATGAACGAGCGGCGGCGCAGGTGGGTGTCGGGCACGGGTCCTCCAGGCGGGGCTCTCGCAGCCGCCGGACGGCGGCCGTCGCGGGACACCCTCGTCCGGTCGGGGAACGGCCGGCAGGCACGGGCGGTGACGAGCCGGTGAACATCTCGCCAGCACTCGGTCAGCGGCTCGGTCCGGCCGCTCCGGGCCGGCCCACCCGCGCCGGGTCAGGCGTTGTTCTGCGCCTCCTGCTGGGCGGCGTGCCGCGCGAGCACCTCGGTCAGCTTGTTCGCCCCGGCCATGACGGTGGCGGCGTGCAGCCGCCCCGGCTGCCGGGACAGGCGCTCGATGGGTCCGGAGATGGACACCGCGGCGATGACCCGGCCGGAGGGGGAGCGCACCGGCGCCGAGACCGAGGCGACCCCCGGCTCGCGCTCGCCGACGCTCTGCGCCCAGCCGCGCCGACGCACCCCGGAGAGCGCGGTCGCGGTGAACGCCGCGCCCTGCAGGCCGCGGTGCAGCCGGTCCGGCTCCTCCCACGCGAGGAGGATCTGGGCCGCCGAGCCGGCCCGCATGGAGAGGGTGGCGCCGATCGGGATGGAGTCACGCAGTCCGACCGGGCGCTCGGCGGCCGAGACGCACACCCGGTACTCGCCCTGGCGTCGGAAGAGCTGGGCCGACTCGTTCGTGTGGTCGCGCAGCGCGCCGAGGACCGGGCCGGCGGCGGCCAGCAGCCGGTCCTCGCCGGCCGCCGCGGCGAGCTCACCGAGGCGGGGGCCGAGCACGAAGCGGCCCTGGAGGTCGCGGGTCACGAGCCGGTGGTGCTCGAGCGCGACGGCCAGCCGGTGGGCCGTCGGGCGGGCCAGGCCGGTGGCCGTGACGAGCTGGGCGAGCGTCGACGGGCCGGCCTCGAGGGCGGACAGGACGATGGCCGCCTTGTCGAGGACGCCGACCCCACTGCTGTTGTCCATGTCTTGATATTGACGTCTCATTGCCTGAGACGCAAGTCCGTGCACGGTGTGGGCGTGCGAATCTCGGCATGACGGCGACGGCGCGGTGCCGCCGGTCCGCCGTCGACCCAAGCCGCGGCCGACCGCCGCGACCGACGTGAGAGGTGTGTGGGATGGCCGGAACACTGGCCGAGAAGGTGTGGGAGCAGCACGTGGTGCGCCGGGGGGACGGCGAGCCGGACCTCCTCTACATCGACCTCCACCTGCTCCACGAGGTCACGAGCCCGCAGGCCTTCGACGGCCTGCGGCTGGCCGGCCGGCCGGTGCGCCGCCCCGACCTCACCCTCGCCACCGAGGACCACAACGTGCCGACCACCCCGGGCCCGATCACCGACCCGGTCAGCCGCACCCAGGTCGAGACGCTCCGCCGCAACTGCGAGGAGTTCGGCGTGACCATCTACCCGATGGGCGACGCCGAGCAGGGCATCGTGCACGTCGTCGGCCCGCAGCTGGGCCTGACCCAGCCCGGGATGACCATCGTCTGCGGCGACAGCCACACCTCGACGCACGGCGCGTTCGGCGCGCTCGCGTTCGGCATCGGTACCTCCGAGGTCGAGCACGTGCTCGCGACGCAGACGCTGCCGCTCAAGCCGTTCCGCACGATGGCCGTCACCGTCGAGGGCGAGCTGCCCGCCGGCGTCACGGCCAAGGACGTCGTCCTCGCCGTCATCGCGAGGATCGGCACGGGTGGTGGTCAGGGCCACGTCATCGAGTACCGCGGCAGCGCCATCCGCGCGCTGTCGATGGAGGCCCGGATGACGGTGTGCAACATGTCGATCGAGGCCGGGGCCCGGGCGGGCATGATCGCGCCGGACGAGACGACCTTCGAGTACCTCAGGGGTCGCGGCCACGCGCCTACCGGCGCCGACTGGGACGCCGCCGTCGAGGCCTGGCGTGAGCTGCGCAGCGACGACGACGCCGAGTTCGACACCGAGGTCGTCCTCGACGCCGCGAGCCTCACGCCGTTCGTCACCTGGGGCACCAACCCCGGCCAGGGCAACCCGCTCGGCGAGGCGGTCCCCGACCCCGAGACGCTCGGCGACGACAACGACAAGGTCGCGGCGCGCCGGGCCCTCGAGTACATGGGCCTCACGGCCGGCACACCGCTGCGCGAGATCCACGTCGACACCGTCTTCGTCGGCTCGTGCACGAACGGCCGCATCGAGGACCTGCGGGCCGCGGCCGAGGTCATCAAGGGGCGCACCGTCGCCGACGGCGTCCGGATGCTCGTCGTGCCCGGGTCGGCCCGGGTGCGCCTGCAGGCCGAGAGCGAGGGCCTCGACGCGGTCTTCACGGCGGCCGGCGCCGAGTGGCGGCTGCCGGGGTGTTCGATGTGCCTCGGGATGAACCCCGACCAGCTCGCGCCGGGGGAGCGCAGCGCCTCGACCTCGAACCGCAACTTCGAGGGCCGGCAGGGCAAGGGTGGGCGGACCCATCTCGTGAGCCCGCTCGTCGCCGCCGCGACCGCGGTGCGCGGCACCCTGTCGAGCCCGGCCGACCTCGAGCCCGTGGAGGCGAACGCCTGATGGAGAAGTTCACGTCGCACACCGGCATCGGGGTCCCGCTGCGCCGCAGCAACGTCGACACCGACCAGATCATCCCGGCGGTGTACCTCAAGCGGGTCACGCGGTCCGGGTTCGAGGACGGCCTGTTCGCGGCGTGGCGCAGCGACCCGACCTTCGTCCTCAACGACCCGGGTTTCGCGGCCGGGTCGGTGCTCGTCGCCGGGCCGGACTTCGGCACCGGGTCCTCGCGCGAGCACGCCGTGTGGGCGCTCATGAACTACGGCTTCCGCGTGGTCATCTCGTCCCGGTTCGCCGACATCTTCCGTGGCAACAGCGGCAAGCAGGGGCTGCTCACCGCGCAGTGCAGCCAGGACGACGTCGAGCTGCTGTGGAAGCTGCTCGAGAACGAGCCCGGGACCTCCGTGACCGTCGACCTCGAGTCGCGCACCGTGACCGCCGGAGACCTCGTCGCGCCGTTCGAGGTCGACGACTACACGCGCTGGCGGCTCCTCGAGGGCCTGGACGACATCAGCCTGTCGCTGCGGCACGAGGGCGACATCACGGCCTTCGAGGAAATTCGTCCGGCGTGGAAGCCGACCGTCACCTCCTGAACCGGAAGGCTTGTCGCGCAACGGGTTCCATCGGCCCGTCGACGGGCAACGCTCCCTCCCGGGACCGTCGTCATGGTGTCGGTGGGGCGCGTGTGACGTCTGGCCGCCTGCCAAACCGTCTGTGGCGCAACCCGAACACGCCGCGAGAGTGGTGGACGTGCTTGTCCCTCAGGCATACCGTCGGATCCGAGGTCGGCCCGTCCGGCCCCCACGTCACCAGCGTCGCGGCGTCCGCCCGGCGCCGACCGATGGAGGAACCACGTTGAACAAGGCAGACATCGTCAAGGAGCTCGAGAAGTCCCTCGGCAGCCGGAAGGCGGCCAACGACGCGCTCGACACCGTCCTCGACACGATCGTCCGCGAGGTCTCCCGGGGCGGCAAGGTCGCCATCACCGGGTTCGGCACCTTCGACCGGGCCGAGCGCGCCGCCCGCACCGGCCGGAACCCGCACACCGGGACCTCGGTGCGCATCCCGAAGAGCAAGGCTCCGCGGTTCCGTCCGGGCACCGCCTTCAAGGACTACGTCAAGAAGCCGAGCAGCCTGCCGAAGGCGGCCCCGGCCACCGGTCGTGCGCCCGCGGGCGGGACGGCCGCCCCGGCGGCGCCGGCCAAGAAGGCGGCCGCGAAGAAGTCGACGGCGAAGAAGACGGCGAAGACGGCCGCGAAGAAGTCCGCGCCCGCGAAGACTGCGGCGAAGAAGGTCGCGACCAAGGCGGCACCGGCGAAGAAGGCGCCCGCGAAGAAGGTCGCGACCAAGGCGGCACCGGCCAAGAAGGCGCCCGCCAAGAAGGTCGCCACCAAGGCGGCACCGGCGAAGAAGGCGCCCGCCAAGAAGGTCGCCACCAAGGCGGCACCGGCCAAGAAGGCCCCGGCCAAGAAGGCCCCGGCCAAGAAGGCGCCCGCGAAGAAGGCCCCGGCCAGGAAGGCCGCGAAGCGCTGAGCGTGCGGGCCGGGTGGGGCCGTCCTCAGCGGATGGTCTCGCCCGGCCCGATGCCGACGATCCACACCCGCGTCGCGCGCCGCCCCGCGGCATCAAGCTCGAGGCTCACCCGCTGTCCGACGCGCAGGTGGAGCAGGCCGCTGCCGACGAGGGCCGCGACCGGCACCTCGACCTCGCGGCCGTCGTCGAGGAGCGCGCTCCCGCCGTCGTCTCCGGGTACCCGGTGGATCGTCGCCTGCACGCCCGGCAGGGTAGCGCGGGCCAGGGCCGCCCGGGTGTGCGCGCCGACCCCGAGCGCCAGGGCCGCTCCGAGCGAGGCCGCGTCGTCGACGTCGGTCCGCAGGCCCGGGGCGTGGAGCGGGAGGACCCGGTAGCCCAGCGCGGCGTGGGCGTCGGCGCTCCCCGGACCGAACCGGGTCGGTGGCGGGTCCGCGCCGTCGAGCGCGAGGTCGAGCAGGGCCGTCCCGGTGCCGTCGGCGTCCGGCACGACCGTCCGGACGTGTGCCGCCGTCGCGGCCAGGGCGTGGTCGAGCTCGTCGGCGACCAGCGCGGGGTGGTCGCCGAGGAGCACCGCTGCACGTCGGGCCCCGGTCCCCGCCGCCGCCCGCAGGCCGGCCGCCACGGCGCCGTCGAGCCCGCCCCCGTCGTCCGCCACCACGGTGGCGCCGGCCTCGGTCGCCCACAGCCCGACCCGTGGGTCGTCGGTGACGACGAGGACGCGGTGGCCGGCCCGTCCGAGCGCTGCCGCGACCGTGTCGCGCGCGAAGGCCTCGGCCAGCGCCAGGCGGGCGGGGAGGGGAAGTGCGAGACGCGACTTGGCCAGCGGGCCACCCTTGACGGGGACGACGACCGCGCGCTCGGGTGGTGGGGCCACGGCACCGATCCTGACAGGTGGACGTGGCACGCTCGACATCGACCCGGCCGCGGACCACAATGCGGTGACCCCGACCACGGAAGGCCCCAGGTGCCCAGCCCCACCGACAGCTCGCGTCCCTTCGGCTACCGGTTCGCCATCGCGGTCCTCCGCCCGGTCTTCATGGCCCTGACCCGCCGTCGGTGGGAGGGGGTCGAGAACCTGCCGACCGAGGGCGGGTGGGTGGTCTGCCCCAACCACGTGTCCCACGTCGACCCGCTGGCCTTCGCGCACTTCCTCGTCGACCAGGGCTACGCCCCGCGCTTCCTCGGCAAGAACGAGGTGTTCCGGGTGCCCGTCGTCGGGGCCGTGCTGCGCTCCGCCGACCAGATCCCCGTGTACCGCGAGTCCGGCCGGGCCGCCGATGCCTACCGGGCCGCCGTCGCCGCCGTCCGCGCGGACAAGTGCGTCGCGATCTACCCGGAGGGCACGCTGACCCGCGACCCCGGGCTGTGGCCGATGCGCGGCAAGACCGGCGCCGCGCGCGTCGCGCTCGAGACCCGGTGCCCCGTCGTCCCGGTCGCCGTGTGGGGTCCGCAGGAGATGCTCGCGCCGTACGCCAAGGTCCCGCACCTCGTCCCGCGCCCCGTGATGCGGGTCCGGGCCGGGAAGCCGGTCGACCTCGCCGACCTCCACGGCCTCCCGGTGACCGCCCCGGTGCTCGCCGAGGCCACCCGTCGCATCATGGACGCCATCACCGCCGAGCTCGAGGTGCTCCGCGGCGAGAAGGCTCCCGCGGAGCGCTTCGACCCCCGCCGGGCCGGGGTCACCCCGACCGGCCGCCCACGTCCGATCGAGGAGGCGTCATGAGCCGAGCGGCCGTCTACGGCACCGGGAGCTGGGGCACCGCGTTCGCGGCGGTCCTCGCCGACGCCGGGACCCCGGTGACGATGTGGGGCCGCCGGGCCGAGGTCGTCGAGCAGGTGAACGCGGGCGTCAACGAGGACTACCTCCCCGAGCTGCGCCTCCCCGGCACCGTCCGGGCCACGACCGACCCCGCCGCGGCCGCCGAGGGCGCCGACGTCGTCGTCCTCGCGGTCCCGTCGCAGACCCTGCGGGCCAACCTCGAGGCGTGGGGCGGGGTGCTGCCCGCCGGCGCCGCCGTCGTCTCCCTCATGAAGGGGGTCGAGCTCGGCACGACGAAGCGGATGTCCGAGGTCATCGCCGAGGTCGGCGGGGTCGAGGACGAGCGGGTCGTCGTCGTCTCCGGACCCAACCTCGCCCGCGAGATCGCGGCGAAGCAGCCGGCCGCGTCGACGATCGCGTCGCGCAGCGAGGAGATGGCCGAGCGGGTCGCGGCCGCCTGTGCCGCACCGTACTTCCGGCCCTACACCGGGTCCGACGTCGTCGGCACCGAGATCGCCGGCGCCGTGAAGAACGTCATCGCGCTCGCCGTCGGGATGGCCGAGGGCCTCGGGATGGGCGACAACTCCAAGGCCTCGATCATCACCCGCGGGCTCGCCGAGATGACGCGGCTCGGCACGGCCCTCGGCGGCGAGGCCGTGACCTTCGCCGGGCTGGCCGGCGTCGGCGACCTCATCGCGACGTGCATGTCGCCGCTCTCGCGCAACCACTCCTTCGGCGTCCGCCTCGGCCAGGGGATGGCCGTCGAGGAGGTCGTCGCGGTCACGAAGCAGACGGCGGAGGGCGTCAAGTCGTGCACCTCGATCCTCGAGCTCGCGCAGCACCACGCCGTCGACGTGCCGATCATCGAGCAGGTCGACGCGATGATCCGCCACGGCGCCACCGCGCGTGACGTCGCCGCGGCCCTGCTCTCCCGGCCGCGCAAGGCCGAGACCGCCTGAGCCCGGGCCGGGTCAGCCGGCCGCGCGGTCGAGGGCGGCGGCCAGGTCGCGCCAGAGGTCCTCGACGTCCTCGACGCCGACCGAGAGCCGTAGCAGCTCGTCGGGGACCTTCTCCGGCTCGTCGGGCTGGCGGCGGCGCCGCTCGAGGAGGCTCTCGACGCCCCCGAGGCTCGTCGCGTGCACCCAGACCCGGGTGGCGTGCGCGACCCGCTCGGCACCCGCCGCGCCACCGGCCACCTCGATGCTGACGATGGCCCCGAACCCCGGGTAGCGGACCCGGTGGACCGCCGGGTGGCCCGTGAGCCGACCGGCGAGGTCGGCGGCGTTCGCGGCCGCACGCTCGACCCGCAGGTGCAGGGTGCGCATCCCGCGCAGGGCGAGCCAGGCCTCCATCGGTCCGGAGATCCCGCCGTGGAGGCGGCGGTGGCGGTGCAGGCGCTCGTGGAGGGCGCGGCCGTGCTCGGTGCGCGCCGTGACGACCGCGCCGAGCAGGACGTCGCTGTGCCCGGCGAGGTACTTGGTCACCGAGTGGACGACGACGTCGACGCCGTCGCCGAGCGGCTGCTGGAGCAGCGGGGTCGCGAAGGTGTTGTCGACGACCGACAGCACCCCGCGCTCGCGGGCCGCCGCGGCGAGGGCCGGCAGGTCGGCGACCTCGAGCAGCGGGTTGGTCGGCGACTCCAGCCACAGCAGGTCGGCGCCGTCGAGCGCGGCGACGACCGCCGCGGTGTCGGTGAGGTCGACCCGGCGGACCGTCGCGGCGCCGCTCGACTCCAGCTCGCCGACGGTGGCCATCACGCCGTTGTACGCGGCGTCCGGGACGACGACCGTGCCGCCGTGGGGGAGCAGTGAGAACGCGGCCGCGACCGCCGCCATCCCCGAGGCGAGCACGAGCGCATCGCCTCCCTCGAGCGATCCGAGGGCCTCCTCGAGCGCGGCCCACGTCGGGTTCCCGCTGCGGCCGTAGGTGACCGGACCGTCGGCGTGGTAGGTCGAGGTGAGCACGAGCGGCGCCCCGACCTGACCGCCCGGGACGGCGGGCTCGCGGCCGAGGGCGACGAGCCGGGTGGCCGGGGCGAGGTCGTCGGGGCCGGTCTCGCCGGCGGGGGCATCGGTCACGAGGACCCAGCCTAGGGGCGGCTAGAGTCGCGTGCGATGACCGACCAGCCCGCCGACAAGATCCGCGTCGCCCTCGTCTTCGGGGGCCGTTCGTCCGAGCACGCGGTGTCGTGCGCCACCGCGGCGAGCGTCCTCGAGGCCCTCGACCGCGACCGCTACGACGTGGTGCCGGTCGGCATCGCCAAGGACGGTCACTGGGTGCTCGCCGCCGACGACCCCGAGCCGCTGCGGCTCGCTCCGGGCCACGATCCCGAGGTCGACGGCGGGTCGGCGAGCGTCATCGTCCCCACCTCGGCCACGGACCGCACGCTCGTCGTCCACGAGGCCGGCCGGCCGCCACGCACGCTGGGTGAGGTCGACGTCGTCTTCCCGCTGCTGCACGGCCCGTTCGGCGAGGACGGCACCATCCAGGGCCTGCTCGACCTCGCGGACGTCCGCTACGTGGGCTCCGGGGTCACCGCCTCGGCGGTGATGATGGACAAGGCGATGATGAAGACCGTGCTCGCCGCGGCCGGCCTGCCGGTCGGGCCGTACGTCGTCATCACCGACCGCCAGTGGCGGCGGGACCGCGCGGCGGCCATGGACGCCGTCGGCGCGCTGACCTTCCCGGTGTTCGTCAAGCCGGCCCGGGCCGGGTCGAGCATGGGCATCACGAAGGTGGCCTCGATGGACGCGCTCGAGGCGGCGGTCGAGGCCGCGCGCGAGCACGACCCGAAGGTCGTCGTCGAGCAGGGCATCGTCGGGCGCGAGATCGAGTGCGGTGTCCTCGAGGGCCACGGCACCGACGCGCCCCGCACCAGCGAGCTCGGCGAGTGCGTCGTCGTGCGGAACCACGACTTCTACGACTTCGAGGCCAAGTACCTCGCGGCCGACGACGTGCGCCTCGAGGCGCCCGCCGACGTCCCGCCACACCTCGCCGAGCGCATCCGCGAGATGGCCGTCACCGCGTTCGAGGCCGGCGGTTGCGAGGGGCTGGCCCGCGTCGACTTCTTCCTCACCGACGCCGGCGACGTCGTCGTCAACGAGGTGAACACGATGCCCGGCTTCACCCCGAGCTCGATGTACCCGCGGATGTGGGCCGCCACCGGCGTCAGCTACCCCGAGCTCATCGACGAGCTCGTGTCGCTCGCGCTGGAGCGTCGCTCGGGCCTGCGCTGAGGCCGGTGCGCCCACAGGTCAACGGCACCGGAGGTCGTTGCGGGGCAACGTCTTCGCGACGGCGTCGAACGCCGGGAGGAGCAGCGGGGCGGGGTCGTACGTCGACGGGACGAGCACCTCGAGGGCGGGGTCGGTTCCGAAGGTCGTGAACCGGGTCCCGTCCGAGAGCGGCGCCGGCACCCAGCCGACGCCGTCGACCTCGACGCACTCGGTGGCCGTCGGCGCGAGCGCGGCAACGCCGCACCGGGCGACGATCGCGGGGTCGCCCCAGGCGGCGACGTCAGGTTCGGCGGGCGGGGTGTCCGGGCGCGCCCCCCCGGCGAGGGAGCGGGCCCACTCCGCGCTGGGGCAGGCGGTGGTGGTGCCCCCCCCGGGGACGGAGACCTCGACCGCCGAGGAGCACCCCGACAGCACGACGGCGGCAACGCCGAGCGCTGCCGCCGTCGGGCGGAACCGGTGCGTGGTCAGACGTGGACCACCGTGCAGGTCAGCGTGCGGGTGATGCCCTCGGTGTCCTGGATCCGCGAGATGACGAGCTTGCCGAGCTCGTCGACGGTCGCGGCCTCGACGCGGGCGATGACGTCGTAGGGGCCGGTGACGTCCTCGGCGAGGACGACGCCCTCGATGCCGGCGATCGTCGCGGCCACGGACGCGGCGCGACCGACGTCGGTCTGGATGAGGATGTAGGCCTGGACCACTGCAGCTCCACTGTGTCGTCGGGTCGGCGGGGCCGGCGCGACCCCGCACGTGGGCCCACCGGGTCGGGCGGCCCTCGTCCCAGACGCTACCGTGCCGGGGGTCCGGACGTCACCGCAGGGAGGAGGCACGCATGGAGCGGCTGCGCGACGTCGACGAGACCGAGCTGCTCGCCCGCGTCTTCCCCGTGTACGCCGGGGCGGTGCCGGTGGACGCCACGGCGGTCCCGGTCGGGCCCGGGGACGACGCCGCGGTCCTCGCGGCGCCGAGCGGCACGGTCGTCGTGACGACCGACGGGATGGTCCGGGGCCGCGACTGGCGCGACGAGTGGTCGACTGCGCACGACGTCGGGGTCAAGGTCGCGGCGCAGAACCTCGCGGACGTCGCGGCGATGGGCGCGGTGTCGACCGGGCTGCTCGTCTCGCTCGTCGCCGACCCCGGCCTCGCCGTCGAGTGGGCCGTCGACCTCGCCCGGGGCATCGCGTCGGTCGCGGCCGAGGCCGGCGCGCCGGTCGTCGGGGGAGACCTGTCCTCGGGGCCGGCGGGCGTCGTGACGGTGACCGTCACGGCGCTCGGGGACCTGCGTGGACGGCGGCCGGTGCTGCGCTCGGGGGCCCGGGTCGGTGACGTCGTCGCGGTCTGTGGCTCGCTCGGGTGGTCCGGGGGAGGGCTGGCCCTGCTGCTCGGCGGTGGTGCCGTGCCCGAGGCGGGGGAGCGGCTCGTCCGCTACCACCGGGCACCACGACCGCCGTGGGAGTCCGGCCCGCTCGCCGCGGACGCCGGGGCGACGGCGCTCGTCGACGTCTCGGACGGCCTCGTCACCGACCTCGGCCGGGTCGCGCGGGCGAGCGGGGTGGGCATCGACCTGTCCGGCGCCGTGCTCGAGGAGCGGTTCGCCGCCGGTCCGCTGACGACGTGCCTGGGGCCGGCCGAGGCGCTGCGCCAGGTGCTCGCCGGCGGAGAGGAGCACTCGCTCGCCGCGTGCTTTCCGCCCGGCACCGACCTCGGGGCGCTGCCCGGCGCGCCGTGGGTGGCGGTGGGCCGCGTCGTCGCGGCCGGTGAGGGCGCCCCGGCCGTCACCGTCGACGGCGTGGTGCCGGACGCCCGCGGCTGGGACCACTTCGCCGGCGCCTGACCGGCGGCGTTTGACGCCCGGGACCGTCGTGGGACGCGGAACGGGCGGCCTCCGCGAGGGAGGCCGCCCGTTCCGGGGTGCGTCAGGGGGAGGTCAGCGCTTGACCTTGCCCGCCTTGAGGCACGAGGTGCAGACGTTGAGCCGCTTCGGGGTCACGCCGGCCTCGCCGACCAGCGCCTTGACCCGCTGGATGTTCGGGTTCCAGCGGCGCTTCGTGCGGCGGTGCGAGTGCGAGATGTTGTGCCCGAAACCGGGGCCCTTGCCGCAGACGTCGCAGGTGGCAGCCACGGGTGATCTCCTGATGAAGTACTGGTCGGATGGTCCGTCGGGCGCGGCGCAGGGCGCACGCGCAACCGGACAAGCGTAGCCGAGCCCCGCCCGCCGCACCAAAACGGCTCCGCGGCCCCGACGGTGCACCCCGTTACCCTGGGCGCGTGCCCGACGTGTTCACCGCCGACGACGCCCGGCACTGGGCCCTCCTCACCCGGGCGGCCCTCGCGGCGCGCCGCACCGAGATCGACGAGCTGAACGTGTTCCCGGTGCCCGACGGCGACACCGGCACCAACCTCTACCTCACCCTCGACGGCGCCATCGACGAGGTCGTCGCCACGCACGACGCGCGCGGCGTCCTCGGCACCGCCGACCTCGTCGAGGAGTGCCGCACCCTGCGCCGAGCGGTCCTCCTCGCCGCGCGCGGCAACTCCGGGGTCATCATGAGCCAGGTCGTCGGCGGCCTCTGCGACGTCGTCGTCGAGCGGGAGGCGGCCACCCTCGACACCGCCCTCCTCACCGAGTGCTTGGAGCGGGGTGCCGCCAAGGCCCGGGCCAGCGTCGCGCACCCGCAGGAGGGCACGATCCTCAGCGTCGCCGACGCCGCCGCGGCCGCCGCCCGCCGGGCCTGCGACGCCGGCGGCTCGATGGCCGAGGTCTCCGCCGCGGCCGTCGAGGGCGCCACCGACGCCCTCGCGCACACCCCCGAGCAGCTGCCCGCCCTCGCCCGTGCAGGGGTCGTCGACGCCGGCGGAGCCGGGTGCGTCCTGCTCCTCGAGGCCCTGCACCGCGTCGTGACCGGCGGCTGGACCGCCGCCGACGAGGGGCTGCTCGCGGCCGGTGCAGGCACGGACCCGGCGAGCTGGCACTCGGCCCGCGGTACCGCGACGCCTCGCCCCGACCCGCCCGACGACGAGGACGACCCGTCCCCGGACGGGCCGGCGTTCGAGGTGATGTACCTCCTCGCCGACACCACCACCGAACGGGTCCGCGACCTCACCGCCGCCCTCGACCGGCTCGGCGACTCGCTCCTCGTCGTCGGCGGCCCGGACCTGTGGAACGTCCACGTGCACGTCGACGACGCGGGGGCCGCGGTCGAGGCCGGGCTCGAGGCCGGCCGGCCCGAGCGCATCCGGATCACCCACCTGCCGAGCCAGGTCGCCTCCCGCGCCGAGGTCGTGCCGCTCGGCGTCGTCGCCGGGGCCGCCGGACCGGGCGTCGCCTCCCTCCGCGGGGGGGCGGGGGGGGTGCCCCTGGATTTGGGGCGGGGCGGGCGCGGGTGGGGGGGCCCGCGGCCGGAGGGGGCCCGCCGCACCGGCGCCTCCGCCGTCGTCGTCCTGCCGGCCGACCCCGACGGGCTGATGGCCGCCGAGGTCGCCGCCGAGGCCGCCGCGGCCGACGGGCTCGAGGTGCACGTCGTGCCGGCCCGCGCCACGGTGCAGGCGATCGCCGCGCTCGCGGTCCTCGACCCCGACCGCTCGGTCCCGGCCAACGTCGTCGCGATGACCGAGGCGGCGGTGGCGACACGGCACGGCGCCGTCACCGTTGCCACGAAGGAGGCGCTCACCTGGGCCGGCGTGTGCCACCCCGGGGACGTCCTCGGCATCGTCGACGGCGACGTCGCCTTCCTCGGCTCCGACCTCGCCACGTCCGCCCGAGACGTCCTCGACCGGCTGCTGTCCTCCGGCGGCGAGCTCGTCACCCTCGTCACCGGCGCCGACGCCGACCCGCTCCTCGTCGAGCGGCTCGCCGACGAGCTGGGGCGCACCCGTCCCGAGCTCGAGGTCGTCGTGCTCGACGGCGGCCAGCCGGTCTACCCGCTGCTCATCGGGGTCGAGTGACGTGGCCACCGAGTCCAGCCCGCTGCGGCCGATCATCGCCACCGCCGCCGAGAAGTTCGCCAAGCACCGCGACATCCGCACCGTCGGCGACCTCCTCGCCTTCTGGCCGCGGCGCTACCGCACCCGCGAGGCCGACCTCGGGTCGGTGACCCCCGGCGAGCTGCTCGTCGGCGTCGCCGAGGTGAAGTCGGCGCACACCCGCCGGATGCAGAAGCGCAAGGGCACGATGCTCGAGGTCGTCATCACCGACGGCCGCAATGACCTCGACGTCACGTTCTTCCGCCCGTACCCCCACGTCAGGGTCCTGGTGCCCGGGGCGCGGGGCATCTTCGCGGGCACCGTGAGCCGGTACGGACAGCGCAACCAGCTCGCCCACCCCGGCTACACGATGCTCGACGACTTCGACGCCGGAGACCGCAAGGACCTCATCCCGATCTACCGGGCGGTCGGCACACTCCACACGTGGACGGTCACCGAGAGCGTGCGGCGCGTCCTCGACGTCCTCGACGAGGTCCCGGACGCACTGCCCGACGACGTCCGCGCCCGCCGCCACCTCGTCTCGCGCACCGAGGCCCTGCGCGGCATCCACGGCCCGGACACGATGGCCCAGGTCGAGCAGGCCCGGCGGCGGCTGCGCTACGAGGAGGCGTTCGTCCTCCAGACCACCCTCGCCCAGCGCCGCCGGGCGTCCGCCGGCACGGCCACGAAGGCCCGGCCGGGGCGCCCCGACGGCCTGCTCGCGGCCTTCGACGAGCGGCTGCCGTTCGCCCTCACCGCCGGTCAGCGCGAGGTCGGCGAGACGCTGGCCGCGGAGATGGCGCGCGAGGTGCCGATGCACCGCCTGCTCCAGGGCGAGGTGGGCTCGGGCAAGACGGTCGTCGCGCTGCGGGCGATGCTGCGGGCCGTCGACTCCGGCGGGCAGGCCGCCCTCCTCGCCCCGACCGAGGTGCTCGCCGCCCAGCACCACCGGACGATCACCCGGATGCTCGGCGACCTCGCCGAGGGCGGGATGCTGGGCGGCGCCGAGCACGGCACGCGCGTCGCGCTGCTCACGGGCAGCCAGCCGACCGCCGAGCGCCGCAAGGCCCTCCTCGACGTCGTGAGCGGCGACGCCGGCATCGTCGTCGGTACACACGCACTGCTCCAGGAGCACGTCGACTTCCTCGACCTCGCGCTCGTCGTCGTCGACGAGCAGCACCGGTTCGGCGTCGAGCAGCGGGACGCGTTGCGCGGCAAGGGTTCCACGCCGCCGCACGTCCTCGTCATGACCGCGACGCCCATCCCGCGCACCGTCGCGATGACGGTGTTCGGCGACCTCGAGACCTCGACCCTGCGCGAGCTGCCGGCCGGCCGGGCCCCCATCACCACCCACGTCGTGCCCGAGCAGGCCCCGGGGTGGATGCAGCGGACCTGGGAGCGGATCGCCGAGGAGGTGCGAGCCGGCCGGCAGGCGTACGTCGTCTGCCCGCGGATCGGCGACGACGACGCCCCGGACGAGGGGTCCGTCCTCGCCGAGGCCGACCCGGACGCCGAGGGGGACGGGGCGGCCGCGCCCGTCCGCCCCCTGACGAGCGTCACGGCGCTCAGCGCCCGGCTCGCCGAGGAGCCGGCCCTCGCCGGGCTCACCCTCGAGGTGCTGCACGGCCGGCTGCCGGCCGACGAGAAGGACGCGGTGATGGGTCGCTTCCAGCGGGGCGAGACCGACGTCCTCGTCTCGACCACGGTGGTCGAGGTCGGCGTCGACGTGCCGAACGCGAGCGTCATGGTCGTCATGGACGCCGACCGGTTCGGGGTCAGCCAGCTGCACCAGCTGCGCGGGCGGATCGGCCGCGGCGGCTTCCCCGGCCTCTGCCTCCTCGTGACGGGCACCGACGCCGAGCCGGCCCTGACCCGGCTCGCCGCGGTCGCGGGGACGACCGACGGCTTCGAGCTCGCCCGTCTCGACCTCGCCCAGCGCCGCGAGGGTGACATCCTCGGTGCGGCGCAGCACGGACGCCGCACCCAGCTGGAGTTCCTGCACATCCTCGAGCACGAGGACGTCATCGAGCAGGCCCGCGAGGACGCGTTCGCCCTCGTCGACGCCGACCCCGACCTCGCCGGCCACCCGGTGCTCGCCGCGGCCGTGCAGGCCCGGGTCGACGCCGAGCAGGCCGCGTACCTGGAGCGCGGATGACCCGGGTCATCGCCGGCACGCACGGCGGCCGCATCCTGCGCACGCCACCGGGCAGCGGCACCCGGCCGACGAGCGACCGCGTCCGCGAGGCCCTCTTCTCGGCGCTCGAGGCGCGCGACGCCGTCCGCGGCGCCCGCGTCCTCGACCTCTACGCCGGGTCCGGCGCGCTCGGCCTGGAGGCGATGAGCCGCGGCGCGCGCTCCTGCGTCCTCGTCGAGTCCGACCGGCGCGCGGCCGCCACGGTCACGGCGAACGTCCGCGGCCTCGGCCTCGAGGGGACCCGCGTCCTGCCGGTCAGTGTCGGCACGGCCCTCTCCGGTGATCCCGGTCCCGACGACGCCGCCGACCTCGCCTTCCTCGACCCGCCCTACGACGTGGGGGAGGAGGCCCTGGCGGCGGTCCTCGAGCGGCTGGCCGCCGGATGGCTCGCACCCGCGGGCCTCGCGGTCGTCGAACGCTCCTCCCGCTCACCGGAACCCGCCTGGCCGCCCGGTCTCGTGCGCGTCGGGAAGGCCCGCAGGTACGGCGAGACCACCGTCTGGCTGGCCGGGCGCGACTGACCGCCGTCGAAGGAGCCGCACCGTCGCCGCAGGTCAGCGGCCTGCTCTGACAGGATGCCGACATGAGCGACTACGAGATCCCCCGTCCGGTCAGCGGTGACGTCATCGAGCGCATCCTCGAGGACCACCGGCTGTTCGAGGACCTGCTGCGCGAGGCCCGCCGCACCGACGCCGACCGCGCCGCCGCCCGGCAGGCGCTCGCCGAGGTGCTCGTCGCCCACGCGACCGCCGAGGAGGAGACCGTCTACCCGACCCTGCGGCGGAAGGCCGACGAGATCGGCGAGCACGAGGCCGAGCACGGTGAGGAGGAGCACGCCGAGATCATCGAGGCGCTGCTCGCCTTCCTCCGCGCCAGGGGCACCGACACCCAGAAGTACGACGACGCCCTCGAGGACCTCGCGACGGTGGTCAACCACCACTCGAACGAGGAGGAGCAGACCATCCTCAACCCGGCCCGCGAGGAGGTCGCGCTCGCGACCCGCGAGGAGCTCGCCGTCGCGTGGCTGACCCGGCGCAACCAGCTGCTCGAGGAGGGGTGCGCCTCGGAGGAGCAGGTCGCGGCGCTGCTCGACGAGGCCGTCGCCGAAGGGACGCTCGCCCCGGAGGAGGCCCGCGAGGAGGCCGACGAGATCAAGGAGCGCGCCAAGGAGGAGGCCGAGGAGGTCGAGGACGCCGCCAAGAACGACGACTGACCGGCGCGAGGCCCTCCTTGCTAGGTTGGCGCGCGTGAGCGAGCGCGTGCGCCGGGCGGTCTGTCCCGGCTCCTACGACCCGGTGACCAACGGGCACCTCGACGTCGTCGTGCGCGCCGCGGCGACCCACGACGAGGTGGTCGTGGCCATCCTCCACAACCCCGCGAAGCAGGGCACGTTCACCGTCCCGGAGCGCGTGGCCTTCGTCGAGCACGCGGTGGCCGCGGCCGGCCTCGCCGGGACCGTGCGGGTCGAGGCGTTCGCCGACCGCCTGCTCGTCGATGTCTGCCGTGACCTCGGTGCCGACGTCGTCGTCAAGGGGCTGCGCGGCGGCACCGACTTCGCCTACGAGCTGCCGATGGCCCGGATGAACCGGCACCTCACCGGGCTCGAGACGGTCTTCCTCCCCGGCGACCCGGCCCTCGAGCACGTGTCGAGCTCGCTCGTCAAGGAGGTGTGCCGGTACGGCGGCGACGTCGACGGGCTCGTCCCCGACGAGGTCCGCGACGCCCTCGTGGCCCGGCTGCGTGCGGACTGAGGCGGCGGCTCGGACCGGGCCGGGCGCGCCCTCGTCGTCCGGGCGCCGCGGCCGGCCGGCCTCCGGTTTGGGCCGGTGGGGGGCCTGCCGGTAGCCTTGTCCTTCGGTCTGCGTCCGTGCGGCGTGACCCGAACCGTTCCGACCACACCGAAAGCTCATGTCCCGACTCGACCCCCGGTCCCCCTTGGTGCTCGACACCAAGCTCGTGGGCCGTCGGCCGGGGACGATGCACGAGCTGGAGCGTGAGGCCGGGGCGCCGAGCGATCTCGGCACCGACGTCATCCGCGTCGAGGAGGGCAGCCCGCTGCACCTCTCGGTCCGGCTGGAGTCGGTCGTCGAGGGAGTGCTCGTCACCGGTTCGGTCCGTGGCACGGCGACCGGCGCCTGCGTGCGGTGCCTGGACCCCGTCACCGAAGAGGTCGACGGGACCTTCCAGGAGCTGTTCGTTCACGCCGATCGTCACGACCACCACCACGAGGTGGGGGACGAGGACGCCGACGAGGAGCACCAGGTCGTGGACGGTCTCATCGACCTCGACCCGGTGATCCGGGACACGGTGGTGCCTGCACTGCCGTTCCAGCCGGTGTGCCGGCCGGACTGCCCCGGGCTCTGCTCCGTGTGCGGCCAGCCGCTCGCGGACGACCCGGAGCACCAGCACGACGAGATCGACCCCCGATGGGCGGCGCTCTCGGCCCTGGCCGAGGACCCGTCCACGCCGACAGAGAAGAGGACCTGACGTGGCCGTTCCGAAGCGGAAGATGTCGCGCTCCAACACCCGCTCGCGCCGCGCCAACTGGAAGGCGACGGCCGTCGCCACGACGACCTGCCCCCAGTGCAAGGCGCCGACCCAGCCGCACACCGCGTGCCCGTCGTGCGGCACCTACAAGGGGCGTCACTTCGGCGCCGCCGAGCGCACCGAGCACCAGGGCTGACCCCCCGCCCCATGGGCAAGGGGTCGGCCTCGGCCGATGAGCTGACGCCCCTGCGCCCCGTCACCGAGCTGGTCGACCACCTGTCGGAGGTCACCGGAGTCGCCGTCGACGAGGCGCTGGTCCGGCGTGCCCTGACGCACCGCTCCTACGCCTACGAGATGGGCGGCCTGCCGCACAACGAGCGCCTCGAGTTCCTCGGCGACTCGGTGCTCGGGCTCGTCGTGACGACGACCCTGTACGACACCAACCCGGACGACAGCGAGGGCCAGCTCGCCAAGCTGCGCGCCGCCGTCGTCAACATGCGCGCGCTCGCCGACGTCGGGCGCACGCTCGGGCTCGGCGACTTCGTCTACCTCGGCCGGGGCGAGGAGAGCACCGGCGGCCGCGACAAGGACTCCATCCTCGCGGACACCGTCGAGGCCGTCATCGGTGCGGTCTACCAGTGCGCCGGGGTCGAGGCCGCCGGCGAGCTCGTGCACTCGCTCGTCGACCCGCTGCTGGCGCAGTCGGCGACCCTCGGCGCCGGGCTCGACTGGAAGACGAGCCTCCAGGAGATCAGCTCGCGGCACGCCCTCGGCTCGCCCGAGTACGTCGTCACCGAGGACGGCCCGGAGCACGCGAAGTCCTTCGAGGCCTCGGTCGTCATCGGCGGCCGGGTGCTCGGCCGCGGCACCGGCCGCACCAAGAAGGTCGCCGAGCAGGAGGCCGCAGCCCACGCGTGGACGGCCATCCGCGACGCCCACGAGGGAGTCGAGGACACCCCCGACGACCCCGCGGTGTCCGCCGACGGTGCCTGAGCTCCCCGAGGTCGAGGTCGTCCGGCGCGGCCTCGCGACGCACGTCGAGGGGCGTCGCCTCGCGTCCGTCGAGCTGCGCGGACACCGGGTCGCCCGCCGCCACCTCCCCGGGCCGGAGGACCTCGCGGCCCGGCTGGCCGGCCGGCGGGTCGCCGCCGTGCGCCGGCGCGGCAAGTACCTCTGGTGGGACCTCGAGGACTCCGTCGGGCTGCTGCTGCACCTCGGGATGAGCGGTCAGCTGCTCGTCGAGGACCCCGCGGCTCCGGACGAGAAGCACCTGCACGCCCGGTTCGGGTTCGCCGACGACGGTCCCGAGCTGCGTTTCGTCGACCAGCGCACCTTCGGCGGGCTCGCGCTCGTCGACCTCGACGACGCCGGCGTCCCGCTCGCCATCGGGCACATCGCGCCCGACCTCCTCGAGCCCGCGTACGACCGGGCTGCCGTCGTCCGGCGGGTCAAGGCCAAGGACAGCGCCGTCAAGCGGGTGCTGCTCGACCAGACCGTCGTCTCCGGCATCGGCAACATCTACGCGGACGAGGCCCTGTGGCGGGCGCAGGTGCACGGGGAGCGGCCGGCCTCCGCGCTGAGCAAGCCCCGGATCGGGCTCCTCCTCGACCACGCCGCCGAGGTGATGCGCGAGGCGCTGGGCCAGGGCGGCACGAGCTTCGACGCGCTCTACGTCAACGTCAACGGCGCCTCGGGGTACTTCGACCGCTCGCTCGCGGCGTACGGCCAGGCCGGCCGGCCGTGCCCTCGCTGCGGCACCCCCATCCGGCGAGAGCAGTTCATGAACCGCTCGTCCTTCTCGTGCCCGCGCTGCCAGCCGCGCCCCCGGAGGGTCAGGGCAGCGGGATCGGCTTGAGCCGGACCGGTTTCCCGGTCTTGTGCTGCGACAGTCTCGCGAGGGCGGTGCGCACGGTCGAGCTGTAGAGGTGCGCCCCCCGGATGCTCGGGTGGATGCCGTCGGACTGGAGCATCCCGCTGGTGTCGGCGAGCGCGGTGTCCCAGTCGGCGACGACGACGTTGTCGTACCCGCGGACCACGGCGGCGAGCTGTTCGTTGTCGGTCGCGGCCCGGGCGTAGCGGCCGTGGACGGTGATGACGACGACCATCCGCTGCGGCCCGATCTCGGCGAGGGTGCGCCTGATGGCGGCGGCGTCGGTGCCGAAGTTCGTGCCGAAGGCGAGGACGACCGCCCGGCGCAGGCCGGTGCCGCGCTTCGCGACGAGGGCCGGCGCCTCGCTCCAGCGGCGGTTGGAGCGCGCGTCGAGCCGGATCTTCGGGAAGTAGTACTCCATCGCCTGCTTGGCGCCGACGAGCATCGAGTCGCCGAAGGCGTCGATCTCCGCGCCGGCCGGCATCGTCCAGTCGGCGGCGGTCGCCGGGGTGGCACCCTGGCGGGCCGTCGGCGTGGGGGAGGGGGTGACGGCCGTGGCCGGGGTGGCCGGCGCGGAGCGGGCGATGGCGGCCTCGTTGGCCTCGATGAGCTCCTCGGTCGAGGTGCGGTCCGGGGCGGTGGCCAGGACGACCGCTGTCGCCAGGGCAGCGGTCGTCAGCACCCCGACGACGACGCGGGCGCGCCGCGTGCCGGCCGAGCGCAGCCAGCGGGCGAGGGCGGCGATGGCGCCGCCGAAGCCGAGCCGGCGGACCGGGGTCTCGACGAAGCGGTAGGAGAGGTCGGCGGCCGCGAGCGTGACGATCAGGGCCCAGCCGCGGGTCAGCACGTAGTCGACCCCACCGGGCGTGACCGGGAGGTCCTGGCCGACGACGAGCACGACCGGCCAGTGCCAGAGGTAGATGCCGTAGCTGCGCGCACCGACCCAGCGCAGCGCCGGGAGCTCGAGGAGCGCCCGCAGCCGGCCCGGGCGCTCGACGACGACGAGGACGACGGCCGCGGTGGCCAGCGAGGCGAGGAGGATGCCGCCGCGGAAGGTCAGCGCCGCCTGCTCGTCGGCCCGGACGACGAGGGTGCCGAGGACGAGCAGGGCGACGACGCCGACGGTGCGACGGTGCCGGTCCCACACGGCGGTGCGGGTGCCGGCGCGGTGCGGCGCGGCGAGGGAGAGTGCGAGCGCGGCCCCGACCATCAGCCCGGTCGCGTGGGTGTCGGTGCCGTAGTAGACGCGCGTCGGGTGGTCGGGGTCGAGGCGCAGGGCAATGAGCAGCGAGGAGGCGAGGGCCAGCCCGAGGGCGGCCGCGGCCCGAGCGTCCGGGCGGCGGACGAGGCGCAGCAGGGCCAGGAGCGCGAGCGGCCACAGGAGGTAGAACTGCTCCTCGACCGCGAGCGACCAGAGGTTGGCGAGGAGGGTCGGGGCGGTGGCCGCGAAGTAGTCGCTGCCGGCGCCGATCTCGAGCCAGTTCGAGGTGAAGGTCAGCGCGCCGAGCACCTGCCGGCCGGCGCCGACGAGGAGGTCGCCCTCGGCCACCCGGGCGAGCAGCACCGCCGACGGCACGATGAGCAGCAGCGCGGGGAGCAGGCGACGGGCACGGCGGGTCCAGAACGCGCGGAGGTCGACGGAGCCGGTGCTCGCCCGCTCGCGCAGGAGCAGGGTCGTGATGAGGAAGCCGGAGACGACGAAGAAGACGTCGACCCCGAGGAAGCCGCCGGGCAGCCAGCGCGGGTCGAGGTGGAAGGCGACGACGGCGACGACGGCGAGCGCGCGCAGCCCGTCGAGGCCGGGCAGGCGGCGCGCCGGTCCGGTGGGGGCGGTGGTCGGCCGGGGCTCGGTCGACGGCGGCTCGGTGGTCGCGCCACCGGGCCGCTCGGGCGCCACGGGCGCGACCGGCTCCATGGGCGCAACGGTAGTGACGGACGGTGACAGCGTGACGGAGGCGCGCGGCGCCCGGGGGTGGTCCGGGCGGCCCTTGGTCGGCTCGTTCCTAGGATGGGTGGATGCCTCCCGCTGCGCCGGTCCGCTGCACCGCCTTCGTGCGCGGGCGGGTCCAAGGGGTGGGCTTCCGCTGGTGGACCCGCGCCCGGGCCCTCGAGCTGGGCCTCGCCGGTTGGGCCCGCAACACCGCCGACGGGCGGGTCGAGGTCGTCGCGGAGGGGGAGCGCGCCGACGTCGAGGCGCTGCTCGCACTGCTCCGTCCGGAGGCCGGGGTCGCCGGCCGGCCGGGCTCGGTCACGGCGCGGTCGGAGCCGATGTGGTCCGACGCCAGGGGGGAGCGGGGCTTCGTCGAGCGCTGATGCGCGCGGTGCCCCCGCGGCCTGCTGCCGTGCGCCTCACGCCCGTCCGTCGACCGCCGCCCGTCACCGGTCCGTGTCTCGCCGCTTCAGGTCTCGCCGGTCCGTCACCGGTCCGCCTCGCCGCTTCAGGTCTCGCGACATGCGGAGGCGGCGACCCGTCCGTCCGCATGTCGGGCGACCTGGCCGACGGTGTGCCGTTCGCCGGTTGCCCAGTCGCGGCTCATGTCTCGCGACATGCGGATGCGGCGACCCGTCCGTCCGCATGTCGCGCGACCTGGCCGACGGTGTGCCGTTCGCCGCGAGCTCCGCGACCGTGGGCTGGACGCGACGCGCCCCGGGCAGCCGGCCTTCCTACGATGGCCGGGTGAGCGACATCCCGCCGGACCTCGCGCGGCTGCGGTCGAGCATCGACAACATCGACGCGGCCCTCGTCCACCTGCTCGCCGAGCGGTTCAAGTGCACCCAGGCCGTCGGCGAGCTCAAGGCCGCCGCCGGGCTGCCGCCGGCCGACCCGGGCCGGGAGGAGCAGCAGGTCGCCCGGCTGCGTGCCCTCGCCGACGACGCCGGCCTCGACCCGCAGTTCGCGGAGGCGTTCCTGAACTTCATCATCGCCGAGGTCATCCACCACCACGAGCACATCGCGGGCGCCGGCTCCTGACGCTCGCGTCCGCTCGTCGACGACCCGGCCACTGGACCACACGGGTATCGGGTGACCCGATAACGCTGCGCTTCCCCCGGGAACCGTTGTCGGGTAGAGCGCGGTCGTATCGGGTGACCCGATAACGCTGCGCTTCCCCCGGGAACCGTTGTCGGGTAGAGCGCGGTCGTATCGGGTGACCCGATACGCGTGGGGCGCGTGGGAGAGGGTCGTGGCCGGGGTGGACGTCCCGGCAGGCACAGCGGCCTCGGCAGTCCCAGGAGCCACAGGCACCACCGGGACGACGGCGCGTCCCGCCCCGCCCCGCTCGCCCCGGTAGCATCGCCCGCGACCCGGACCCCGGTCCGGCCGCCCACCGACGAGAGACGACCACCGCCCGCATGTACCTCAAGACGCTGACCCTCAAGGGGTTCAAGTCCTTCGCCTCGGCGACGACGATGCGCCTCGAGCCCGGCATCACCTGCGTCGTCGGCCCCAACGGCTCCGGCAAGTCCAACGTCGTCGACGCCCTCGCCTGGGTGATGGGCGAGCAGGGCGCCAAGAGCCTGCGCGGCGGCAAGATGGAGGACGTCATCTTCGCCGGCACCGCCGGCCGCCCGCCGCTCGGCCGGGCCGAGGTGAGCCTGACGATCGACAACACCGACGGCGCCCTCCCGATCGACTACACCGAGGTCACGATCACCCGGACGATGTTCCGGGGCGGCGGCTCCGAGTACGCCATCAACGGCACGTCCTGTCGTCTCCTCGACGTCCAGGAGCTGCTCTCCGACTCCGGCCTCGGGCGCGAGATGCACGTCATCGTCGGTCAGGGCCAGCTCGACACCGTCCTGCGGGCGACGCCCGAGGAGCGGCGCGGCTTCATCGAGGAGGCCGCCGGCGTCCTCAAGCACCGCCGCCGCAAGGAGCGCGCCCTGCGCAAGCTCGAGCAGATGGAGGGCAACCTCACCCGCGTCCAGGACCTCACCGGCGAGATCCGGCGCCAGCTCGGCCCGCTCGGTCGGCAGGCCGAGGCCGCGCGCCGGGCCGCGGTCGTCCAGGCCGAGGTGCGCGACGCCCGGCTGCGCCTGCTCGCCGACGACCTCGTCCAGCTGACGAGCATCGTCGAGCAGGAGGTGGCCGACGAGACGGCGCTGCTCGAGCGCCGCACCGCCGTCGAGGACGCCCTGGCGACCGTGCGCGGTCGGCTCACCGAGGTCGAGCGGCAGGCCGCCGACGCCGCCCCCGAGCTCGGCCGCGCCCAGGAGCGCGTGGTCCGCCTCCAGAGCCTGCGCGACCGTCTGGAGTCCACCGGTTCGGTGGCCGCCGAGCGGGTGCGCCTCCTCTCCCAGGACGAGGAGCACGAGACCACCTCCGGCCGCGATCCCGAGGAGCTGCGGGCCCAGGCCGCCCAGGCCCGTGAGGCCGAGGCGCTGCTCCAGGCCGAGATCGCCGAGACCACGGAGGGCCTCGACGCCGCCGTCACCGCCCGCGAGGAGGCCGAGGCCGCGTTCACGGCCGAGCAGCAGCGGCTCGCCCGGCTGGCCCGGGCCGCGGCCGACCGTCGCGAGGGCCTGGCCAAGCTCGCCGGGCAGGGGGGCGCCCGCCGCAGCCGGATCGAGGCCGGGGAGGCCGAGATCGGGCGGCTGCAGACCCTCGCCGCCGAGGCCCGCCAGCGCGCCGCCGACGCCGAGCGCGAGTTCGCCGGGCTCGAGGGCTCGATCGCCCACGACGAGGAGGGCGAGGAGGGGCTCGACACGACCTACGAGGCGGCGGCCGAACGGCTCGCCTCCGCCGAGGCCGAGATCGAGCGCCTGCAGACCGCCGAGCGCGAGGCCGAGCGCGACCGCTCCTCCGCCCAGGCCCGGCTCGAGGCCCTCGAGCTGAGCCTGCGCCGCCGCGACGGCGCCGCCACGCTCCTCGAGGCCGCCGACGACAGCCACTCCATCCTCGGCGCCGTCGCCTCGCTCGTCCACGTCTCCGGGGGCCACGAGGCGGCCGTCGCCGCCGCCCTCGGCTGGGCCTCGGAGGCCCTCGCGGTCGGCTCGGCGGATGCCGCGGCGGCCGCACTCGCGAGCCTGCGCGACGCCGACGGCGGACGGGCGGCGCTGCTCGTCGGCGAGACCGCCGTCCCGAGCGACCCCGCCGGCTGGCCCGGCCTCGACGGCGACGCGGTGTGGGCCCGCGACGTCGTCACCGCCCCGGGCGCGGTGCTGCCGGCCGTGCACCAGGTCCTCGAGCGGGTCGCCCTCGTGCCCACCGCCGCCCACGCGGTCGCCCTCGTCGCCCGACACCCCGGCGTCACCGCGGTCACCGCCGACGGCGACGTCTTCGGCCCGGGCTGGGCCCGCGGCGGCAGCAGCGCCGGCGAGAGCCTCCTCGAGGTGCAGGCCGCCGTCGAGGAGACCCGCACCACCCTCGCCGAGGCCTCCGGTCGCGTCGAGCGCACCCGGTTCGCGCTCGCCGCCGCCCGCGAGACCGCAGCCTCCCTCGGAACGGACGTCGACGCCGCCCTGGAGGCCCTGCACGAGTCCGACGCCCGGATGGCCGCCGTCGCCGAACGGCTCGGCAGCGGCGGGGCGGCGATGCGCTCCGCGGGTGGCGAGGCCGAGCCGGCCGAGCGGGCCATGGCGAGTGCGCAGGAGCGGCTCGAGGCCGACCGCACCGAGCTGGAGGCCCTCAGCCAGCGGCTCGAGGAGGCCGAGGCCCAGCCGGTCGAGGAGGACGCCGACCCCTCGACCGACGAGCGCGACCGCCTCGAGCTCGAGGCGAGCCGGGCCCGCACCGCCGAGACCGAGGTCCGCCTGGCCCTGCGCACCAAGGAGGAGCGCGCCCGCGCGCTCGCCGGTCGCGCCGAGTCGCTCGAGGGCGCGGCCCGCAACGAGATCGCCGCCCGCGAGCGCCTGCGCGAGCGCCGCGAGCAGCGGCGCCGCGAGGCCGAGGTCGCCGCCGCCGTCCACGAGGCGGCGGGGTGGGCGGTCCACCGGGTCGCCACCGCGCTGGTCCGGGCGGGCACCCTCCGGGACGCCGCCGAGGCCGAGCGGGCCGAGCGCGACCGCGTCGCCGCCGGCCTGCGCCAGGAGCTGACGACCGTCCAGGACGAGCTGCGCGACCTCACCGACGCCGCCCACCGCGACGAGATGGCCCGGGCCCGCCAGCTGGCCCGCATCGAGCAGCTGCAGGCCAGGGCGGTCGAGGAGCTCGGGGTCGTCCCCGAGGTCCTCGCCGAGGAGTACGGGCCGCACCAGCCGGTGCCCCACGTGGCCGGGCCCGACGACGACCCGGACGCACTGCCCGAGCCGGTGCCCTTCGTCCGCGAGGAGCAGGAGAAGCGCCTTCGCCGCGCCGAGCGCGCCCTCGGTGCCCTCGGCAAGGTCAACCCGCTCGCCCTCGAGGAGTACGCGGCCCTCGAGGAACGGCACACCTTCCTCACCACCCAGCTCGAGGACCTCAAGCGCTCCAAGCGCGACCTCCTCGACATCGTCAAGGAGGTCGACGAGCGGGTCGAGCAGGTCTTCACCGAGGCCTTCTACGACACCAAGGAGCAGTTCGAGCGCGTCTTCGACCGGCTCTTCCCCGGCGGCGAGGGGCGGTTGGTCCTCACCGACCCCGACGACATGCTGACCACCGGCATCGAGGTCGAGGCCCGTCCGCCGGGCAAGAAGGTCAAGCGGCTCTCACTGCTCTCCGGTGGTGAGCGCTCGCTCGTCGCCGTCGCCCTGCTCGTCGCGATCTTCAAGGCCCGGCCGAGCCCGTTCTACATCATGGACGAGGTCGAGGCCGCGCTCGACGACACCAACCTCGGCCGGCTCATCACCCTCTTCGAGGAGCTGCGCGACTCCAGCCAGCTCATCGTCATCACGCACCAGAAGCGGACGATGGAGGTCGCCGACGCGCTCTACGGCGTCTCGATGCGCGGCGACGGCGTGACGACGGTGGTCAGCCAGCGCATCCGCGACGTCGCCGCCACCGCCTGACCCGACGCCCCTTCCGGAGGCGGGGTGGACGCCGACGGTGCGGCGTGACGTACCGCACAGCGGCGTGCGACGTCCTCGCGGGACACTGGGACCGAGGGCGACCGCTCCGTCGGGCACCCCGCCAGTGACCGCGTCGCCCCGGTCCCGGTGAAAGGGATGAGTGCCATGGCAGGCACCGCGAAGATCCTCACGTACACCGCGTTCGGCGTGATGGTCCTGTTCGGAGTGGTCGGCGGGCTCTTCGTCGCCGGCTACGCCTTCGAGGACCTCAGCACGTGGGCCGCGATCGGCAGCACCGCCGCGTGGCTCGTCCCTGGCGTGGTGCTCTGCCTCCTGGCGCTCACGACGTACTCGGCTGTGCCCACGGTCTTCGTCGGGCTGACCGGTCTCGTGTCCGCCGTCACGATCCTGGACTCCACCCTGAACCTCGTCGACCGGGACGCGCTCGGCCCGGTGGTGGCCATCGGTGTGTTCGTCGTCGGGGTCTCGCTCGCCGTCCTCGCCCTGCGCGAGACCGTGCTCGCCGGGCTCCTGCTCGTCGTCCTCGGCGTCGTGCAGCTCGCCGCCACGTCGATCGGCTTCCTCGACGAGTGGCGGTCCGGAGGGGGGCCCGGTCCGGGTCACCTTCTCACCACGTCCTCGGGTGTGATCGTCGTCCCGCTGGTGGTCGTCGGAGCCCTCTTCCTCGTCGCCGGTCGGCTGGCCCACCGCTCGCTGCGGTTCCGGCACCACCTGCCGCCGACGCTCCTATGGTTGGTCAAGCCGGTGAGGGGCCGTGTTCGAGGAGTCGGTAC
>OEIU01000210.1_pt1 | contig 59019 bp, 49 predicted proteins | sample 1539221 | NCBI WGS metagenome assembly OEIU01 (sample SAMN03792071, study PRJEB22550) | activated sludge metagenome | feature: wastewater treatment plant; material: activated sludge; isolation source: Wastewater treatment plant of a petroleum refinery complex | place: Argentina: Zarate | collected... | reverse complement strand
CGTAGGGATACCAGTAGACCTCGTTCTTGACCGGGAACAGGATCTTCGGACCCCATTCGTGCTTATTGGTGAGCTCGGTGAGCGGCATCAGGTGCCCCCCGGCCTGCAGCAGCAGCACGTGGCCGATGAAGGCGAAGGTCGCGATGTCGTAGGGCTGGCCGCCGCGCAGCGAGGTCGTGACCTTGGTGAAGGCGTCGTCGAGCGGAACGGAATCGACGACGACCTGGGTGCCGAACTGCTTCTCGTATTCGGCGCAGGCGACCTTCAGCGCGCGGATGCTGTCGATCGAGGTTTCGGTGTTGAGAAAGCGGAGCGTCTTCTTGCCCTGCCCCCGCACGGCGGGTGCGCCGACGGTGCCGGCGGCAAGGGCGGTGCCGAGCGCTCCGGCGGACTTGATCAGCGTGCGGCGGCTGACGCCGCCCGGCTTCGTCGTGATCGTCTCGTGGGTCATGGCCTTCCTCCCGTGATGATTCGTCATGGCCTGGCGGTCTCGATGCGCTGGCCGCCCGCCGTGGCGAACAGATGCAGCTTCGCCGCGGGAAACCGCACGCCGACCCTCCGGCCCGGCGACCAGCCGTCGACGCGGTCGACGAGGATGCGCAGGCGCTCGCCGCCCGCCTCGCCGATGCACAAGGTCTGCGCGCCGAGCTGCTCGATCACCCGCACCGTGAACGCCGTGCCTTCGGCCTCGCCGGCCAATGCGAGGTGCTCGGGGCGGATGCCGAGCGTCACCTCGCCGCTCGCCTCCACGCCGGGCGGCAGCGCGACGCGCAAGCCGCCGGCGGCGAAGTGGCCGTTCTCGATGCGCCCCTCGACGAGGTTCATTTCGGGCGAACCGATGAAGCCGGCGACGAACAGGTTGGCCGGCCGGTCGTAGACTTCCAGCGGCGCGCCGATCTGCTGCACATGGCCGTCGCGCATGATGACGATGCGGTTGGCCAAGGTCATCGCCTCGACCTGGTCGTGGGTGACGTAGACCATGCTCGTGCCGACCTCCTGATGCAGGCGGGCGATCTCCTCGCGCATCCGCACGCGCAGCTTGGCGTCGAGATTGGACAGCGGCTCGTCGAGCAGGAACACGTCCGGCTCGCGCACCAGCGCGCGGCCGAGCGCGACGCGCTGCATCTGGCCGCCGGAGAGCTGCTTGGGCTTGCGGGCGAGATAGTCTTCCAGCCCCAGCATGCGCGCGGCCTTCTGCACCCGCATGTCGATCTCGGCGCGGTCCATCTTGCGCATGCGCAGGCCGAAGGCGAGGTTTTCGTAGATGGTCTTGTGCGGATAGAGCGCGTAATTCTGGAAGACCATCGCGATGTTGCGATCCTTCGGCTCCAGTTCCGTGACGTCGCGCGCGCCGATGCGGATGGTGCCGGAGGTCACCTCCTCCAGCCCCGCGATCATCCGCAAGGTGGTGGACTTGCCGCAGCCGGACGGCCCGAGAAACACCACGAACTCGCCGTCGCGGATGGTGAGATCGACGCCATGCACCGCGACGGCGCCGCCATAAGCCTTGCGGACCTGTTCGAGGCGGATTTCAGCCATGAGCCACTCCGCCTTTGACGAAATCGTGGATGCGATGGTTGAGCGGCGCCAGCGCGGCCTGGATGTCGCGATAGATCGGAAAGCCGCGATCATAGACCGCCGCGCGCGCCGGATCGGGCGTGGCGCGCGACACGATCCGCACCACCTGCGCCGCCGCGCGCTCGTCGGCATAAATGCCGATGCCGACGCCTGCGAGCAAAGCCGCGCCGAACGAGGCGTCCGCCACCGCCGGCAACTCGACCTCGACATCGAGCACGTCGGCGACGATCTGCCGCCACAGCGCGCTGGTCGAGCCGCCGCCCGTCAGGCGCGCGGTCGCGAAGCTCAAGCCCTTGGCGCGCAGCACGTCGCGGCAATCGCGCAGCGAATAGGCCACGCCCTCATACAGCGCGCGGACGAAATGGCCGGGACCGTGATTGAAGCCGGCCCCGACGAAATCGGCGCGCAGCAGCGGGTCCCAGTACGGGCTGCGCTCGCCGTTGAGATAGGGATGGAAGAACAATCCCTCCGCGCCCGGCCTCACCGCCGCCGCCATGCGGTCCATGGCGTCGAACGCGGCGCGGCCGTCCTCGCCCTCGCGGCGGAAGAACGTGTCGCGCAGCCATTTATGCGCCGAGGCGCAGGAATTGGTCGCGGTGATGACGTACCAATGGTCCGGCACCACGTGGTAATAGTTGATCAGCTCGAAATCGGGACGCGGGGCCGGCGACAGCACGCTGACGGTGGCGGCGGTGGCGAGCTTCACCACGCCGAGCCCCTCGCGCACCATGCCCGCGCCATAGGTTTCCGCCGCCGTGTCGGATGTGCCGCAGACGACGGGCGTGCCTTCCGCCAATCCGGTCGCGCGCGCGGCCTCCGCCGTCACCCGGCCGACCACCGCGGTCGGCGCGACGATCGGCGGCAGCGTGTCGAGCGGCCAGCCGATCATGCCGCAGAGTTCTTCCGACCACCGGCCGCTCTTGGCGTCGAGCATCAGGGTGCCGAGTGCGTCGATGGTGTCGGTTTCCCAGGTGCCGGTGAACTGCGCGCGCAGCCAGTCCTTGGCGAGATAGAGGCGCCTGACGCGCGCATGCGCTTCCGGCTCGTGATTGCGCAGCCACAGCATCTGCGGCAGCGTCCAGGTGGCGTTGGCGCGGTTGGCGCCGATCTCGAGAATGCGCGCATCGGCCTCCTTGCGGAGCGCCGCGACCTCGGCGTGGCTGCGCTGGTCGTTCCACAGGATCGCCGGGCGGATCACCTGGCCGCCGGCATCCGTCAGCACCTGCGTATGCGCGCCGGCCGAAAAGGCGATCGCGGCGATATCGGCCGCCGGCCGCCCGGTCAGCGCCAGGACGCGCGGCACCGCCTTGCAGGCAGCCGCCCACCAGTCATGCGGGTCCTGCTCGCTCCAGCCCGGATGCCTCGAAGCCGTCTGCACCGCCTCGGAGGCTTCCGCGACCAGCGAGCCGTCGGCGCGGATCACGCTGACCTTGAGCGATCCCGCGCCGAGATCGATGCCGGCGAGCAACGGATCAGCCACCGCGCGCGCCTTTGGCGTAGATGTCCCTGGCGCCCGGCCGCGCGCGCAGGCCGAGCTTGCCGGGGTTGAGCAGATTGTCGGGATCGAGCGCGTCCTTGATCGCCTGCAGGATACCGAGCCCCGCGCCGAGCTCGCGCTCCATCCAGCGGCTGCGGAACAGGCCCGCGCCATGGTGGTGCGCGATCGATCCGCCGTGATCGAGCGTCAGGCCCTGCACCGTGTCCCAGAGCCGGGCGTGCAACGGCAATGCCTGCGCTTCCGGCATCGGCGGCAGCCGCAGGGTCATGTATTGGCACGCGCCTTCCGGGTAGACATGCGACCAGTGCGCGCCGAAATGGACCTGCGGATGCACGGCGCGCACCGCCCTGGCGACGGCGTCGTAGAGCGCCGGAATCCTCGACCAGTTCGCCGTCACCTCGATGGTGTCGTTGAAGTAGCCCTTGTCGTGCCACATCTGCGAATAGGCGACGTAACGGTTCTGCTTCCAGTGGCGATACGGCCCGTCCGGCCCGACCTCGCCGCCGAAGGAGGCCGCGATCTTCAGCGCCATCTCCTGCTCGACCGAGACCATCGGCTCGCTGCCGCAGAATGCCAGCACCGCGAGGATGGGCTTGTCGCGGAACAGCGCGATGTCCTTGGTGCGATCGTCGCTTTCGACGCGATCGTAGAGGCGCACGATCTGCGGGCGAAGCTCCGCCTGCATGATGGCGCGCGCGCAATCCCACGACGCCTGAAGCGACGGGAACGCCAGCACCACGCCGCGCTCGACCTCCGGCTTCCTCCAGATGCGCAGGGTGACCTCGGTGATGATGCCGAACGCGCCTTCGCCGCCGACCATCAGGTCGAGCACCGACGGCCCGACCGCGCGTCGCGCCACCGGGCGCACCTCCAGCGGCGTGCCGTCCGGCAGCACGGCCTTGAGGCCGACGACGATGTCCTCGATCTTGCCGTAGCGGCTGCTGGCCTGGCCGCCGCCGCGACACGCGACCCAGCCGCCGACCGTCGAGATCTCGATCGATTGCGGATAGTGGCCGGTAGTGAAGCCCTGCGCATTGAGTTCCTGCTCGAACGCCGCGCCGTTCATGCCAGCCTGCACCGTCACCGTCGCATCGACCGGATCGACGGACACGATCCTGTCGAGCCGCCGCAGGTCGACGGTGACCTCGCCGCCGAGCGGAATGGCGCCGCCGAGCACGCCGGAGCCGTTGCCGTAGGGAATGATCGGAATGCCGGCGCGGCGCGCATGCGCCACCACCCTGGCGACTTCATCGGCGTCGCCGGGGCGCACGATCAGTCGCGGCACGTCGCCCGCGATGTCGCCTGCGCGCTCCTCGAACACTGCGAAGGGTAGCCGGTCGCGCGCATAGGCGAGGCGCTCGTCGAAGGATGTCAGGACATGGCTATGGCCGACGATGGCGGCGAACCCCTGGCCGATATCCGCGTCAATCCGGTCGCGCCGGCGCAAAGCCGCGATAGCGCTCGCTTCCAAGGCCGTCCTCCACAATTCGTTTTCATCGACACGACGGCCATCAGTCATTGCCAGCGGCAATGCTGCCGGCAATCTCCTTGAGCAATCGTTTGTTCAAAAACGTGACCGAAACGAGCCCCCGCGTCAATCCCTCATTTTCAAATCGATGCGGGGCCGGTGGACGACCGGATCACCATGCCGTCCGGCGGCAGCGGCGCGACGGCGCCGGGGGTGCGGCCCTCGACCAAGGCGATCAGCAGATCGGCGGCGAGTTCGCCCATGCGCTCGGTCGGCATCCGCACCGTGGTCAGTTGCGGATAGAGCATGGCGGCGACCGGCGCATCGTGCAGGCCGACGACCGAGACGTCCTGCGGAATCTGCAATCCCGTCTCGTGCAGCACCGCCATCGCGCCCGCCGCCGTCACGAGCGTGGCGCCGAGCACGGCGGTCGGGCGCATCGCCAGCAATTGGCGCATCGCCGCCGCGCCGCCCTCGGCGGTATAGCCCGCGACCGCGACCAGCGCCGGATCGAATGCGATGCCGTGGCGCTCGAGCGCGCCGCGATAGCCGGCGAGACGCTCTCCGGCGTTGAAGCCGCCGGGACGCCCGGCGAGATGCGCGATGCGGCGATGCCCGAGCCCGACCAGGTGATCGACGGCGATTTCGGCGGCGGCGCGGCTGTCCAGCACCACCGCGTGCGGCGCGCCGGCGAGCTGGCGATTGAGCAGCACGAACGGCACCCGCGCCGCTTCCAGTTCGTCGCGCAGCAGCTTGTCGTCGTCGAGACTCGCGACCAGCAGGCCGTCGACCCGGTTGCCGTGCGACATCCGCTGATAGACCGAGTCGGTCGCCTCCGAGCCGCGATGAGCGATCAGCAGCGAATAGCCATGGCGCAGGGTGGCTTTCTCCGCGCCGAAGATGGCCGAGGCGAAAACCGGGTTGTCGAGTTGCGGCACGACGATGCCGAAGGTCGCCGAGCGCGCCATGCGCAGGCCGCGTGCAAGCTGGTTCGGCGCGTAGTTGAGCGTGCGGGCGCTTTGCAGCACGCGCTCGCGCGTTTCCTCGCGGATACGCTGGGTCGCCTCGCCGCGCAGCACGCGCGACGCCGTCGAGACGTCGACCCCCGCCAGCCGCGCCACGTCCGCCAGCTTGGTTCGCACCAACGCTCCCTCATTCCGCGCCGCCGTCTCGAGCGAGGTGAATACTTCAGCCGCAAACAGGGCGTCAAAGAGGAGCTTGATCGGAGGTCAGGACAGCGGGAGCGGCCGCGGCGAGCCCGCGAAGAGGGCGCGCCGCCCGGAATGCTGCAGGTTCTCCTCGTCGGCCGATCAGGTTTCGCGCAGCATCGTCATGGCGATCCCCTACGGCACCTGTCACGACCCGGCTCAAGCTCAAGTCGAGTTCAGGAGAGCCGTCTTCTACAAATCCATCTCGGGGGGCGCCGTAGGAACCAGGAGCTTCGTGCCTGTCGCGGCTTGGATCGTCTCCTGCGACACACCGGGCGCCCGCTCGCGGAGCACAAGGCCCTCCGGCGTCGGCTCGATCACGGCGAGTTCCGTCACGATCAGGGTGACGGGGCGCAGCGATGTCGCTGGAAGACTCAGTTCGTCGACGATCTTCGGCACGCCCTTTTGCGTGTGGTTCATCGCGACGATCACGCGGCGCGCGCCGCTGACGAGGTCCATCGCGCCGCCCATGCCGGGAACGAGCACTCCCGGAATGAACCAGTTGGCGAGGTGGCCGTGCCGGTCCACCTGCAGCCCGCCGAGCACCGTCATGTCGAGATGGCCGCCGCGGATCAGCGCGAACGACATCGCGGAATCGAAGGCGACGGCTCCCGGCAGGGCCGAGACGAAAGCCCCTCCCGCATCGGTCAGGTGCACGTCCTCCATGCCCTCCGGCGGCCGGGCGCCGAAGCCGATGATCCCGTTCTCGGATTGGAAATAGACGTGCATTCCGGGCGGCACGAACTGCGCGACGGTCGTCGGCAGGCCGATGCCGAGATTGACCAGCGTGTTGTCATGCAGCTCGCGCGCGACGCGGCGGGCGATCAGCTCTCTCGCATCCATGATGTCCCCCCTGCGGCATGTCACGCGACCTGCGGCCGCTCCACCAGATGATCGATCAGGATGCCCGGCGTATGCACGGCATCCGGAGGGAGCACGCCGAGCGGCACGATCTCGTTCGGCTCGGCGACGACCATGGTCGCCGCCATCGCCATCAGCGGGTTGAAATTGCGCGCGGTCAGCGAATAGACGAGGTTTCCCGCATAGTCGGCGCTGCGCGCCGCAACCAGCGCGACATCCGCCTTCAGCGCCGGCTCGACGAGAAAATCCCGTCCGTCGACCGTCACGACTTGCCGCCCTTCGGCGGCGAGCGTGCCGATCCCGGTGGCCGTCAGCACGCCGCCCAGCCCCGCCCCGCCGGCCCGGATGCGCTCCGCCAGGGTCCCTTGCGGAACCAGTTCGACGGCGAGTTGTCCCGCGAGCATCAGGCGCTGGGTTTCGGGGTTCGTGCCGATATGCGAGGTGATCGCCTTGGCCACGCAGCCGGCGCCGATCAGTTGCCCGATGCCGATGCCGGGCCGCGCCGTATCGTTTGCGATGACGGTCAGGCCCCGCGCCTTGCGCGCGACCAGCGCGGCGATGATCCTGTGCGGCGAGCCGACGCCCATGAAGCCGCCGATCATCACGACGGCGCCGTCCGGAACCAGCGCCGCAGCCGCAGCCGGAGAGAAAGCCGTCATCGTCCCGTCCTCGTCATCATGCGGTTGCCGGGAGCTTCGTCACGCGCCGCCCGGCGGTGACGGAACCCGACGAAGGGCAGGGCGCCGCCCCGGTGGCCTCGAGCGCCGAGGCTACAGGTCGTGCCCTGGTTTCCCGTCCCGGTGCCTCGCTTCAGAAGCTGACGCGGTCTCCGCCTTTCAGGCCGAGAATCTCGCGTGCCTCGTCCGGCGAGGCGACCTCGCAGCCGAGATCCTCGATGATGCGCCGGATCTTGCCGACCTGCTGGGCGTTGCTGTCCGCCAGCTTGCCGCGGCTGATGAACAGCGAATCCTCGAGCCCGACCCGCACATTGCCGCCCATCTGGCTGGCGGTCGTCGCGAGGCTCATCTGCGCGCCGCCCGCTCCCAGGACCGACCAGCGATAGTCGTCGCCGAAAAGACGATCCGCGGTCCTCTTCATGAAGATCAGGTTGTCGACCTCCGGGCCGATTCCGCCCAGAATGCCGAAGATGAACTGGATGAAGACCGGCGCCTTGAACAGGCCGATATCCATGCAGAAGCGCAGATTGTAGAGATGGCCCACGTCGTAGCATTCGTGCTCGAACTTGATCTCGTGCGGGGCGAGCTGCTTCGCGGCGCTTTCGATATCCGCGAAAGTGTTGCGGAAGATATAGCCGTCCGATTTGGCGACGTAATCGCGCTCCCAGTCGAATTTCCAGGTGTCGTAGCGCTTGGCCAGCGGATGGAACGAGAAGTTCATGCTGCCCATGTTCATCGAGCACATCTCGGGCGAGAAGCGCAGGGCGGGCGCGATGCGCTCCTCGATGGTGTTCTTCAGGCTGCCGCCGGTCGAAATATTGATCACCGCCTCGGTCGACTGCTTGATCCGGGGCAGGAAGGCGGCGAAAGCCTCGGGATCGATGGTGACGCCGCCGTCCTGCGGGCGCCGTGCATGCAGGTGGAGGATCGAAGCCCCGGCCTCGGCCGCGGCGATCGCTTGGCCTGAGATGTCGTCGGGCGTGTAGGGCAAGGCATCCGACATCGTCGGCGTGTGGATCGCCCCGGTGATCGCGCAGGTGATGACGGTGCGTTGCTTCTTGCGAGCCATTTTCCTCTCCTTGCAGAACGATTTCGCGCGTTGCGACAGTGAGTATTCAGAGTTCTGGAGGTCGCGCCGGGGCGGGGCCTACCACGCCGCCCAGCCTGGAAGATCCTTCGCGTAAGTCGCCAGGAGAGGATCGAACCGGCTCAGATAGCTGAAATCGTTCACGCCGCGCCTGCCCTGTGCTTCCGTCACAAGCTCGACGACCTTGTCGTTGAACGGCGTCGGCACGCCGCGCTCCCGCCCCTGCTCGCAGATGAGGCCGTTGATATAGTTGATTTCCGTGTCGCGCCCCTTTTCCAGATCCTGGAGCATGCTGGCCTTCAGACCGACATGACCGCCCCAGATTTTGCGATAGAGCGGCATTTTCGACGGAATATCGGCGGCGCTCTTCAATTCGAAGGCTTCCAGATTTTCGCCCTGCATGATGACGAGGTCGACCCCGTGCGCATGAGCCACCTTGATGCATTCGTCGGCGATGAAAGCCAGGCAGGTCATGGCCTTCGGGTCTTTCAGCACGTCGCCGAACGTGCAGTTCAACGCGGCCGACATGCCGCTGAACGTCGCGTTCATGAGGACTTTCGTGAACCGGATGCCCATCAGGTTGGTGCGGATCTCGGTCGTTCCGACGCATTCCAGGTAGTCTTGTGCCACCTTCAGCCGGGGACGGATCGCGCCGTCGATCTCGCCGATCTCGAAGGCGAAGTTCTTCAGCGTCTCATAGCTGGATGTCAGGGACGACACGCCTGGCCGAAGCCAGGTCGCGCCGAATCCGACCGCGCCGCCCAGGGTCCGGTCGCGGCCGATGATGGCCGCGACCGAATGCTCGGGAATGCCGTTCTGGAGCGTGCAGACCGAGCTGTCCGGCCCGAGATGCGGCAGAAGGTTCGACAGGGTCTCGCGGTTGGTCGTCTGCTTCGTCAGCAGGAACACGAGGTCGTAGATGCCGGTCAGCTGGTCCGGCGTATAGGCTTTCACGGGAACATTGATGTCGAGGGTGCCGGTGACCGTCGCGCCGAACTTGTTCAGCGCATCGACATGATCCTTGTAGGCGTCCACCAGATCGATCGGTTTTCCAGCCTGATTGATGAGGGCGCCGATGATGGTGCCGAGAGATCCGACGCCGACGATAGCTGCTCGCATGCTCCGCTCCTTGCGTGAGATGAAAATCCAGTCCCGCTGATCCAGGTTGCCCTGGTCACAGACCCTGCGGGAGCAGGAGGAAAGCGATGCTTCCCATGACGAAGGTATAGATGAAGATGACGAAGGTATAGGGCAGGATGGCCTGGAAGCGGATCTTATAGGCCGCGATGAAGGGCAGCGCCCAGAACGGCTGGATCAGGTTCGCCAGCTGGCCGCCGGTGCTGTAGGCATTGATGAGATGCGCCGTGGGAATTCCCAGTTGCTGGCCGGCCGGAATGATGAAGGGAGCTTCGATCGCGAATTTGGATCCGCCCGACGGAACGAAGAAGTCCATGATCGCCGTGTAGACCATCACGATCCACGAATAGGTCCGCGGCGTCGAAATCGACAGGAACCAGTGGGTGATGACTTCCGACAGACCGGAATGGACGATGATTCCGAAGATGCCAGCATACAACGGAAACTGGATGATGACGCCGTAGGTCGTGCCGATCCCGCTCCTGACGGCACGGATGAAGCTGTAGGGCGAGCCGTGCAGCACCATCCCGAGACCGAACAGGATGAAGTTGATGACGTTGAGATCGAGCTTGGAGGGACCTTGGGTGACGAGGAACCGGAGGACCCAGATCAGCATTCCGGCGCCCAGAAGCGTCAGCAGGACCCGCGAGCGCTCCCACCGTTCGGCGGGCCTCAGGTTCTCCGCGCGCTCGTCCACCGTGACGTGGCTGAACTCCCGATAGTGCTCTTCGCTGATCTCGACCGCGTTCTCCTTGCCCGGCATCATGTAGATCAGGATGAGGGGAATCGTGACGAGCTCGAACAACACCAGAATGAGGAGGAAGGGCGACAAAGCCGTCTGCGTCAGCGGAATGAGCCCGCCGAGAGTCTTCTCGAGGAAGTTGCCCGGGGTCGCCGAGAGCAGCGGCGCCGACTGCGACGGCCCGTTGGCCATGATGAGCATCATCGAATAGGACGCCGCTACCAGGATCGGATAATGCAGCCCGATCCCGCGCTTGCGCACCGCGACTTCCTTGCCCATGACGATGGCGATCATCATGCCGGCGGCCCAATGCAGCCAGCTCGCGATCCCGACGATCAGGCAGAAGACCATGAGCGTCGCCTTCGGCCCCGAGGTGAGGCCGACGACCTTGTCGATGATCTTCCTGACCGATTTCGAATCGGCCACGACGAAGCCGGTGATCATCATCACCGTCAGCTGCATCGCGAAGGTCAGGAGAACCCAGAAGCCTTTGGCGTAGTCGTCGATGAGCTGGAGGGGGCCATGGTCGGTCAGGAGCAGCGCCGCCAGGTAGACGATCATCGTCAGCGAGACGACGAAGACCATCGGCTCCGGGATCCAGTTGAGACTCCACTCGGTGAACTTGTCGGCGATGCTGCGGCGGGCCGAGGGGTCACTCGCCGACGCCGGCCCGCGCCCCGTATTGTCGCCTTCACCTTGCGCTATTTGGACCATTTTCCTTCCCTCTCAGGATTGGATCGTTTTTATGTATTCCCCGGCGGCGGTTTAAAATAATAACGACGCATCCCGCGTCTCTCTCAGATTGTGAGGAGCTCGCGACTGTAGTTAAGATACAACTGCCTCGATATTTTTTTCGCAGGCACGAATCTGTAAGCGGATTTGGAAGGTTAAACGGTGGCGACCACATTGACCTCCCCTGGACGATACGGATGCCGGCCGATAATTACGTGGCCGCAATTGTTGTGATTCCGACGTTAGCGGGGTACGTTCCCACCCGTAAGGGCATTTTCGGACACGAGGACGTCTCGGGAGGACATTGTGGGAGCCGCCATGCGCTCGATGCTGCCGTTGCCGGATGAGCGGATTTATGCGCCGTACAAGATCGGGGCTCTGGTCGAGGTTCTCGCGGAGCAGGGTATTCCGGCGGCGGACAGCTTGCGCGGCACCGGCATCGACGTCGACAAGCTCGACGATCCGTTCGCTTTGACGTCGGTGCGACAGTACATGATGGTCTGCATGAATGCCGTTTCGCTGTCCCGCGACCCGGCCACGCCTTTCGAGGTCGGTGCTCGTCTGCACGTGTCGGCGTATGGAATGTATGGCTATGCATTGCTGTCGTGCCTGTCTCTGCGCGATTACTTCAAGCTGGCCGTGAAGTATCGACGGCTGGCGACCCCTCCGATCCTGATCGAATGGGCGGAATATTCCGATTGCGTCGTGTGGACGTTTCCAGAAATTTTTGTCTCTCCGCCGTCCCGGGAGCTGAGGCAGTTCCTGATCGAGCAGCAATTCAGCTTGCACGTCACCCATCTTCAGGATGTCGCCGGCAGAAGCTGCCCGCCCTTGAGAGCCTGCTTTTCCTATGCGGCGCCGCCGCATGCCGATCTTTACGGCAAGTATCTCGGCTGTCCCTGCTTCTTCGACCAGCCGCGATTTGAACTCGCCTACGATGCCGCGATGCTCGACCAGAAGCCTCAGATGGCGCACCGGCTGACCGCCGCGCTGCTGCAGGAAACCTGCGACCGGCTGATCGGACAGACCAAGACGTCTGCCGGGGTCTCCGGGCATGTCTATCGGATATTGATGGAACGCCCGGGCCACTTTCCCACAATGGAGGCGGTCGCGGTCATCCTGCACATGACCAGCCGAACGCTGCGGCGCCAGCTCGAGGCGGAGGGAACGTCGTTTCACACCATCCTCGACGACGTTCGATCCTCGTTGGCGATCGAGTATTTGAAAACCACGAAATTGAGCACGCTCGACATCGCAATGCTTCTGGGCTTCAGCGACGCCGCCAGCTTCCGAAGAGCGTTGAAGCGCTGGACGGGAAAGGGACCGGGTCAGCTTCGACGATAGGGGCGCCTTTCAAGGAGCAACTGACGGCCGCTCGACCGGCCGCAGGCGCGTCGGGCGGCTCATGCGCCTTCACGTCATCCGGGCCCGGGCCGGCCGGCGGCTCCGTCCATGCACGATCGAAAGCCGTCGCGATCTGCCGATTGCACCGAACTTCCTCGAGCGGGGATCCGCGGCCTCGGCGCTTCATCGCATCCGGCCGGCAGACACCGTGGATCTGCCGACCGCCGAGGGCGGCTCGGCCCGGCTGCCGGCCTCGATTCGGCAGCGTGCAGGATCGTCGGCTGGTCCATGCGCGATCACATGCGCACCGAGCATAAGAATGGCGGCCCACATGACGGCGCCCTGCATGCCCCGGCGTCCCGGCCATGCCATCCACGGCGTCGTGCGTTGGCGCCGCCCCCGCGCGCGGCCCGGCCCGCCGTATCGAGGTTGCGGAGGGCGAGATCCGCATCATGGAATCGGCGCCCCGGCTCCTCAAACGCCGATGGCGCGCGGTAGCGTAAGCTCAGTACCCGCTCAGGGACTCAAGTGGCGGCGCATGGCGATGGCACTATCTGACAAGAGTACGGACTTGCGCTCGATGGCCGCAACCGTTATTGGTGCGGCCAAAGCTCAACGTCACTCTAAGCCTTATGCTGGAATAAAAATAGCTATGAAATTTACGTAGAATATATGAAGAAGTCTATCATGAAGGTGCTAACAATTTTCGGAACGAGGCCGGAGGCCATAAAGATGGCGCCGCTCGTTCTGGGTTTGTCTGGTGATTCCAGGTTCGAAAGCCAAGTCTGCATTACGGCCCAGCACCGGGAAATGCTCGATCAGGTTATCGAGCTATTCGGAATCGTCCCCGATTTCGATCTTGACGTGATGACGGCTCGACAGGATCTCTACGGGGTCACTTCCGCCATTCTGACGGGTGTAAAGCCGGTTCTCGAAACCGTGCGGCCGGATATGGTCTTGGTCCACGGAGACACCGCAACGACGTTGGCCGCTACTCTGGCATCGTACTACGCTCGCATTCCGGTGGGCCACATTGAAGCCGGCCTGCGAACCGGCAACTTATATTCACCGTGGCCCGAGGAAGGGAACCGGCGGGTGACCGGGGCGCTCGCGCACCTGCATTTCGCCCCGACCGAAGCGTCGCGCCAAAGTCTCCGCCGTGAAAACGTCCCGGACGAGCGTATCGTAGTGACCGGCAATACGGTGATTGACGCCCTCCTGCAGGTCGTGGACCGTATTCGCCGTGACACGGCGCTCGACGCTGCAATGGCGCAGCGATTTGATTTCCTGGCTTCCGGCCGGCGCATGGTCTTGGTGACGGGGCATCGACGCGAGAATTTTGGCGGCGGATTCGAGCGTATCTGTGTGGCGATTCGACGTATCTCCGAGCAGTTCCCGGATGTGGACGTGGTCTATCCCGTGCATCTGAATCCGAACGTGCGCGAGCCTGTCGGTCGTCTGTTGCAGGGCGTGTCGAATATCCATTTGATCGAGCCTCAAGATTACCTGCCATTTGTTTGGCTTATGAATCGATCGCATGTCATCGTGACGGATTCCGGGGGAGTGCAGGAGGAGGCTCCGTCGCTAGGCAAGCCCGTTCTCGTCATGCGGGACAACACCGAGCGCCCCGAAGCAGTCGAAGCCGGGACCGTACGTCTGGTCGGTACCGACGCCGACGCCATTTTCGACTGGACCGCGAGATTGTTGACGGATCAGGCGGCCTATAACGAAATGAGCCGCGCCCATAACCCCTACGGTGACGGCCAGGCGGTCCAGAAGATCCTGGACGCATTGGTGAAATTTGGAACGATTTAATGAACAGCCCTTTCGGTACCGTTTGTCTTGTTGGACTTGGTTATATCGGTCTTCCAACTGCGGTAGTCTTCGCGCTGCGCGGCATTCATGTCGTCGGCCTGGACGTGGATCGTGCCATTGTCGAGACGGTCAATCGCGGCGAGACTCATATCGTCGAGCCCGGGCTGGAGGACGCGGTGCGGCGTACCGTGGCGGCTGGCCATCTGCGCGCCACGGCCGTCCCCGAACAAGCCGATGCTTTTCTCATCGCCGTGCCGACGCCGTTTCTTTCGAATAGTGAAGGGCACGATCCAGACTTGTCCTATGTCGAAGCGGCAACCCGCTCGATCGCGGGAGTGTTGAAGAAGGGGGATCTGGTGGTGCTGGAATCCACCAGCCCGGTTGGCGCCACCGAGCAGATGGCGGCCTGGCTGGCGCAAGAGCGTCCGGATCTGACCTTCCCGCAAACCCACGGCGAGGAAGCCGATATCCGCATCGCCCACTGCCCCGAGCGCATCCTTCCCGGTCATGCGCTGGCCGAGCTGGTGTCGAACGACCGCATCATCGGGGGCATGACCGATGCATGTGCCACCAAGGCGCGCAAGCTGTACAAGCTCGTGGTGGAGGGCGATTGCATCGAGACCGACTGCCGCACGGCGGAAATGGCCAAGCTGACCGAGAACAGCTTCCGGGACGTCAACATCGCCTTTGCCAACGAGTTGTCGTTGATCTGCGAGCGGCTGAGAATCAACGTCTGGGAGCTGATCCGGCTTGCCAACCGTCATCCAAGGGTCAACATCCTTCAACCGGGCCCGGGCGTCGGCGGTCACTGCATCGCTGTGGACCCCTGGTTCATCGTCAGCCAGGCCCCGGAAGAGGCGCGCCTGATCCGTACCGCTCGGGAGGTGAATGACGGCAAGCCGGAATGGGTGCTGGCGAAGGTGCATCAGGCCGTCGCCGAACACACCGCCAAAACAGGCAAGTCTCCGCGCATTGCCTGTTTCGGCTTGGCCTTCAAGCCGAATATTGACGATCTACGTGAAAGCCCCGCGCTGACGATCGTCACACGATTGGCCGGCGCCTATCCCGGGCTGGTGGACGTGGTGGAGCCTCATATCGACACTCTCCCCGCGAGCCTGAAAGGCAAGGCTTGCTTGATATCCTCCACGGCGGCGTTGGCCGAGGCCGATGTCGCGGTCCTGCTGGTCGACCACGACGCCTTCAAGGTCAATCCGTTGCCGGCAAATCGATCGATACAACTCGTCGATACGCGTGGACTCTGGGTCGGGCGCCCAGGCTAAAGCCCCCGGCGGGGGTCAGGACAACCCCCGCCTTTTCCAGCGCCTCGGATCAGCCCTTCGCGCCCTGGCCGCGGGCATAGACGTCCTCGTAGCGAATGATGTCGTCCTCGCCCAGATACGAGCCGGTCTGGACCTCGATCAGCACCATCGGCACCTTGCCGGGATTTTCCATCCTGTGGACCGCGCCCAGCGGGATATAGACCGACTGGTTCTCGGTCACCAGCCGCACCTCTCCGTCGATCGTGACCTTTGCCGTCCCCTCCACCACGATCCAATGCTCCGAACGGTGGTGATGGCTTTGCAGCGACAGCACCGCGCCGGGCTTGACCACGATCCGTTTCACCTGGAACCGCGGCCCGGTGACCAGGCTCTCGAACATGCCCCAGGGGCGATGGGCATGCGGAAACTGCGTGGCCTGGCTGGCTCCCTTGGCCTTCAGCGCCTCCACCGCCTCCTTGACCTTCTGTGCTTCGGAGCGGTGCGCCACCAGCACCGCGTCGCAGGTCGCCACCGCGATCAGGTCCTTCAGGCCGATGCCCACCAGCTCCACCCGCCCTGATTCCGAGCGCAGCAGCGACCTCTCGCAGCCGATGGCCGTGGCATGTTCCGAGGTGACGTTGCCCTGCGCGTCGGGGCCGCTTTCCTGCCACACCGCGTCCCAGCCGCCCAGATCCGACCAGCCGTCCGCATAGACCATGACCGCGAGGTTCGGCGCCTTCTCCATGATCGCGTAGTCGATGGAAATGTTGGGCACCGCATCCCAGGGCCCGGCGGCCAGCCGCATGAAGCCGAGATCCGCCGCCGCCCCCTCGACCGCCCGGCGGACCGGCTCCAGAACCTCGGGGGCGTGCGTCTCGAAGGCGCGGATCAGCCCGGCGGCGGTGAACAGGAAGATCCCGGCATTCCACAGATATTGTCCCGAGGCGAGCATCTCGGCCGCGCGGGCGGCGTCGGGCTTCTCGACGAACCGCGCCAGGGGCTGGGGCACGCCGGCTCCCGCATCCGCATCCGGGGCCAGCTCCAGATAGCCGTAGCCGGTTTCCGGCCGGGTCGGGGGGATGCCGAAGGTCACCAGGTCTCCTGCCTGCGCCCGCGCCGCCGCCGCCTGCGCCGCCTCCCGGAACGCTGCGGCTCCGGAAATCACGTGGTCCGAAGGCGCAACCAGCAGCAACGCGTCGGGATCGTCCTTGGCAAGCGTCAGCGCGGCGGCCAGAACGGCAGGCGCGGTGTTGCGGCCCTCGGGCTCGATCAGAACCGCCTGCGGCGCGATCCCGAGCGTCGCGAGCTGCTCGGCCACGATGAAGCGGAAATCGTTGCCGGTGACGACCAGCGGCGCCGCGAAGCCCGGCCCCGAGAGCCGCCGAGCCGCGGCCTGGAACAGGCTTTCCGTCCCGGTGACCAGTGCGAACTGCTTGGGAAAGCTCTTGCGCGACAGCGGCCAGAGCCGGGTGCCGGAGCCGCCGGACAGAAGAAGCGGGTGAATGAGCGCGGTCATCGGGAAGCCCATAGCACGGAACGGGCGGGGCGCTGTTCGCCGCGATGACGCCGGCCCGTCTCTCCACGGGTGGATTGCCGCCTACCGCGGCACCATGGGGCGGATCTGGCGGAGAGCCCTTTTGAGCGACAGGAGACGGCTGTCGCGCTCGCGGAAGAGGTCGGCGGGGGTGCTTTCGCTCCAATCGTAGAAGCCGCCGCCCGTTCTCACGCCGTCGGCGCCCTGCTCCACGATCGCGTCGAGGGTGCGGGAGCGGCCCGTGACCTTCGGAGGCTGGTAGGTGGCGTTGGCCATGTTCTGGCGGATCAGGCCGAGCCCGGTGAAATCCGCCTTGCCCATGACCCCGACGATCGGCATCCGCAAGGCGAGGCCGTGGATCACCGAAAGGTCGATCTCGCGGGCCGTGACGATGCCCTCGTCGAGAAGGCGGAACACTTCGAGGGCGATCGCTTCCTGGAGCCGGTTGGCGACATAGCCGGTCACGAAGCGCGGGAAGACGACCGGCACCTTGCCCATCGCCTCCAGCATCCCCGTGACCTCCTCCGTCACCGCGGGATCGGTCTCCTCGGTCGGGACCACGTCGACGAGGTCGACCAGATAGGGAGGCGTGTACCAATGCGTGATGAGGGCCCGCTTCCAGCGCCGCCGCGGAATGAGCGGGAAGACGTCCAGGTTGCTGGTGTTGCTGGCGATGATCGCGGCCGGCGGCGCGAGGCGGTCGAGCTGCTCGAAGAGAGCGGTCTTGGCGTCCACCCGCTCGGTGATCGCCTCGATGACGAGATCGGCCTCGAGGAGGGCATCGCCCAGGTCCTCGTGGAGCGTGATCGCCTCGGCGAGCCGGGCGGGCGACCACGAGCTGTCGATCTCGCCGGCCTCGGCCAGGGTCGCCGCGGCGGCCTCGATCAGGGACGTGGCCTCGGCGAGGATCGCCCCGCTCCGGTCCGTCAGCCTGACCCGGTGGCCGCCGAGGGCGAAGACCAGCGCCAGGGCGTGGCCCATGAGGCCGGCCCCGACGACGGTCACTTTCCTGGGGTGGGAATTCGCCATTTCTGTCTCGTGGTGCTGGAAGGGAAAGGAAGGGAGGATATCACAGGCCGCGCGCGAGAGCCGACATCTCGGGGCCCAGACAAGCCTCGACGCTCGTCGCCGACGGCCCGCTGCGGTTCCCTGTCCCGATCGGCCTGCCGCCACCGCCCTTGCGCGAGATCTCGCTCAGCCCCTTTCGGAGAAGAGGCGGCCGGTTTCCTCGATCTCGGCGAGGCTCGGCAGGCTCGCCTCGTTGCCGAGATGCTGGATGGCGTGGGTGGAGGCGGCGCGCGCGAAGGTGAAATGCCGCGACCAGGGCAGTTCCGGCCGGGCCATCGCCGAATACATGTAGGCGCCGTGGAAGATGTCGCCCGCGCCGTTGGTGTCGATGACGCGCTCGGGCGGCACGTCGAGGGCGGGCAGGCGATGGCGCGATCCCGTCTCGTCGTACCAGAGCATGCCCTCGGCGCCGAGCGTCACGGCGCCGATGCGGCAGCCGCGGGAATCCAGGTAGTCGAGCATCTCGTTGGGGGTCAGCTCCATCTGCTCGCAGAGCCGCTCGGCGACGACGGCGACGTCGATGAAGGCCAGGAGGTCGTGCGTGTTGGAGCGCAGGCTGCCGCCGTCCAGCGAGGTGAGGATGGCGGCCTCCCGGCAGGTCCGGGCATAATGCATGGCCGCGTCCGGCTGGTGGCCGTCGAGATGGAGCCCGCGGCAGCCGTCGAGCCGCAGCGGCGGCAGGGGATGGAGATAGTCGTCGTCGCGGCAGCGCACGATGGCGCGCCGTCCTCCGCGCGGCATGATGAAGGAGAGCGACGATTCCCTCACCTTCCGGTGATGCACCGGGATCGCGTATTTCGCCGCCATGTCCACGAACATGCGCCCGAGCCAGTCGTCGGCGACGGAGGTCAGGAGGTCGGGCGCGATGCCGAGCTTGGCGCAGCAGAAGGCGGCCGTGACCGCGTTGCCGCCGAAGGAGATGGCGTAGTCATGGGCCACCACCTTCTCGTCCCCGACCGGCAGCGGCTCGTCGCCGGTCAGGAAGGTGACGTCGATATAGGTCTGGCCGATGAAGAGAGCCTGCATTCGCCCCCGCTCCGCTGTCCGGCCCCATTATGCCGGACTTTCGCGGGCCCGGCTCCCCCTCAGGCCCGCAGCAATCCCCGTCCCGCGAGGTTGCGCAGGAGATGGGAGACGCCGAAGGTCCAGGGGGCGCATTGGTCGGAGGAGCGCATGCGGTTGACGAGCGCGCCGAGCTGGGGCGCGCTGATGGTGACGATGTCGTCCGTCTTGTGGGTGAAGCCGCCGCCGGGCGTGTCGCGGTCCTCGGTCGGCGCGAACAGGGTCCCGAGGAAGAGCACCGCGCCGTCCGGGTATTGATGATTCGGGCCGATCATCTGCCCGACGAGGTCGGCCGGGTCGCGGCTGATCCGGGAGAGGGTCGAGAAGCCCTCCAGGCGGAACCCGTCCTCGCCTTCCACCACGAGGTCGACACGCATCTTCCGCACGTCGTCGAGGGTGAAGCGCGAATCGAAGAGGCGCAGGAAAGGCCCGATGGCGCAGGAGGCGTTGTTGTCCTTCGCCTTCGAGAGGAGCAGCGCCGAGCGGCCCTCGAAATCGCGCAGGTTCACGTCGTTGCCGAGCGTCGCGCCGACGATCTTCCCCGCCGACGAGACCGCGAGCACGACCTCGGGCTCGGGATTGTTCCAGCTCGAGCCGGGATGCAGGCCCGCATCGGCGCCGGTGCCGACCGCCGCCATGCACTGGCATTTGGAGAAGATCTCCGCGTCGGGCCCGATGCCGACTTCGAGATACTGGCTCCAGGCGCCCTGCGCGATCAGCGTCTCCTTGAGCTTCATCGCCTGGGGCGAGCCGGGCTTCAGCTTGGCGAAATCGTCCCCCACCATGGCGACAATCTCGGCGCGGATGGCGGCGGCGGCATCGGCATTGCCGCGCGCCCGCTCCTCGATCACCCGCTCCAGCATCGAGACGGCGAAGGTGACCCCGGCCGCTTTCACCGCCTGGAGGTCGATCGGGGCGAGGAGCCAGGGCTTCGCCGCGTCGCGCCCCTCCTCGGGCGTGTTGGCGAGGACCGCGGCGAGGTCGGCGAAAGCTTCTCCCTTCGCCGCCGCGAGGGCCGCGGCGGGATCCGCCTCCTCGCAGAGGTCGCGGATTGTCGGGAAGGCGGCGGTCACGTCCTCGAGCCGCCCCTCGCGCAGCCGCACGACCGAAGGCCCGAGGCCCGGCCGCCAGGCGCGCCCGACAAGGCTCGCCTCGCCCGCATCTTTCGGCAGCGTCGACTCGCTCGACAGCACCAGTCGCCCCATCACGTCCTCCCCGGCTCTTGGCCGCCTGCATCGAAGGGACGGGAACCGATGTCAACCCGAAGGCGCGATCAGGCCGCCGCCCTCGTCTGCGCCTGCGCGGCGAGGGTGACGTAGTCGGTCTTGCCGGTGCCGAGGACGGGAATCGTCGCGCCTGCGATCACCTCGCGCGGCAGCATGATCTCCGGGACCCCGGCCGCGGAGGCGGCCTTCGCGACCGCCTCGCGCGTCAGGGCCGGATCCTCGCTCAGCAGGACCACGGCCTCGCCCTTGCGGGCATCGGGCCGCGCGACCGCCGCATGGCGGAAACCGGGCGACGCCTTGGCGGCGAGGTCCTCGACCGCGCCGAGCGACACCATCTCGCCCGCGACCTTGGCGAAGCGCTTGGCGCGGCCCTTGATCGAGACGAAGCCCTCCGCGTCGATCCCGACGATGTCGCCGGTATCGTACCAGCCCCCGTCCACCGGCTCGAGGATGCCGGGGGCGGTGTCGCGGAAATAGCCGGCCATCACGTTCGGGCCCCTGACGAGGAGGCGTCCGCCACCCTCGATCCCGGCGATCGGTTCGAGCTTCGCCTCGAGCCCCGGCATCAGCCGGCCGACCGTGCCGGCCTTGAAATGCATCGGGGTGTTGAAGGCGATGACCGGCCCCGTCTCGGTCGCCCCGTAGCCCTCCAGGATGCGGATGCCGAAGCGCTCCGACCAGACCCGCCGCGTCTCTTCCGACACGCGCTCCGCCCCCGCTCCGATGATGCGGATGGAATGGAAGTCGTAAGGGTTCGCCATGCGGGCATAGCCGCGCAAAAAGGTGTCGGTCGCGAAGAAGACCGTTGCGTTGGTCTGGTAGATCAGCTCCGGCACGATCCGGTAATGGAGCGGCGAGGGATAGAGGAAGGTCTTGATCCCGGCCAGGATCGGCAGCAGCGTGCCGACCGTCAGCCCGAAGGAATGGAACATCGGCAGCGCGTTGAAGACGATGTCGCGCGAGTTGAAGGCGATGCGGGCGCCGACCTGGTAGCGGTTCGCATTGAGATTGCGATGGGTCAGGACGACGCCTTTCGGCGCACCCTCGGACCCGGAGGTGAAGAGGACCACCGCCGGATCGTCCGCCTCCGCATCGCGATAGCCGAAGGCGGGAAGCCAGGATTTCGCGAGGCCCGCGAGCTTGTCGAAGAGGTCGATGCTCTCGCGCACGTCCTCCAGATAGACGAGATGGACGGCGCGCCCGAGTTCCGCGGCCACGGCCTGGAGCTTCGCCTTCTCGATGAAGCGGCGCGAGGTGAGGACGGTGCCGACCCGCGCGATCCGGCAGGCGGCGGACATGCCCGCGGCTCCCGACGAGAGGTTCAGCATGGCGGGCACCCGCCGCGTTGCCTGGAGCGCGAAGAAGGTCGCGACGGCGCCGGCCGAGTTCGGCAGCATGACGCCGACCACCTCGCCCTCGACGGTGAAGCGCCGAAGCTTCGCGCCGAGCACGAAGGAGCCGGCGATCAGGCGGCCGTAGGAAAGCGGCGCGAAGTCGATATCCTCGACGATCGGACGTCCGCGCCCGTTCAGCGCGGCCGCCTCGATCAGGGCGCGGAAGAGTGGGCGGTCGAGATTCGAGGTGCGGAACATCGTCTCCGACATGACGTCGTAGAGGAGCTGGCCGGCGAGCTTGCGGCGCGCGCGGCCCTTGACCGCCGGATCGACGAGCAGCTTGCGCGGGGGCAGGATGGTCATCGTCACCTTGGGCGCCACCTTGCGGGCCACCTGGTCGGTGAGGCGCGTGAAGATCGTATGCTGGACGCCGTCGATCCGCACCGGGATCAGGTCCGCGCCGGTCCGGTCGGCGACGAGGCCCGGCCCGTCATAGACCTTCATCAAGGAGCCCGTGACCGTGAGCCGTCCCTCGGGGAAGATGACGAGCATGCGGCCCTGCTCGACCTCGCGCGTCAGCGATTTCAGCGCCATCGGGTTGGTCGGGTCGATCGTGGCGTAGTCGACGAGGGCCAGGAAGGGGCGCGACCACCAGTGCTGGGCGATCCGGGTATCGACCGCGAAGACCGGGTCGCCGGGCAGGAAGGCGCCGAGCACGAGCCCGTCCAGGAAGGACTGGTGGTTGGCGACGATGATCCGCCGCTTGCCCGCCGCGGCGATGTTCTCCGCCCCGCGCATCTCGACGCCGTAGAGGAAGCGCAGGATCGTTCCCAGCACCGCCTTCAGCACGAGGCGCGAGAGCAGCTTCAGCATGATCGCCGCGGCGACGAGGTTCAGCGCCGCCAGCACGAGCGCCATGGCCGGGATCGAGAAGCCAAGATGGGTGGAGAGGAGGAAGAGGGCGATGGCCGCCGCCACCATCATCAGCGAATTGACGATGTTGTTGGCCCCGATCATCCGCGCCTTGGCGCCTTCCGGCGCCTCGTGCTGGAGGATGGCGTAGAGGGGAACGACGTAGAAGCCCGAGGCCACCGCGAGGCCGAACATCGTGGCGCAGACGACGAGCGCGCCCGGCGAGCCGAGGACCTCGCCGAGAAGGCGCCCCGCCGCGGGCGGCGCGGGGAGGGCGGCGACCGCGAGGGCGAAGATCACGAGGAGCGCGCTCATGGCCAGGGCCGCGAAGGGCACCGGGCGCGGGGTGATCTCGCCTTTCAGGCTGCGCGCGCAGAGCAGCGAGCCGGCCCCGATGCCGACCGAGAAGGTGCCGAGCAGGAAGCTGACCACGGCCTGGTCGCCGCCGAGAAGTTCCTTGCCGAGCGGCGTGACGAAGGACATGAGCGTCGCCCCGACCGCCCAGAACCAGGAGATGCCGAGGATCGAGAGCCAGACGGGGCGCCGCGACTTCGCCTCGCGCAGGATGGCGAGCGTGCCCGCGCCTTCGCGGCTCGATGCGGCCCCCGCGGCCGGCGGCGCCGGCGGGATCAGCCAGGCGGCGGCGGCGCCGAGTCCCGCCATCGCGACGACGAGGACGGCCATGACCTGCCTGCCGCCCATCATGCCGATGATGAGGCCGCCGAGGATCGTGCCGAGGAGGATCGCGAGGAAGGTCGCGCCCTCGACATAGGCATTGCCCTGGACCAGCTCGTCGTCGCGCAGATGGGAGGGCAGGAGGCTGTACTTGACCGGCCCGAACAGGGCGGCCTGGATGCCGAGGAGCAGGAGGACCCCGAAGAGGCCGTAGGCGTTCTGCGTCCAGAACGCGGCGGCGCCGAGGAGCATGATGACGATCTCGGCGATCTTGAGTCGCCGGGCGAGCACCGCCTTGTCCATCGTGTCGGCGAGATAGCCTGCATAGGCCGAGAGCACGATGGAGGGCGCGACGAAGGTCGCCCCCGCAATGGCGGTCAGGGAGGCCGTGCCGAGCCCGTCGAGCCGCGAGGACACCGCGCCGAAGGCGATGAGCAGCAGCATCGCCTGCTTGAACAGGTTGTCGTTGAAGGCGCCGCAAGCCTGCGTCCAGAACAGGGGGGCGAAGCGGCGGCTGCGCAGAAGGCTGGGGGACGATTGGGCCAAGCTGGCCTCCCGAGGCGTCATGGAGCGGAGGCGCCGCCGGAGGGCGGCGCCTGGGGGCGGGATCTCAGATCCGGCCGGGGGTCGCCTCGCGCAGCACGCGCTCGGCCGCCGCATCCTCGATCTTGTTGATCAGGCGGCTGGCCTCGTGCTCGTCGCGCAGCGTCTTCGCCAGGGTGAAGGTCGTGCCGACCATGAAGACCGTCGCCATTGCGAGATAACCCTTGATCCAGATATCGGCCGGCAGGAAAAAGACGCCGACGGCCATCATGCCGACGGAGAGCATGAAGCTCACATAGGTGAACGTTTTCCAAGCGGGAGTATGAGGCATCTGGGGCGTCATGACCGTGTCCTTTCCAACTCACATGCGATTCGATGCGCCGGGGGCCGCCTTCAGGCTTTCGAGCACGGCCTCCGGATCGGTGCGCCTGCGGCCATAGCCGCCCGCTTCCAGGCGGGACTCGACATCGCCTTGGGCCGCCGCATCGAGCGCGGCCAGCGCGTCGGCGACGTCGTCGTCCCGATGCCGACGCTCGCGCAGCCGCGCCAGCGTCTCCTCCGCGTCCCCGAGCGCGCCGCAGGACAGGGAAACCACCCGCCGGCCGTTGATGCCCGCCCTCCTGACGGCCTCGGCCGCCCGCGCGGTCTGCAGGCCGCGGTCGAGATCGCGCAGGCGCGTCTCCCCCTGCCCGATCAGGCGCCTGAGCCGCGCGACCTCCGACCCGAAGCCTTCGACCGCCGCCCCGCGATCGGCGCGCTCGTCCTGGAGCGCCGCGATCAGGGAGGCGGCCTCGCGCCCGAGATCCTCGCGTCCGTCGGCCAGCGCCTTGCGCGCGCTGGCGGCCAGCGTCTCGATGCGGCTCGCGAGGGCGTCGAGCGCCCGCTGCTCCGCCGCCTGGTAGGCCATGGCGACGGCGAGTTCGCGGCGGGCATTGCCGAGAGCCGCCGCCGCGTCGCGGACCTGCTGGCGCAGGATCGCGACCGCGTTCGCGTCGTGGAAAGCCTGGGCGCTGTCGGCAACCGCTCCGCGCAGCAGGATCTGGATGGTCTTCATCATCATGTGCGACCTCCCGAACGCCGTCGCCGGATTGCCGGAACTTATTATGAACGACGTTCTATAAAAACACTCATACAGCCTTCGGGGCGGGATGCAAGATTAAAATGAGCATCGTTCATAAAAAAACGCGAGGCCGTCCGCCGAAAGAGGAGGCGGCGCGGATCGCGAGCCGGCAGGCGATGATCGAGGCCGCCCTCGACCTCTTGCGGGAAGGCGGCTCGGCGGCGCTCACGGCGCGCGCCGTGAGCGAGCGCTCAGGCGCCGCCATCGGCTCGGTCTATGGCGCCTTCGACAATCTCGAGACGCTGAAATTCGAGGCCAATGCGGTCACGATGCGCCTCCTGCGCGACCATCTGAGCGGCGCGCTCGCCGCCTGCCCCGCGACAGGCGCCGCCGAGCGGCTCCTGTGCCTGGCCGATGCCTATCTCGGCTTTGCCCGCGCGCATCATCACGCCTGGGCGGCGCTCTTCGATCGCCGGAGCATCGAGGCGCCTCCCGCCATCGCGGCGGATATCGCAGCCCTCTTCGCCCTCATCGAATCCGTGCTGGCAGAGCTTCCGGGGGTCGAGCCGGCGTCGATCCCCGTCCTCGCCAAGGCGCTCTGGTCGAGCGTCCACGGCATGGTCTATCTCGGCGAGACCGGCGGCCTCGGGCCGGTCGGCCCGCAGGACATCCCGGCCATGGTCGAGACGCTGGTCCGCGCCACGGTGCGGGGATTCGAGCGGCCGGCCTGACGGAGGGGCCGGGAGTCCGGTCGAACCCGCCCGCGGCTCGGAGCCGGGCGACTCAGCCCTTCAGCACCGCCTCGACGGCGTCGCAATAGACCTGCGCGCCGAGGACGATGTCCTCGTCTGAGGTGTTCTCGGTCCAGTGATGGCTGATGCCGCCGATGGAGGGCACGAACATCATGGCCGCCGGCATCACGCGCGCGAGATATTGGGCATCGTGGCCCGCGCCGCTCGGCATGACGAGCCAGCGCCCGGGCGCCCGCCTCTCCGCCGCGGTTGCCAGCACCTCCTGAAGCCGCTCGTCCATTTTGGCCGGGCGGCTCTGGCCCATGACGTCGAGCGTCATCTCGCACCGGCCCCGGCCGGCCTCCGCGACGAGGCGGCGCAGTTCGCCGTCGAGGCGGTCGAGCACCGCCGGATCGGCGTCGCGGAACTGGAACAGGCATTCCGCCCGCCCCGGAATGATGGACGGCGCGCCCGGCTCGAGAGTGATGCGGCCCGTCGTCCAGACCGTGCGCGGTCCGGCGAGGCCCGGGAAACGGCGGTCGATCTCTCCGAGGAGGCGCGTGATCGCGAGCCCCGCGTCGCGGCGGCGCGCCATGGAGGTCGTGCCGGCGTGATTCTGCTCGCCCAGGGCGACGATTCGGTATTGCCAGATGGCGACGATGGCGCTGACGACGCCGATCTTCAACTCCCCGCTCTCCAGCGTGTCGCCCTGCTCGATATGGGCCTCGAAGAAGGCCCGGTGCCGGCCCGGCTCCACGCGTCGCCGCTCGACGCCCGCAAGGCCCGCCCGCGCCAGGGCGTCGCGGAGCGGCGTGGCGTCGTAGCGATTCGCCAGGCGGTCGATCTCCTCTTCCTCCAGGAGCCCGGTGAAGGAGCGGCTGCCGATGAAGGAGCCGAAATGCCCCTCCTCGTCGCAGAAGGCGGCGACCTCGACGCCCCCGCCGATCGCGCGGGCGGCTTCGAGGCCGTAGACCATGCCGAGTGCCCCATCGAGCCAGCCGGCATGGTTCTGGCTCTCCAGATGGGAGCCGGTCAGCACCTTCGGGCCGCCGCCCGGGGTGCGGCCGTAGACGTTTCCGATGCCGTCGATTTCCGCTTCGAGGCCGGCTTCCGCGAGCCGTCCCCGGAACCAGCGCCGCGCCGCGATGTCCTCCTCGGAGAAGGTCGGGCGATGCACGCCCGTCTTGTACGCTCCGAAGGTTGCGAGGTGCCGGAGATCGGCGAGAACGCGGTCGGAATCGATCTGGGCCATGCTGTTCGTCTCGGTGGCGGCGCCAGATGAGCGCGCGCGCAACGCCCTGGCAAGCCGCTTTCCCGCCCCTTCCGCCGGGTTCGGACAGGAAGTCCGCAACTGGCGCTTGGCGCGGGCGCCGGAGGCGAGTTAGAAGACCGTCAAAGAAGCCAATACCCGCCCTGGAACTGCAAGGGCGGGCCGTGAAGGGGAGTGCGCTCGATGAACGCCAAGACCTATCCCGTTTCCGCCGAATGGGCGAAGCGCGCTCACGTCGACGAGGCGAAATACAGGTCGATGTACGAGCACTCGATCCGGGATCCGGACAGCTTCTGGTTCGAGCAGGGCAATCGAATCGACTGGTTCACCCCCTATTCGAAGGTGAAGAACACCAATTTCGGCCCGGGCGACGTCTCGATCCGCTGGTTCGAGGACGGCGTCACCAACGTCGCCTATAATTGCATCGACCGTCATCTCGAAAAGAGGGGCGACCAGGTCGCGATCATCTGGGAAGGGGACGACCCGAACAAGTCGAAGCACATCACCTATCGCGAGCTGCACGACGAAGTCTGCCGCATGGCGAACGTGCTGCGCAACCGCGGGGTGAAGAAGGGCGACACGGTCACGATCTACCTGCCCATGATTCCCGAGGCCGCCTATGCGATGCTGGCCTGCGCCCGGCTCGGCGCCATCCATTCGATCGTGTTCGGCGGCTTCTCGCCCGACAGCCTCGCGGACCGCATCTCGGGCTGCGAATCGAGGATGGTGATCACGGCCGACGAGGGCCTGCGCGGCGGCCGCGCGGTGGCGCTCAAGGCCAATGTCGACGCCGCCATCGCCCAGGTCGGCAACGTCGACCATGTCGTCGTGGTGCGCCACACGGGCGGCAAGATCGACATGGATCCCGGCCGGGACGTCTATTACGACGAGGCCGCCAAGCTGGTCACGACCGAATGCCCCTGCGAGAAGATGAATGCGGAGGATCCGCTCTTCATCCTCTTCACCTCGGGCTCGACCGGCAAGCCGAAGGGCGTCGTGCACACGACCGGCGGCTATCTCGTCTATGTCTCGATGACGCACGAATACATCTTCGACTACCAGGAAGGCGACATCTACTGGTGCACGGCCGATGTGGGCTGGGTCACGGGCCATTCCTACATCGTCTACGGCCCCCTCGCGAACGGGGCGACGACGCTGATGTTCGAGGGCGTGCCGACCTATCCCTCCGCCTCGCGGTTCTGGGAAGTGATCGACAAGCACAAGGTCAACATCTTCTACACCGCCCCGACCGCCATCCGCGCCCTGATGGGCTCGGGCGAGGAGCTGGTGAAGAAATCCTCCCGCGCCTCGCTGCGCCTCCTCGGCTCGGTCGGCGAGCCGATCAACCCGGAAGCCTGGGAATGGTATTATCGGGTCGTCGGCGACAGCCGCTGCCCGATCGTCGACACCTGGTGGCAGACGGAGACCGGCGGCATCCTGATCTCGCCGCTTCCGGGCGCGATCGCCCAGAAGCCGGGCTCGGCCACCAAGCCCTTCTTCGGCGTCCAGCCCCAGGTGGTGAATGCCGAGGGGCACGTGCTGGAAGGCGCCTGCGAGGGCAACCTCGTGATCGCCGATAGCTGGCCGGGCCAGATGCGCACGGTGTTCCGCGATCACCAGCGCTTCATCGACACCTATTTCTCGCCCTATCCCGGGAAGTACTTCACCGGCGACGGCTGCCGCCGCGACGAGGACGGCTATTACTGGATCACCGGGCGCGTCGACGACGTCATCAACGTCTCCGGCCACCGCATGGGCACCGCCGAGGTCGAATCGGCCCTCGTCGCCCATCCGAAGGTGTCGGAGGCGGCGGTGGTCGGCTATCCGCACGACATCAAGGGCCAGGGCATCTATGCCTATGTCACCCTGATGGCAGGCGAGGAGCATTCCGACGCGCTGCGCAAGGAACTCGTCGTGTGGGTGCGCAAGGAGATCGGGCCGATCGCCACGCCCGACCTCATCCAGTTCGCGCCGGGCCTGCCCAAGACGCGCTCGGGCAAGATCATGCGCCGCATCCTGCGCAAGATCGCCGAGGACGAGTTCGGCAATCTCGGCGACACCTCCACCCTCGCCGAGCCGGCCGTCGTCGACGACCTGATCGAGAACCGCCAGAACCGAACGAAGGAACCGGCCTGACGGGCAGCCCCCGTCACCGTGCTCCGCATGGCCTCCCTTTCCCATTTCGCGGGGAGGGAGGCCGTCCGACGGGCGGTGGAGGGGACGCCTCGCCCTCTGAGACGGCCTATCCCTTGAACCGCGCTGCGAGCGCCTCGGCGTTGCGGGCGAGGAGGCCGAGATCGGCCCCCACCGCCACGAAAACATAACCCCATTCGATATAGCGGCGGGCCTGTTCCTCGTTGCCGGTCAGGATGCCGGCCGGCTTGCCGGTTTTCGCCAGCCGCGCCGCCGCATCCCGGATCGCCTCCTGCACCCGCGGATGCGCCTGGTCGCCGAGATGGCCGAGGGAAGCCGAAAGATCGGCCGGCCCGATAAAGACGCCGTCCACTCCGTCCACCGAGGCGATCTCCTCGAGATTGTCGAGCGCCTCCTGCGTCTCGATCTGGACCAGGACGCAGATCTCCGTCGCGGCGCGCGCATGATAGTCCTTGATCCGCCCGAAGGCGCTCCCGCGCGCGGCCGCCGCCAGGCCGCGGATCCCGTGCGGCGGATAGCGGGTCGCGGCGACCGCCGCCTTCGCTTCCGCGGCGTTCTGCACGAAGGGAAGAAGCAGGGATTGCGCGCCCCCGTCCAGGATGCGCTTGACGAGGACCGGATCGTTCCAGGCCGGCCTCACGATGGGCGTCGAGGGGCTCGTTGCGAGGGCCTGGAGCTGGGCGACCACGTCCGGCAATTCGTTCGGCGAATGCTCGGTGTCGATCAGGATCCAATCGAACCCCGCCCCGCCGATGATCTCGGCCACGAGGGGGCTGCACAGGCTCGACCAGAGCCCGATCTGCCGCTCGCCGCGCGCGATGGCGGCCTTGAAGGCATTGTGTTTCAGCTCCACGGCGCGTTCTCCCGGTTCCGTTCGGACTCATCTCGGCGGCGCCGGGGCGGAATGTCCAGGGCCCTCATCCTCTACATCGCCGTTTCGGCGAGCTGCCCCTCCAGCCATTGGCGAAACGCCTTGATCTTCGGCACGCCCGCCTTGGATTTCAGGAAGAGGAGACGGTGGCAGACGAGGCGCGGCCCCATCATGCCGAAGGGCAGGACGAGGCGCCCCGAATCCAGCTCGCGCTGGATGAGGAGGCGGCTTTCGAGCCCCACCCCGTCCCCGTCCACCGCCGCGCTGATCGCCATGAAGGAGCGGTCGAATCGCGGGCCGCGGCCGGTCGGGATGTCGCGGCCGCCCATCTCGTCGAGCCAGCGGCGCCAGGAGACGAGATTGACCTCCGAGAAGATCAGCGTGTGGCTGCGCAGGTCGTCCAGCGTGCGGATCGGCTTGTCCCGCACGAGGGCCGGCGAGCACAGGACGACGATGGTCTCGAGCGGAAAGGGCACCACCTCGACGCCGGGATCGGGAAAGACCGTGCCGTAGCGGATGGCGAAATCAGCCTGCCCCGCGGCGAGATCGACGCGATCGACCGAGGCGTTCAGGCGTACGTCGACATCGGGATGGAGGGCGCTGTAGCGCGACAGCCGCGGCATCAGCCACTGGGTGGCGTAGCTCGGCACGGAATTGATGGTGAGGATGTCGGCCTTGCCGGTCCGGTCGATGCTGCGGGTGGCTGCCTCCATCATCCCGAAAGCCTCGGCGATCTGCTCCGCATAGCGGCGGCCCGCATCCGTCAGCAGGATCGAGCGATGCACGCGGTGGAAGAGAGGCAGCCCGACCTCGCGCTCGAGGGCCCTGATCTGGTGGCTCACCGCCGAGGGCGTGACCAGGAGCTCCTCCGCCGCGGCGGCGAAGGAGCCCAGCCGCGAGGCGGCTTCGAAACATTGGATGGCCTTGAGCGGTGGCAGCTTGCGCATAGTCAGATGAATTCACCTCATCTATGTCGGAAGTTTATTCGTTTGAACTCTCGATCGCAATCGGGCACCTCTTGACGAACGGATCGGGCCGCATGGACGGCGCGAGCGGACAGGAGGAAATGGCATGCTGCTTCAGGGCAGGATTTGCGCGGTCACGGGTGCCGCGTCCGAGCGGGGCCTCGGCCGGGCGACGGCCAGGCTCTTCGCCGAGCACGGCGCGAAGGTCGCCATCCTCGATCTCGACGAGAATGCCGCGAAGGCCGCCGCCGCCGCGATCGGCCCGGAGCACCGGGGATATGCCTGCAACGTCACCGACAAGGCCGCCTGCCTTGCCGCCGCCGAACGCATCCTCGCCGATTTCGGACGCATCGATGTCCTGGTGAACAATGCCGGCATCACCCAGCCGATCAAGACGCTCGACATCACGCCCGAGAATTACGAGGCGGTGACCGATGTGAGCCTGCGCGGCACGCTCTACATGAGCCAGGCGGCGATCCCGGCCATGCAGAAGGCGGGCGGCGGGGCGATCGTCTGCATGTCCTCGGTTTCAGCCCAGCGCGGCGGCGGGGTCTTCGGCGGACCCCATTACAGCGCCGCGAAGGCGGGCGTCCTCGGCCTCGCCCGCGCCATGGCCCGCGAACTCGGCCCCTCCGGCATCCGCGTGAACTCGATCACGCCCGGCCTCATCCAGACCGACATCACCCAGGGCAAGCTCTCCCCCGAGATGAAGGCGGAGATCCTCAAGGGCATCCCGCTGAACCGGCTCGGTGATGCGATCGACGTTGCGCGCATCTGCCTGTTTCTCGCCTCCGATCTTTCGTCTTACGTCACCGGCGCCACGATTGACGTGAACGGCGGCATGTTGATCCACTAGAATTCACCCAGCCCCCGCTTCTCCCCGCTCGCGGGGAGAAGCCGAGTTGAGCGTCAGCGAAACCGGATGAGGGGCAGACAACGGGGAGGGGGGTTCCGCGAACGGAGCCGCTATCGGATGCCCACCCCTCACCCGGAGCGCTGCCGCGCTCTCGACCTCTCCCCGCCAGCGGGGAGAGGAGACAGTGGGCCGAAGCGAAATACGAAGGGAGATACCCACAGATGACCCAGATCGGTCACAACGTGACCCTGGCCGAGCGAGCCCGGCGCATCCGGCGCCATGCGCTCCGCATGGGCGAGGTCCAGGGACAGGGCTATATCGCGCAGGCGCTCGGCGTCGCCGACGTGCTCGCCGTGTCCTATTTCCACGCCACCAACTACCGGCCCGAGGATCCCGAATGGGAGGAGCGGGACCGCTTCTGCCTCTCGATCGGCCACTACGCCATCGCGCTCTACGCGGCGCTGATCGAGGCCAAGATCATCCCCGAGGACGAGCTGGAGACCTACGGCACCGACGACAGCCGCCTGCCGATGTCGGGCATGGCCGCCTATACGCCCGGCATGGAGATCACCGGCGGCTCGCTCGGCCACGGGCTCGGCATCTGCGTCGGCATGTGCCTCGCGCTGAAGCGCAAGAAGTCGAAGAGCTTTGTCTACAACCTGTTCTCGGACGGGGAGCTGGACGAGGGCTCGACCTGGGAGGCGGCAATGTCGGCAGGCTCCCACAAGCTCGACAACCTCATCGGCATCGTCGACGTGAACCAGATGCAGGCCGATGGCCCGTCCACCTCGATCATGAACTTCGAGCCCCTGGCGCCGAAATTCGAGGCCTTCGGCTGGTTCACGCAGAGGGTCGACGGCAACGACATCGAGGCGCTGGTCAAGGCTTTCGACGCCGCTCGGAATCACGAGGGAGCCCGGCCCCGCATCATCATCTGCGACACGAAGATGGCGAAGGGCGTCCCCTTCCTCGAGGCGCGCGAGCGCAACCACTTCCTGCGCGTCGAGCCGCACGAATGGACCGAAGCCCTCAAGATCATCGACGCGGGAGTGGCCCCATGAGACGCTCGAAATACATCCGCCCGGCTCATCTCAGCGGTGGCGCCTCCGACCGGCCGCGGCTCACGACCTCGGCCATGATCGCCTCGATCGCGGGCGCGGACCAGAAGACGAAGCCGGCTCCTTTCGGCCATGCCCTGGCCAAGCTCGCCGGGACGAACGAGCGCATCGTGGGCCTGACGGCGGATCTCGCCAAGTACACGGACCTGCACGTTTTCCGGGACGCCTACCCGGACCGCTTCTACCAGATGGGCATGGCCGAGCAGCTTCTCATGATGGCGGCGGCCGGCATGGCGCGGGAAGGCTTCCAGGCATGGGCGACGACCTATGCCGTCTTCGCCTCGCGCCGCGCCTATGACTTCATCTGCCTCGCCATCGCCGAGGAGATGCTGGACGTGAAGATCGTCTGCGCCCTTCCTGGCCTCACGACCGGCTACGGCCCGAGCCACCAGGCGACCGAGGACGTCGCGATGTTCCGCGGCATGCCGAACCTGACCATCATCGATCCCTGCGACGCGCTGGAGATCGAGCAGGCGGTGCCGGCCATGTCTGCCCACAAGGGGCCGGTCTATATGCGCCTCCTGCGCGGCAACGTGCCCGTCGTCCTCGACGAATACGGCTACAAGTTCGAACTCGGGAAGGCGAAGCTCCTGCGCGACGGCAAGGATACCCTCATCATCTCCTCGGGCCTCATGACCATGCGGGCCCTGGAGGCTGCCAAGGAGCTGCGGAAGGACGGGGTCGATGCGGCCGTGCTCCACGTGCCGACCATCAAGCCGCTCGACGAGGCGACGATCCTCGCCGAATGCGGCAAGGGCGGGCGCCTCGTGGTCGTGGCCGAGAACCACACCGTGATCGGCGGCCTCGGCGAGGCGGTGGCGGGCACGCTGATGCGCTCGAACGTGCGGCCGGCAGCCTTCCGCCAGATCGCCCTGCCCGACGCCTTCCTGGAGGCGGGCGCGCTGCCGACGCTGCACGACCAGTACGGGCTCTCGACCAGCACGGTCGCGGCCGCCGTCAAGGGCTGGCTGTGACGGGCAGAAAAATGATCGTTCCGGGTCGCCGCAGGCGCGCCCGGAACGATGGGCCGAAGGTCTCGGCGCGAGGTGCGCCGCAGCCGGGGAGGAACACGTGAAGACCATCGCCTTCGCCGGGCTCGGCGCCATGGGGCGGCCCATGGCCCGCAACCTCCTGAAAGCCGGCTTCACCGTCCGCGGCTGCGACGTGAACCCCGCCGGCCTCGCCGATCTCGAGGCGGCGGGCGGCATCTCCTGCGCCTCGGCCGCGCAAGCCTTCGCGGGGGCTGACGCCATCGTGCTGATGGTGGTCAACGCCGCCCAGGCCGAGGCGGTGCTCTTCACCGACGACGCCCTTGCCGCCGCTCCGGCGCATGCCGTCATCTGCCTCATGGCGACTTGCCCTCCCCAGCAGGTGCAAAAGATCGCCGGCCGCGTCGCGGCGACCGGCCGCCGCTTCGTCGATTCTCCCGTCTCGGGCGGGGTGGTCGGCGCCGAGGCCGCGAGCCTCACCATCATGGCGGCCGCGCCCGCGGACGTCTTCGAGGCGGCCCGGCCGGTCCTCGAAGCGATGGGCAGCCGCACGCTCCATGTCGGCGACAAGCCCGGCCAGGGCGCGACGGTGAAGACCGTCAACCAGCTCCTCTGCGGCGTCCATATCGCGGTTGCGGCCGAGGCGCTCTCGCTCGCCGAGAAGATCGGGGTCGATACCCGCACCATGCTCGGCATCCTGGTCGGCACCTCGGCGGGAAGCTGGATGCTGAAGGATCGCGGGCCGCGCATGCTCGAATCCGATCCCGAGGTGACGAGCGCGGTCGATATCTTCGTGAAGGACCTCGGCATCGTGCTCGAGGCGGGGCGCGAGACCAAGGCGGCGCTGCCGATGACGGCTCTCGCCTTCCAGCTCTTCAACTCGACCTCCGGCCGCGGCGCGGGCGCCGCCGACGACAGCCAGGTCATCCGCGCCTACCGTGCCCTCAACGGCACGGCCTGACGGCCCGCATTCCCAAATCACAAAGGAGGAAACGATGACGACATCCCGCTTCACCCCGAGCCGCCGCACGGTGCTGGCCGGCGCGGCCGCCGTGCCGCTGGTCACGATCCTGAAATGGCCGGCGAGCGCGGCCGAGTTCGAGATGAAATACGCCACCGGCCAGGACCCGACCCATCCGGTCAATACCCGCGCGCAGGAAGCGCTGAACCGCATCCGCGAGGCGACCTCCGGCCGCGTCGACATCAAGCTCTTCCCGGCCAACCAGCTCGGCTCCGACAGCGATCTCCTGACCCAGGTCCGCAACGGCTCGGTGGAGTTCTTCAACCTCTCCTCGATGATCCTGGCGACCTTCGTGCCGCTGTCGGGCATCGCGAGCCTCGGCTTCGCCTTCAAGAACTACGACGAGGTCTGGCAGGCGATGGACGGCGATCTCGGCAACCACGTCCGGGCCGAGATCGCGAAGACCCCGATCTTCGCCGTGTCCCGGATCTGGGACAACGGCTTCCGCCACATCACCTCCTCCACCCGCGAGATCAGGACGGCGGAGGATCTCAAGAGCTTCAAGATCCGCGTGCCCCTCGCCCCGCCGCTCACCTCGCTCTTCAAGGCGCTCGGCGCGGCGCCGTCGCCCATCAACTTCAACGAGGTCTATACCTCGCTCCAGACCAAGGTCGTCGAAGGCCAGGAGAACCCGCTCGCGATCATCGCGACGACGCGCCTCTACGAGGTGCAGAAGACGTGCAGCCTGACCGGCCATGTCTGGGACGGCTATTGGGTGCTCGGCAACAAGCGCGCCTTCAACCGGCTCCCGGCCGATCTCCAGGCCGTCGTCAGCCGCGAGATCGACAAGTCGGCCCTCGATCAGCGGGCCGACGTCGCCAAGCTCAACGAGAGCCTGAAGACCGACCTGAAGGAGAAGGGGCTCACTTTCATCGAGGTGCAGCAGGACGATTTCCGCAAGGCGCTCGCCGCCACGACCTTCTATGCCGAGTGGAAGCAGAAATACGGGCCGGCCGCCTGGGAGATGCTGGAAAAGGTCTCCGGCAAGCTCGGCTAGGCCGCGCCGGTTCCCCAAGGAGGCGGCAGCACGCTTCAGGCCGCTGCCGCCGCGCGTCGCTTGCGGGAGAGGGAGATCTGCCTTCCCGCGAAACGCCGCCCGATTCGGGCGGCGATGCTCCCATGCTGGGGGCAATGTGGGGCCCGGGGTTTCACCCGGGTTCCGGGCCGCCTAGAGACTATGAGGGGCCGGCGCCGAGAATATCCCGATCTCATCCGGGAGGTGGCGGCTCCCGGTGTGGTGGGGCGAATAAAACAGAGACCAGGGAGGGATTGCGACATGGCGAGCTTTGCGACCGACGGCGAGGGAGCCGGTGCTGCTGGACCTTTGCGCGATCCCCATAGGGGCTGGCCGGCGACGCTCGACCGCTTCTTCGGCCCTCTCGTCGAGCTGCCCGCCGCGGCGCTCGTCCTGGCCGAGGTCGTCGTCCTCCTCATGGGAGTGATCTGGCGCTACGTGCTGCACAAGCCGCTGATCTGGTCGGACGAACTGGCCTCCATCCTCTTCCTCTGGCTCGCGATGCTGGGCTCGGTGGTCGCGCTGCGGCGCGGCGAGCACATGCGCATGACCGCGATCGTCGGCATGATGAAGCCGCGAGCCCGCGCCTTCCTCGACCTGATCGCCATCGCGGCGGCTCTCGCCTTCCTGGCCCTGGTGCTGCATCCGGCGATCGAATTCGCCGAGGACGAGGTCTTCGTCACCACGCCCGCCCTCGAAATCGCCAATTCCTGGCGCGCCGCGGCGCTGCCGATCGGGATCGCCCTGATGATCATCACGGCCGTGATCCAGCTCTTCCGCTACGGGCGCGTGCGGGACGTCGCGATCGCCCTGGGGACAGTCGCCGTGGTGGCCGGCCTCGTCAGCCTGATCGGGCCGTCCTTCAAGGCGTTCGGCAACTGGAACCTCCTGATCTTCTTCGTCGGCGGCGTCGGGATCATGGTGCTCGCGGGCGTGCCCATCGCCTTCTCCTTCGGGCTCGCCACCTTCGCCTACCTGGCGCTCACCACCTCCACCCCGACCGTCGTCGTGGTCGGGCGCATGGACGAGGGCATGAGCCACCTCATCCTGCTCGCCGTCCCGCTCTTCGTCTTCCTCGGCCTTCTGATTGAGATGACCGGCATGGCCCGCGCCATGGTCGGGTTCCTGGCGAGCCTGCTCGGCCATGTGAAGGGCGGCCTGTCCTACGTGCTGATCGGCGCGATGTATCTCGTCTCCGGCATCTCGGGCTCGAAGGCGGCCGACATGGCGGCGGTCGCCCCGGTCCTCTTCCCGGAGATGAAGGCGCGCGGCGCCAAGCCCGGCGACCTCCTCGCGCTGCTCTCGGCCACCGGCGCACAGACCGAGACCATCCCGCCCTCGATCGTCCTCATCACGATCGGCTCGGTGACGGGCGTGTCCATCGCGGCCCTCTTCACCGGGGGCATGCTGCCGGCCGTCGTCCTTGGCCTCACCCTCATGGGCCTCGTCTGGTGGCGCTACCGGGACGAGGACCTGTCCAACGTGCGCCGCGCCACCTGGGGCGAGATCGGCAAGGCCTTCCTGATCTCGCTGCCCGCCATCGCGCTGCCCTTCATCATCCGGGCGGCCGTCATCGAGGGCGTCGCCACGGCGACGGAGGTCTCCACCATCGGCATCGCCTATGCCGTCGTGGCCGGGCTCCTGATCTACCGCCAGTTCGACTGGAGGCGGCTCTATCCGATGCTGGTCGACACGGCCTCGCTCTCGGGCGCGATCCTGCTGATCATCGGCGCGGCGACCGGCATGGCCTGGGCGCTCACGCAGTCCGGCTTCTCGACGGCGCTCGCCGATTTCATGAAGCATCTGCCCGGCGGCATCCCGACCTTTCTCGCCGTCTCGATCTTCGCCTTCATCGTGCTCGGCTCGGTGCTGGAGGGCATCCCGGCCATCGTGCTCTTCGGCCCGCTCCTTTTCCCCATCGCGCGGGACGTGGGCGTGCACGAGGTGCATTATGCCATGGTGGTGGTTCTCGCGATGGGCATCGGCCTCTTCGCCCCGCCCTTCGGCGTCGGCTACTATGCCGCCTGCGCGATCAGCCGCATCCATCCCGACGAGGGCATGAAGCCGATCGTCGGCTACATGATCGCCCTCTTCATCGGCCTCGTCATCGTCGCCGCCGTGCCGTGGATCTCGATCGGGTTCCTCTGAGGGAGCCCGGCGAGGGTCCCGTCCTAGATCGCGATGACGCTTCGTTGAATCGTCATCACAATCTATCCTTTTGTTTGAGCATGATCTTTTCTGAAAGCCGGCATCCACTTCTCAGGATCATGCTCTAGAAGCTGCCCTGAGTCCCCGCCGGGGACATCGGGCGGGCGGCCCGGAGCCTCGCGAGGTCGGCCTCGACCATCTCGCGAATGAGCTGGTCGAGTGAGATCTCCGGCTTCCAGCCCAGGACGCGCCGGGCCTTGGCGGGATTGCCGAGCAGGACATCCACCTCGGCCGGCCGGAAAAAGGCAGGGTCGACGACGACGTGGTCGTCGGCCCTGAGGCCCACCGCCTCGAAGGCGATCTCGCACATCTCCCGCACGGTGCTGGTGCGGCCGGTCGCGACCACGTAGTCGTCCGGCTGGTCCTGCTGGAGCATCATCCACATCGCCCGGACATAGTCCCGGGCATGGCCCCAGTCGCGCCTGGCGTCGATGTTGCCGAGGCGCAGCTCCGTCTCCAGGCCGAGCTTGATCCGGGCCGCGCCGTCCGTGACCTTGCGGGTCACGAACTCGATGCCGCGCAAAGGCGATTCATGGTTGAACAGGATGCCGCTGGAGGCGTGCATGCCGAAGCTCTCGCGATAATTCACCGTCGACCAATGGGCGAAGAGCTTGGCGACCCCGTAGGGCGAGCGGGGATAGAAGGGCGTCGATTCGCTCTGGACCGTCTCCTGGGCCAGCCCGAACATCTCCGAGGAGGATGCCTGGTAGAACCGCGCCTTCGGCCTCGTCAGGCGCAGCGCCTCCAGCACGTTCAGCGCTCCGATGCCCGTCACCTCGGCGGTCAGGATCGGCTGCTGCCAGGACGACATCACGAAGGATTGCGCGGCGAGATTGTAGACTTCGTCCGGCTGCGTCTCCTGCACGATCCGGCACAGGCTGGAGAGATCGAGCAGGTTGCCGTCGAACAGCGTCACGGCATCGCGGATTCCGAGCCATTTCAGGCGATGATCGAAGATGCCGGCATGGCTCGAGCGCCGCACGACGCCGAACACCTCGTAGCCCTTTTCCAGCAGAAGCTGCGCGAGATAGGTCCCGTCCTGGCCGGAAATGCCGGTGATGAGGGCGCGCCTCTTTGACATCGCTCATGCCTTCATGTTCGACGGACGTCGTCTTCGCCCTGTTCTACACCCGGGCCGCGGCCTGCCGCGCATGGGCCAGGATGTCGCGCAGCGTCTCCTCGATCGGATGCGCCGGCCGCCAGCCCGCCACCTCCCGAAGCAGGTCGCTGCGGCCGATGGCGACAGGAATGTCGGAGGGCCGCAGCCTCGCCTCGTCGGACCGGATCTCGAAAGGAGTCCCGGCCTGCGCCTTCAGCAAGGCGAGAAGGTCGGCGATCCGCCAGCCGGTCCCGGACGAGACGTTGAAAACGCTGCGCATCTTCAGCGACGGCGCCCGGGCGAGAAGGGCGAGATAGGCTGCGCAAACGTCGCGCACGTCCAGGAAATCCCGCACGGCATCGAGATTGCCCACCATCATCACGGGCGGCTGCGCGCCTCTCTCGATCCGGGCGATCTGGGCGGCGAAGGCAGGGAGGACGAAGCGCTCGTCCTGGCCTCGGCCCGTATGGTTGAAAGCGCGCGTGACGATCAGGCGGTTCTCGGGGCCGAGCACGTCGCGGAGCATCTCCTCGGCGGCGGCTTTCGAGCGGGCATAGGCGTTCTGCGGGCGCAGGGGCGTGCCCTCCGAGGCCTCGCCGTCCCGGAAGCTCGCGCCGTAGGTTTCGCCCGAGCTGGTGAACAGGAATGTCGCCCGCGGCGCGAGGCGGGCGCAGGCGGCGGCGAGCGCGAAGGTGCCGTCGAAATTGACGCGCCACGTCGTCTCGGCCTGCGCCTGGCTCGCGCCGACGGAAGCCTGGGCGGCGAGGTGAAGGATGCAGTCGGGTGCAAAGTCCCGCACGATCGCGGCGACCGATTCCCGGTCGTCGATCTCCGCCTCGGCGACCGCCCAGTCTGCGCCGGGCGCGGGCGAGCCCGGCCGCACCAGCATCAGCCGGGACAGGCCGGGTGCGGCGGCGGACAGCATCGGGGCCAGATGGGTGCCGACGAAGCCGTTCCCTCCCGTCAGGAGAAGACGGGAAAAAGGAAGTCCGGGCGATCGAGGCGCGGCCGCTGCTTGCATATTCAAGCAGGCTCTAAGCTCGCACGCCCCTGATGAAGCCTTCGAGGCAGTCGCCGATGACGGAGATCTGGTAGCCGCCTTCCTGAACGACCGCGGTCGGCAGGCGCAGGGAGCCGATCGCCCGTCCCGCCTTCTCGAACGCCTCCGTCGTCACTTCGACCATGCTCAACGGGTCCTCGACATGGGTATCGTAGCCGAGGGCGATCACCACCGCCTCCGCGCCGAAGGCCGCCACGGCTTCGGCGCCTCTGCGCACGGCGGCCAGGAAGGCGTCGTCGCCGCTCGCGGGCGCCAGCGGGATATTGAGGTTGTACCCCTCGCCGGGGCCGTATCCGGTTTCATGCGGACGCCCGGTGAAGAAGGGATTGTAGAAATCCGTATCCACGTGAACCGACACTGTCATCACGTCGCTGCGGCGGTAGAAGATTTCCTGCGTCCCGTCGCCATGATGCGCGTCGATGTCCAGCACGGCTACCTTTGCGAACCTGCCGCGGAGGCGCTGCGCGGCGATCGCGGCGTTGTTCATGTAGCAGAAGCCGCTCGCCCGGTCGGCGCGGCAATGGTGGCCGGAGGGCCGGCACAGCGCATAGGCGAGGGGCTCGCCCGCGAGGACGGCATCCGCCGCCGCCGCCGCCGTATGGGTGGAGCGAAGGGCGGAGCGGTAGGTGAACTCGCTGATCGGAACGGCGAGGTCGCCGAGATAATAGCCCGTCTGCGCCAGGAGCTGATGGGTGGGGCAGGGCGGGCGCGCCTCCCGCGAGGGATCCCCGTTCCAATAGGGGAAGGTATTGGGCAGCACCTCGGGCCCGTGATCCGGCAATTCGAGCCAGCGCCGATAGGCCGTCTCCAGGTAGTCCAGGTAATGGGCCGGATGGATGGTGCTCGCCGGCCTACGTCCGAGATCGGGCGGCGCCTCGGGCTCGACGCCGAGCCTGCCCAGGGCGCCGAGCAGCTTTTCCGTTCGGACGGGGATGTCGGTGGGATCGGCGAGGCGTCCGAAGCGCATGAACTGGCGCGGGGAATGGAGGGCCTGGTCGGGATGATAGAATGCGCGCATCTTCGTGTTCCGCGATCTCTCAAACGGCTTTTGCGGCTTGGGCCGCCGCAGTGATCGCGCTCAGCCGCGTGTCGGGGGTGATGTATTCGACATCGTAGCGCAGTTCGATGAGCGCGGGCTGCCGGAGGGTGCGGGCGGCCTCGCGGGCGCGCGCCAGGGCGGCGGGGAAGTCCGCGGTGCGCTCCACGACCTCGCCGGAGGCGCCGTAGCTGCGGGCGAGGGCGGCGAAGTCGGGATTGTCGAGGTTCAGCGAGAAGGGCTGGGCGGGATAGTCCCGCTCCTGGTGGGCGCGGATCGTTCCCCAGGCGCGGTTGTTGCAGACGAGGATGACGATCCCGAGCCGGTGCTGCATGGCGGTTCCGACCTCCTGCATCGTCATCTGGAAGCAGCCGTCTCCCGCGAAGGCGAAGGCTTCCCGCTCGGGAAAGGCGAGCTTGGCCGCGATCGCAGCCGGCAGGCCGTAGCCCATCGAGCCGCAGATGGGCGAGGCCTGTGTGCCGAGATGCGAGAATTGCAGGAAGCGGTGCGGAAAGAGGGCGAAATTGCCCGCCCCGACCGAGACGAACGCATCCTGCGGCAGCACCTCGGCCATATGCAGGCAGGCCGCGGACAGGTCGAAGCCGGAATCGGAGGGCGGCGCGAGGCGCGAGCGGCGGTAATCCTCGTTGGCCGCCTTTGCGGCTCCCGACCAGTTCAGGGGGCCCTCCGGCCGCAGTTCCGCGAGCGCGGCCGCGACGCCCACGGGATCGGCATTGATGGCGAGGGCGGGCCGATAGACCTTGCCCAGCTCGGCGGCGTCGGGGTGGATATGGACCAGCTTCTGGCGCGGCTGCGGGCTCTGCACGAGCCGGTAGCCTTCGGTGGTCGGCTCGTCGAGGCGCGAGCAGACCGAGATCAGGAGATCGGCCTCCGCCACGCGCTCGGCGAGGGCGCGGTCGGTGCCGTAGCCGACATGGCCCGCGAAATTCGGATGGCGGTTGTCGAAGACCTCCTGGCGCCGCCAGGACACGCCGACCGGCAGGTCGAAACGCTCGGCGAAGGCCGCGAGCCCGGCCTGTGCCTCTTCCGTCCAGCCGGTGCCCCCGGCGACGACGAAGGGCCGCCGGGCCTCGCCCAGGAGGCGCGCGAGAGCGGCCATCTCCTGCGGATGCGGGATGGGATGCGCCGGCGCGAAGGGCGCGAGATCGGCCACCGCCGCGCGCGCGAGCAGGGTGTCCTCGGGCAGCGCCAGGACCACCGGCCCCGGACGCCCGCTGCGGCTCTCCGAGAAGGCGCGGGCCACGAATTCGGGGATGCGGTCGATCCGGTCGATCTGGGCGACCCATTTCGCCACCGGCCCGAACATCTGGCGATAGTCGATCTCCTGGAAGCAGGCCCTCTCCGTCGTGTCGGAGCCGATCTGGCCGATGAACAGGATCATCGGGGTTCCGTCCTGGCGGCCCACATGAAGCCCGATCGAGGCGTTGGTGGCGCCCGGTCCGCGCGTCACGAAGCAGATGCCGGGCCGGCCCGTCAGCTTGCCATAGGCTTCCGCCGCATAGGCGGCGCCGCCTTCCTGCCGGAAGGCCACCGTGCGGATGCGGTCCGCCCGCGTGCGCAGCGCCTCGATGCAGGGGAGGTAGCTCTCGCCCGGCACCATGAAGACCGTGTCCACCCCGTGCAGCTCGAGCTGCCGCACGAGGATCTCGCCGCCATGGGCGTCGACGGGAGAAGCTTGCGCCGAAGACATCAGAGAATTTCCTCGCGTTCCGGATGAACGGCTTTCTGCGGGTCCCAGCCCTGGCCCGGAATGGCGGCGATCAGGCGCTGGGTGTATTCGTGCCGGGGAGCGTCGAAGATCTGGGAGGGCGGCCCGGCCTCGACCACCTCGCCCCGGCGCATCACCATGATGCTGTCGCAGATCTGCGCGGCGACACGCAGGTCGTGCGTGATGAAGATCATGCCGAGCTTCAGATTGTCCTGGACCTCCTTGAGGAGCTTCAGGACCTGCTCCTGCACCGACACGTCGAGGGCGGAGACGCTCTCGTCGGCGATCAGCACCTCGGGATCGAGCGCGAGGGCCCGCGCGATGCCGACCCGCTGACGCTGGCCGCCGGAGAATTCGTGCGGATAGCGGTCATAGGCGGAAGGATCGAGGCCCACGCGGGCGAGCAGCTGCTCCGCGCGGCCGCGGGCCTCCTCGAGGCGGATCCCGTTCGCGAGCGGGCCGTCGATCAGGATCCGGCCGATCGTCTGGCGGGGATTGAGCGAGGCGAAGGGGTCCTGGAAGATCATCTGGAGCTTGCGCCGCAGCGGACGGAAGGCCGAGGGCGAGAGCCCGGCGATGTCCTGGCCGCGATACAGGATCTGGCCGGAATCGCTCTCGATGAGCTTCAGGATCGCGCGGCCGAGCGTCGACTTGCCGGAGCCCGGGGCTGTCCCGGCCGCGATCCAGGATCTGGCCGGAATCGCTCTCGATCAGCTTCAGGATCGGCCGGCCCAGCGGCGACTTGCCGGAGCCGGATTCGCCGACGACGCCGAGCGTCTGCCCGGCCGCGAGCTTCAGGCTGACGTCGCGGAGCGCCGGGATGTCGCGGGCCTTGGAGAACAGGCCGCCCCCGCGGTGATAGGTCTTGCTCAGGCTGCGGACCTCGAGGAGCAGCTTCTCCTCCGCGCCCTCTTCCGGGACCTCGCCGTCCTCCCCCCTGCGATGCGGCACGGCCGCGATCAGGCGGCGCGTATAGGGATGGCGCGGGGCGTTCAGGACCTGGCCGGCCGGGCCGGCTTCCACCACCAGCCCCTTCTCCATCACCACGACGCGGTCCGCGATGTCGGCGACCACGCCGAAATCATGCGTGACGAACATCACGCCCATCCCCTTCGCCCGCTGGATGCGCTTGATCAGCTCGATGATCTGGGCCTGGGTCGTGACGTCGAGGGCCGTGGTCGGCTCGTCCGCGATCAGGATGGACGGCTCGAGCGCCAGGGCCATGGCGATGACGACCCGCTGCCTCTGCCCGCCGGACAGGCGGAAGGGATAGGTGTTCCGCAGCGTCGGAGGATCGGGCAATCCGACATAGTCGAGCAATTCGAGGACCCGCGCCGTCCGCTTCGCGGCATCCTTCTCGCCGTGGACGAGCATGACCTCGTCGATCTGCTCGCCGACGGTCATCAGCGGGTTCAGGGCCGAGAGCGGCTCCTGGAAGATCATCGCGATCTCGCGCCCGCGCAACTCGCGCAGCTCCTCCTGCGGGCGGGCGAGCAGGTCCCGGCCGCCATAGACGATGTTGCCCGCCGAGGGCTTCAGGTAGGGCGGCAGCAAGCCCATGATGGCATTGGCCGTCATGGATTTGCCGGAGCCGGATTCGCCGACGACGCAGAGGATTTCGCCCCGCGCGAGGTCGTAGCTGATATCCCGCACGGCATAGGGCCGGTCGGATTCGACGGGCAGGGGGATGGAGAGGCCCCTGACGCTCAGGAGGGGTTCGGCCGCCGAGGTCAATGTCGCCTCCCGCGCAGATGGGGGTTCATCACGTCGTTGATGCCCTCGCCGATCAGGTTGATCGACAGGACCGCGAGCAGGATCGCGATCCCGGGGAAGAAGCTCATCCACCACGCCTCGCGCAGCATCGTGCGCGCGGCGCCGATCATGAAGCCCCAGCTCATCATGTTGCGGTCGCCGAGGCCCAGGAACGAGAGCGCGCTTTCGGTGAGGATCGCGGTCGCGACCATCAGCGAGGCGGTCACGATGATGGGGGAGACGGCGTTCGGAAGGATCTGGGTCAGGATGATGCGCGAGGGCTTCTGCCCGATCACGACGGCCGCCTTCACGAATTCGCGCTCGCGCAGGCTCAGGAACTCCGCCCGCACGAGGCGGGCCACGCTCGGCCAGGACACGGCCGCGATGGCCAGCGTGATCGAGACGAGGCTCGGGCTGAAGATCGCGACCAGGACCACCGCCATCGCGAAGGCCGGGATGATCTGGAAGAACTCGGTGAAGCGCATCAGGAGGTCGTCGACGCGCCCGCCGTAGAAGCCGGCCACGGCCCCGATCCCGACGCCGATGAGGACGGCGACCAGTGTCGAGATGACCCCGATCAGGAGCGACACCTTCGCGCCATGCGCGATGCCCGTCGCGATGTCCCGGCCGAGCATGTCGGTGCCGAGCGGGAAGGCGGATTCCTCGAAGGGCGGCAGCATCGGCGGTCCGACGCTGTTCCACGGATTGCCCGGGAACAGGACGGGGGCCAGGATCGCCATGGCGATGATGAGCGCGAGAATGAGCGCTCCGAGGACCGCCCCGTAATTGCGCGAGAAGCGTTTGAGGTTCTGCATGCGGCGTTCCTCAGGCGGCGGCGATGCGCGGATCGACGATCCGGTAGGCGAGGTCGGCGACGAAGTTGACGATGACCACGACGATCGCGGTGACGAGGAAGATGCCGAGGAGAACGGGATAGTCCCGCTGCATCAGCGCGTCGAACATGAGCCGGCCGATGCCGGGCCAGGCGAAGACGGTCTCGGTGAGGATCGCGCCGCCGACCAGTTGCCCCGCCTGCATGCTGGCGAAGGTGAAGACGGGCAGCACCGCGTTGCGCAGCACGTGGCGCCGGACGATGCGGGTCTCCGGCACGCCCTTCGCCCGCGCCGTCTTGACGAAGTCGAGCCCCATCACCTCCAGCATCGAGGCCCGCGTCAGGCGCGCATAGACGGCCATGTAGAAGAGGCCGAGCGTCACGGCGGGCAGGACGAGGTGGTGGGCGATATCCAGGGCGCGCCGGAAGCCGGTATAGTTGGCGCCGATGGTTTCCATGTCGAAGGGCGGCAGGATGTCGAGCTGGATCGAGAACAGGAGCACCGACATCAGCGCGATCCAGAACAGCGGCGTCGCATAGAACAGCAGCGCGAGGGTGGTGATGACGCTGTCCAGCACGCGCCCGCGGTTCTTCGCTGCCAGGACCCCGAGCAGCACGCCGCTCGCGAGCGAGAAGACGAAGGCGGCGCCCGTCAGGAGCAGGGTCGCGGGCAGGCGCTCCAGGATCAGGTGCAGCACGGAGACCTGGTTGCGGTAGGAATATCCGAGATCGCCCGTGAGCACGCCGGCGAGATAGCGCCAGAGCTGCATCGGCAGCGGCAGGTCGGGGCCGAACTGCTTGCGGAGCTGCATCGGCAGCGGCAGGTCGAGGCCGAACTGCTTGCGCAGGGTCTCCAGATATTGTGGATCGCCGGAGCCCGCCTCGCCGGCCAGGATGGCCGCGGGATCGCCGGGCGCGAGCTTGATCAGCAGGAAGTTCAGGATGATCACGCCGATGACCACCACGGCGGCCTTGCCCAGCCGTTGCAAGGTGAATGCGAACATGGACGACCGGCCTCACGTCGAGCGGCGAGGGGGACGGTCCGGGCCGGGGCCCGGACCGTGGGTGGGATCAGGCGGGAGGGCGGGCTACTTCGCGATCCAGACGTCGTCCATCGGCTCGTTCAGGCCGATGCCCGTGCGGAATCCAGACGTCGTCCATCGGCTCGTTCAGGCCGATGCCCGTGCGGATGAGGTTCTTCACCTTGCTGCGATAGATCGTCGTGTTCTGCATGTCGAAGAGCCAGATCAGCGGCACGTCTTCGGCCAGGACCTTCTGCGCGGCGCTGAAGGCGGCGGCGGCTTCCTCCTGCGTCCGCGCGTCGGCCGCCTTGTTCAGCAGCTCGTCCAGCGCCGGGTTGACGTAGCCCTCGTTGTTTCCGGCATGCGTGCCCTTGACGATGTTGTTGCTCAGGTAGTTGCGCGACACGCCCTGCGCCGGATGGCCGAACTGGTAGAGGAAGTTGAAGGTCAGGTCGAAGTTGAAGCTGCCGATGTTCTGGAGCCAGCCGCCGGCATCCACCGCCTGGATCGTGACGACGAAGCCGAGAGCCTCGAGCTGCTGCTTCACATATTCGGTGAGGCGGTCCCAGGTCGCGCCGTAGGGCAGGCCCATGAGGCGGATCGGATGCTTCTTGAGGTCGATGCCCGACTGGGCCACGAGCTTCTTCGCCAGCGCCATGTCGAAATTGTACTGCTGGATATTGGGGTCCCGGAACAGCTCCGTCGCGGCGAAGGGCCCCTTGGCCACGGCGCCCTGGCCGAAGAAGATCGTGTTCACGATGAAGTTGCGGTCGAGCGCGTGATAGATCGCCTTGCGGATGTCCCGGTTGGCGAAGACTTCGAGGCGAAGGTTCGGCTGAAGGAACGCCTGGGGCGAGAAGAATTCCCAGCCCGCCGTCGTGCTCTCCACCCCGGGCTTGGCCTTCAGGGTGCGGACGGCGAAGCCTTCCACGTCGCCCCCTCTCAGCACGTCCACGGTGCCGCGCTCGAAGGCGATGCTGCGCGAGGCCGCGTCCGGGATCACGCGGAAATAAAGCTCGTCCAGATAGGGCTTGCCTTCCTTCCAGTAGTTCTCGTTGCGCACCAGGTGGACGTAGCTGCCCCGCTGCCATTCCTTGAACTTGAAGGGGCCGGTCCCGATCGGCGTGGCGTTGGCGGGGTTCCGGCGGAAATCCGTGCCCTGGTAGATGTGCCGCGGCATGATGGGGAACGAACTCAGCTCGAATCCGTAGATGAAGGCCGAGAACGGCTTCTTCAGCCGGAAGACGACGGTCAGGTCGTCGGGAGCGGTGACCTTCTCGACATAGGATTCGGAGATCAGGCGCCAGCGCGGATGGGTGTCGACGAGGAACTCGGTCGCCGTGAAGACGACGTCCGCGGCGGTGAAGGGCTTGCCATCGTGCCATTTCACGCCGTCCTGGAGCGTGAACGTATAGGTCAGGCCGTCATCGGAGACCTTCCAGCTCTTGGCGAGCTGGGGGATTGGATTGAGCTTGGCGTCGTAGGTGAGCAGGCTCTGATAGATCTGGCCGGCGACGTAGAGGGTGGGCCCCTGCGTGTTCAGGCCGACGATCAGCATCGGCGGCTCTGGCTGCACGATCATGTTGAGCGCTCCGCCCCGCGTAGGCTGGGCGGAATCGCCGGTCTGGCCCATGGCCGCGCCGACAACGGAGACGCAACTCAATGCGGCGGCCGCAAAAATTCCGATTGTCTTGCGCAGCATGGTCGTATCACTTCCCCTGGTTGGACTGTTCTTGTGCGGAACGGGTGACGGAGTTCAGACGCTCCAGGCGGAGATCTGCTTGGAATCCATGAATTCCTCCAGCCCGCAGACGCCGCCCTCGCGGGCGCGGCCGGACGCCTTGACGCCGCCGAAGGGCGAGCCCCGGCCGAGCGCCTCGCCGTTCATCTCGATCATGCCCGCACGCAACTGCCGGGCCAGCCGATTGCGGCGCTCCCCGTTCTGGGACTGAACGTAGTTCGTCAGGCCGTAGACGGTGTCGTTGGCGATCGCGACCGCCTCCTCCTCCGTGTCGAAGGGAATGATCGACAGGACGGGCCCGAAGATCTCCTGCCGGGCGACGGTCATCTCGTTGGTGACGTCGGCGAAGACGGTCGGGCGGACGAAATACCCCCGGTTGACGCCCTCGGGCAGGCCCGTCCCGCCGGCGACGAGGCGGGCGCCCTCGTCGATTCCCTTCTGGATCAGGCCCTGGATCTTGTCCCACTGCACCTTGCTGACGACCGGGCCGATATGGGCGCCGGGCTGGTGGCCGGTGGCGACGGCGGTCTCGGGGGCGACACGGGCGGCGGTCTCCCCTCGGGCAGGCCCGTCCCGCCGGCGACGAGGCGGGGGCCCTCGTCGATCCCCTTCTGGATCAGGCCGTGGATCTTGTCCCACTGCACCTTGCTGACGACCGGGCCGATATGGTTGCCGGCCTGGTGGCCCGTGGCGACGGCGGTCTCGCGGGCGACCCGGGCGGCGGTCTCGACGGCGGCGTCATAGGCCGAGCGCTCGACCAACATGCGGGTCGGGGCGTTGCAGGACTGGCCGCTGTTGTAGAAGCAGTGGCGCGTCCCGCGCTCCACGGCCTTCGCATCCGCATCGGCGAAGATCAGGTTGGCGCCCTTGCCGCCGAGTTCCAGCGCGACCTTCTTGAGCGAGTCGGCCGCGGCCTTGGTGATGGCGATGCCGGCGCGGGTGGAGCCGGTGAAGCTGATCATCTCGACGTCGGGATGGGTCGAGAGCTGCGTGCCGACGCCGGCGCCGTCGCCGTTGACGAGGTTGAACACACCCTTCGGCACGCCCGCCTCGTGGACGATCTCGGCGAACAGCATCGAGGAGAGGGGCGCGATCTCGGAGGGCTTCAGCACCGCCGTGTTGCCCGCGAGGATCGCCGGGAGGACCTTCAGCGTGACCTGGTTCATCGGCCAGTTCCAGGGCGTGATCAGCCCGACGACGCCGATGGGCTCCCAGGACACCATGCTGGTCGGGGCGTGGGGGCCGAGGGGGCGGACGAACTCGAACTCCTTGAAGGCGGTGATGAAGTTCTCGATGTGGTAGATGCCGACGCCCGTCTGGGCGGCGAGCGCCATGTCCTGGGGCGCGCCCATCTCGTCGGTGATGGCGGCGGCCATCTCGGCGGCGCGGCGCTTGTAGATGGCGAGGATCTTCTCGGCATAGGCCAGCCGCTCGGCCGGCGGGGTGCGCGACCACGCCGGGAAGGCGGCCTTCGCGGCCGCCACCGCGCGGTCGGTATCGGCCCGGTCGCCGAGGCTGATGACCGCGATCGCGTCTTCCGTCGCGGGATCGATGACCTCAAGGTCGTGGGCCTTGGCGGGATTCACCCAGGCGCCGTCGATATAGAACTTCCTCTTGTCGGCCATGTCGGTCATCCAATCCTCCCCAGCCGCCGCCCGCGGCGGCGAATATGCCTCTATAGTCTCGTCGGGCTCGTGGCGTTACCCCGCCGCGGCCTGCGCCTCGACCTCCCGCAGGGAGGCGGCGATGATCTCGAACATGTCGTCCGCCTGGCGCCGGGTCATGATGAGCGGCGGGCAGAAGGCGACCGCGTCGATCATGTTGCGGGAGATCAGCCCGTTGCGCTGCATGGCGGCGTTCATCAGCCCGCCCAGCCTGGCCGGCGTGGCGACGGACTTCGCCTTCTTGTCGTCGACCAGCTCGAGGGCGGCGATCAGGCCGACGCCCCGCACCTCGCCGACGATCGGGCTGTCGGCGAGCTGCGCCAGCCGGCCGCGGAAATGCGCGCCCACCTCGCGGGCATTGGCGACGAGGTCGCGCTCCTCGATGATGGCGAGGTTCTCGAGCGCCACCGCCGCCCCGACCGGATGCCCGCCGGCCGTGAAGCCATGTCCGAAGGTGCCGATCCGGCCGCTTTCCTCCGCGATCGGGTCGAAGACCCGCTCGTTGACCATGATGGCCGAGAAGGGAACGTAGCTGGACGTGATCTGCTTCGACATCACCATGATGTCGGGGCGCAGGTCGTAGGTCTGCGAGCCGAACATTTGCCCGGTCCGCCCGAAGCCGCAGATGACCTCGTCGGCCACGAAGAGGATGTCGTGCCGCGCCAGCACGGCCTGGATCTTCTCGAAATAGGTCGCCGGCGGCGTCACGACGCCCCCCGCGCCCATGACCGGCTCGGCGAAGAAGGCGGCGATGGTGTCGGGGCCCTCGGCCTGGATCAGCGCCTCCAGCTCCTCCGCGCAGCGCGTCGCGAAAGCCTCCTCGCTCTCGCCCTCGCGTCCCTCCCGCCAGTAATGCGGCGAGGAGGTGTGGAGCACGCGGCCGATCGGCAGGTCGAAGGAGCGGTGGTTGTTCGTCAGTCCCGTCAGGCTGGCCGCCGCGATGGTCACCCCGTGATATCCGCGCTGGCGGGCGATGACCTTCTTCTTGTCCGGCTTGCCCATGGCGTTCGAGCGATACCAGATCATCTTCAGGACGGTATCGTTGGCCTCCGAGCCGGAATTCGTGAAGAAGACCTTGCTCATCGGCACGGGCGCGAGGGCGATCAGCTTCTCGGCGAGGTCGATGATCGGCCCGTGGCTCTTGTGGCCGAAATTGTGATAGAAGGGCAGCTTGCGCGCCTGCTTCGTCATCGCCTCGACCAGGCGCGGCTCGTTGAAGCCGACGCCGACGCTCCACAGCCCGGAGAGCCCCTCGATGTAGCGGCGGCCTTCGCTATCGAGGACGTAGATCCCCTCGCCGTGATCGATGATCATCGGGCCGACTTCGCGATGGCGCTCGGCATTGGTGTAGCCGTGGAAGTGATAGGCAATGTCGCGCGCCTCGGCCGTGCGTGCGAAATTCGTCATATCGTTCACTGCGGAAGTCCTCTTGTTCCTGCCCGGCGCCGATGGCGGGATCGCGGATGCCCGGGCGAGGACGATTCGCGGCGCGGCTGGGCGCCTTTCGGGAATCGCGTCCTGCCTCGCCTCATTGGCTGCGACCTCGGCTGCACGTGCGGATGTCGAACACTACAAGCCTCCCCGATTCTCTTCGACATCGGAAGTCTTGACCTCGGTTTGACGATTTGGAAACATTCGCGGCCGCACGGGTTCGAGCGTGACCAAGGCCCCCAAGCATTTTCGCGGAAAGCTCTCCGACGCGGACATCGCCCGGCTGCGGGAATTCGTCGAGATCGTCGCCGCTGGCGGCATCACCGCCGCGCAGGCGCGCCTCGGCAAGGGGAAATCCGCCATCAGCCTGGCTCTCACGAGCCTCGAGGAGCGCCTGGGCCTGCGCCTGTGCGAGCGCGGCCGTTCCGGCTTCCGGCTGACGGAGCAGGGGCATCTCGTCCATTCCGCCGCGGTGCAGCTGCTCCACGAGATCGGACGCTTCAGCGATTTCGTGGGGGCGGCGACGCGGCGGCTCGAGGACGAGATCACGCTGCATGCCGACGACAGCTTCGCATTCGAGTTCGCCGATCCGCTGTCGCGCGCCATCGCCCGCGTCAGCGATCTCTATCCGAACGTGAAGCTCAACGTCAGGATGACCTCGCCGGATCACATCTATGCCTCCGTCCTCGAAGGATCGGCGGATCTCGGCTTCACGACCCTGATCCGGCCGAACGCGGCGCTCGATGCGCTGGCGGTCTGCTCCGAGCGCATGGGCATCTTCTGCGGCCGCAACCACCCCCTCTTCCCGCGCGACGACGCCACCCTCGGCTACGAGGAATTGCGACGCTACAGCTTCGTCGCCTCGGAGGTGACGCAGGAAGAGGAGTTCTCCGAATTCATGCACGGCCTCGACATCAAGGCGTTCGCGCCGACCATCCTGTCCCGGATGGTTCTCATCCTGTCCTCGCGATATCTCGGGATCGTTCCCATCGAATTCGCCCGATACTGGGTCGAGAAGGGAGCCGTTCGCGAAATCAGCGTCGAGGGCGGGCGCACGACGAACAGGTGCTATCTCATCCACCGCAAGGCCCGCCCCCTGGGACTGGGGAGCGCGATCCTGAGGAGCATGATCATCGACGAGATCCGGCTCTCGACGATCGGGACCGGCGTGCAATATCCGAGGAAGTAGGATGAACTATCCGGCCGGTTCCGGCACCTGGCAGCCGGCCGTGCAGCAGCGGCCCGGCTGCTTCGAGACGCGGCGGGGGCCGTCGAGGAGGCCGCGGTCGAGAAGGGTCTCCACCAGCTCGACCTTCTCCATGACGGGATAGTTGCGCCAGATCTCGCGCTTCATCGCCTCCGGCGAGCCCCCGCCGTGCAGGGAGATGACCGAATACCAGCCCGCCTGGTGCGAGATGGTCAGGTCCTCGATGAAGCGCGCCACCTCGGCCCGGCGCTCGGCGGGAATGTCCGCCCGGCCGCCCATCACCGCGGCAAGCGACGCCTTCGTGTCCGGGTTGTGATCCTCGTCGGGGCCGGGCAGGGCGACGATCAATCCGCCCGAGACGTAATGCGCGACCCGGTGCATGTCGTAGATCCTGGTCGCGAGCAGCAGCTTGCCGATATTGGAGAAGACGGGATCGGGCATCGCGGATCCCGCCGGATCCTTCGTGCAATAGACCGAGGCCGCCACTCCGCAGGCGTAGAAGCTCTCCGTGATGGTGATCAGCTCCACCATCTGCTCGCGGATATGGGCGTGGCGCTCGGGGTCGAGCCCGTTCGCCTCGATCATCAGCGCCCCGGCCCCGATCAGCAGGTCGCCGAATCCCGCCCGCGCGCCGATGCAGGAATGGCGATGGTGGGTGGCGTAGGACGTGGTGAGGAAGCCGCCCTCCTCGGTCTCGCCCGCGAGGAAGACGCGCTCGTGCGGCACGAACACGTCGTCGAAGATCACGACGCCGACCGACTGGCCGTATTTCGCCGAGAATTTCGCCGCCGCCTCGCCGGGGCGGCCCGCGGGCCGCGCGACGATCGTGACGCCGGGGGCGTCGCAGGGGACTGCGCAGCACACCGCGAAAGCCTCGTCTCCGGGCAGGTGGGTCCGGCAGGGCATGACCAGGAACTCGTGCATGTAGGGCGCGCCCGTCACGATGGCCTTCGTGCCGCGGATGACGATCCCGTCCGGGCGCCGCTCCGTGATGCGGACATGGACGTCGGGATTGGCCTGCCGGCCGGGCCGGACGGATCTGTCGCCCTTCGCGTCCGTCATCGCGACGCCGAGCGTCAGGTCCCTGTCCTGGATCTCGTGCAGATAGGCCAGGAAGCGCTGGCCGTAATCCGTGCCGTGGCGGTCGTCCGTCCGCTTGGTCGCCTGGAAGATGCCGTTGAGCGCGTCATGGGTCAGGTAGCGCTGTGCGCAGCCGGAGGTCCGGCAGACCAGCCGCACGGCCTCGAGCTTGGACAGGAGGTCCTGCGACGTCTCGTCGATATGGAGCATCCGGTTGACGGTCTTGCCGGACGTTCCCTGCCGCGCCGTCATGATCGGCGCATGCTCCTCGCGGAGCGCGAAGTCGTAGGTGACGCCGACGCCGGCGATGCCCGGAGCGAGCCGCGGCTCGTCGGCGACGCTCTCGACAGGGCTTCCATCGATGAAAACCCGCGGCCTGTAGGCCCTGAGCGACTCTCCGTAGTCGGAAGCCGACATGAGCATGGCGCTCTATCCCCGCTTGTTCAAGAAATCTAACATTGTTAGATTAACTTGATCGATGTTTGAATTCGCGTCAAGCGGGCGGCGGGGGCATGGCCAGGAACCGGCAGAGCAGGAGGGAGGCGGTCAGCGGCCACAAGCGGGACTTGATCCTGGAGGCCGCGCGGCAGGTCTTCGCCGAGGAGGGGCTGGAAGGCGCGAGCCTTCGCGCCATCGCCATGCAAGCCGGGTACACGCCCGCCGCGCTCTATTTCCATTTCGAATCCAAGGAGGACATCTACGCCGAGGTGCTGAGGGCGTCCCTGCAATCCCTCGGCCTTGCCGTGAACCGGGCGATGGAACAGGCGCGATCTCCGGCGCTCAGGCTCGAGGCTGCCGCGATGGCGTTCTTCCGGTTCTATGCTGACAATCCGCGCGATCTCGATCTCGGCTTCTATCTCTTCCGCGGCGGGATGAAGCCGGCCGGACTCGGGCATATGCGCGATGTCGCATTGAACGCGGCGCTCGAGGCTGCCCTGCGTCCGGTCGCCGATGCCGCGATCGAGATGGGAGCCTCGCAGGAACGGGCGAACCTTCTGGTGGTCGAGTGTTTCGCGCACGCGGCCGGGCTTCTGCTGCTGCTCCATACGGGCCGCATCCGAATGTTCGGCGCCAGCGCGCTCGACATGATGGAATCCTTCGTGAAGGACCGCGTTTCGCAGCTCTCGCGAGACCGGCTCCCCGGATGACCGGCCGCGATCCCGCAGGCAATTCGCCCTATGACAGGGTCCGCGATGTCCAGCTCGCATGGATGACGCCCGGCTCGTGGCGCATGATCCGGGCGACGGTGTCGAGTTCGCTCGCGACGACAGAGGTGCTGACGAGCGTCGCCACGATCTCCGCATCCTCGGGCGTCTCGCGCTCGATGCGAACCTCGCGGATCGGGTAATCTGCCCTCTCGATGGTCTCGACGAGCCGGTCCCGCAGCGGCTCGACCCTCTCCGCCGCGACGGTCGCGCGCACCTCGTAGGTCGCTTCCGCGGAAGCCTCGTCGAGCGGCGCGCGGTTGATAGCGTTGACGAGGGGGCGCAGCAGCGTGTTGCCGGCGAGGACGAAGGCGGCGACGAGGACAGCCTCGCCGATCAGGTCCGCGCCCGCGCTGGCGCCGACCGCCGCCGCGCCCCAGAGGGTGGCGGCGGTGTTCAGGCCTCGGATCTGGGTGCCGTCCTTCATGATGACGCCGGCGCCGAGGAAGCCGACGCCCGAGACCACATAGGCGATGACCCGGACTGCGCCGTCGCGGCCGGCCAGCAGCATGCCGACATCCACGAAGGCGGCGGCGCCCACCGCGACGAGGACCGTGGTCCGCAGGCCCGCCGTGCGCTGGCGGTATTGGCGCTCGGCGCCGATCAGGGTCCCGAGCACGAAGGCCGTGCCGAGGCTGATCAGCGTGTCGAGAAGCGCGCCCGGATCGAAGGCCTGGACGGCGGCCAGCGTCATGGAAGCCGTTCCGCCTCAGAAGGCCAGGGGCTTGGCCTGCTTCACGCCCGGAATGGTCATGACGCGCTCGAGCACCTGCGCCGGCAGCCCGCCATCCACCTCGACGAGGGCGATGGCTGAGCCGCCGGGCCGGTCGCGGCCGAGGGCGAAGGTCGCGATATTGACCCCCGCATCGCCGAGCGTCGTCGCGAAGCGGCCGATGAAGCCGGGCTTGTCCTCGTTCGAGACGTAGATCATCGAGGGCGCGAACTCGGCCTCGACCTTGAGCCCCTTGATGTCGACGATGCGCGGCTTGCCGTCCGCGAAGACGGTGCCGGAGACGGCGCGCTCGCCGTTCTCGGTCTCGACCGCGACGGTGACGAGCGAATCGTAGTCGCCGGCCGCGTCGCGCACCATCTCCTCGACCACGATGCCGCGCTCCTTGGCGATCGAGGGGGCGGAGACGACGTTGATATCGGCCAGCATGGGCCGCAGGAGCCCGGCAATGGCGGCGCTGGTCAGCGCCTTGGTCTTCATCTGCGCGACCTCGCCCTCATAGGTGATGCGCACGCGCTCGAGGCCCGATTCGGTGAGCTGGCCCGCGAAGGAGCCGAGCTTCTCGGCGAGCGCGATGAAGGGCTTGAGGCGCGGCGCCTCCTCGGCCGTGATCGAGGGGAAGTTCACCGCGTTCGTGATCGCGCCCTTGAGCAGGTAATCCGACATCTGCTCGGCGACCTGGAGGGCGACGTTCTCCTGCGCCTCGGAGGTAGCGGCCCCCAGATGCGGCGTGCAGACGACGTTCGGATGGCCGAAGAGCGGGTTCTCCTTGGCCGGCTCGGCCACGAAGACGTCGAAGGCCGCCCCGGCCACATGGCCCGAATCGAGCGCCGCGCGCAGCGCCTGCTCGTCGACGAGCCCGCCGCGCGCGCAATTGACGATGCGCACGCCCTTCCGGGTCTTCGCGAGGTTGTCGGCCGAGAGGATGTTCCTCGTCTTCTCGGTCAGCGGCGTGTGCAGGGTGATGAAGTCGGCGCGGGCGAGAAGGTCCTCCAGCTCCACCTTCTCGACGCCGAGGTCGAGCGCGCGCTCGGGCGAGAGGAAGGGGTCGAAGGCAATGACGCGCATCCTGAGGCCGATGGCGCGCTCGGCCACGATCGCCCCGATATTGCCGCAGCCGATGATGCCGAGCGTCTTGGCCGTGATCTCGACGCCCATGAAGCGGTTCTTCTCCCACTTGCCGGCCTGGGTCGAGGCGTCGGCGGCAGGGATCTGGCGGGCGAGGGCGAACATCATCGCGATGGCATGCTCGGCCGTCGTGATCGAGTTGCCGAAGGGCGTGTTCATCACGATTACGCCGCGGGCGGTCGCGGCCGGGATGTCCACGTTGTCGACGCCGATGCCGGCACGGCCGATCACCTTCAGATTTCTCGCCTCGGCCAGGATCTTCGGAGTGACCTTGGTGGCCGAGCGGATGGCGAGGCCGTCGTAATCGCCGATGATCGCGGCGAGCTTGTCCTTGTCCTTGCCGAGATCGGGCTGGAAATCGACCTCGACGCCGCGATCCTTGAAGATCTGGATGGCGGCAGGCGAGAGGGCGTCGGAGATGAGGACGCGGGGCTTGGTCATCGCGGAAACCTTGTCATTTCCTCGACTGTCATGGCCGGGCTTGTCGCGGCCGTGACAGTCGCGTGTCAGTGGGCGGTGAAATCGCCGCGCAGCAGCGCGGCGGCGTCGTTCGGGTCGAGGTCGAGCGCGTAGTCCGAGCCGGGATTGAGCACGAAATGCGCGCCCGGATGGCGGGTGAGGAGATCGCGCACCTTGTCGGGCGCGATGACGTGGTCGCAACGGTAGAAGGCTTGCGCCCGCACGGGCGCGGAGAAGAAGGGCACGGCTGTCACGCCGCCCCGCTCCGCCGACCCCAGCTCCAGCCGCACGCCTTCCGGGATGACGGCCCGGCCGTCCGGGCCGGTCTCGACCCGCGCCCCGTCGGCGAGAAGCAGGGCGAGATAGACCTCGCGGTCGAGCAGGTCGCGCATGAAGGCGGTGCGCAGATGCGGCTCGTGCGCCGCCCGGACCAGCTCGATTTCGAGATCGTTCCGGGGCGAGAAGGCGTCGGTGCCGATGCTGCTGTCGTCGGTCATGTGAGAACTCCTCGGCCAACCCTCCCCCCGCGGAGCGGCGGGGAGGGTCGAGTCGCGCCGAAGGCGCGACCGGGGTGGGTGGGGGGTCTCGAGGCGAGCACCTGGCCGGGCGGAAGGCGTCGAGCCCCCCACCCGGCTCGGCCTTCGGCCGAGTCCGCCCTCCCCACCGCAAGCGGGGGGAGGGTGGGGCGGTTACGCCGCCTTCTGTGCGAGCTTCGCCTTCTCCGCGGCATAGGCCCAGTCGAGCCAGGCGGTGAGGGCCGCGACGTCGGCGGTCTCGACCGTCGCTCCGCACCAGATGCGCAGGCCGGGCGGGGCGTCGCGATAGGCGCCGATGTCGTAGGCGACGCCCTCCTTCTCGAGCGCGGCGGCGAGCGCCTTTGAGAAGGCCGAGACGGCGTCCTTGCCGCCGGCCACGATCTCGGGATCGATCACGACGAGGCAGACGCTGGTATTGGAAGCCGTCGCCGGGTCGCGGGCGAGATTCTCGATCCAGGGCGTCCGCGCGACCCAGTCGAGCAGCGCCCCGGCATTGGCGTTCGAGCGGGCGACGAGACCTTCGACGCCTCCTTGCGCCTTCGCCCAGTGCAGGGCGTCGATATAGTCCTCGACGCAGAGCATGGAGGGCGTGTTGATGGTCTCGCCCTGGAAGATGCCCTCGATGAGCTTGCCGCCCTTGGTCATGCGGAAGATCTTCGGCAGCGGCCAGGCCGGGACGTAGCTCTCCAGCCGCGCCACGGCGCGCGGCGAAAGGATCAGCATGCCGTGCGCGCCCTCGCCGCCCAGCGCCTTCTGCCAGGAATAGGTGACGACATCGAGCTTGTCCCAGTCGAGCCGCTGCGAGAAGGCGGCCGAGGTCGCGTCGCAGATGGTCAGGCCCTCGCGGTCGGCCGCGATCCAGTCGGCATTCGGCACGCGCACGCCCGAGGTCGTGCCGTTCCAGGTGAAGACGACGTCGCGCGTCCTCGTGTCGACCTTGGAGAGGTCGGGCAGGGCGCCGTATTCGGCCTTCGTGACCTTCGCGTCGAGCTTGAGCTGCTTGGCGACATCCGTCACCCAGCCCTCGCCGAAGCTCTCCCAGGCCAGCATCTCGACCGGGCGGGCGCCGAGCAGCGACCAGAGCGCCATCTCGACCGCGCCGGTATCGGAGGCCGGGACGATGCCGATGCGGTAATCGGCCGGGACGCCCAGGATTTCGCGCGTCAGGTCGATGGCGAGCTTCAGCTTCGCCTTGCCGATCTTGGCGCGGTGGGACCGGCCGAGCGGCGCATCCTTGAGGGCTTCGGGGGTCCAGCCGGGGCGCTTGGCGCAGGGGCCGGAGGAGAAATG
>OEIU01000209.1_pt1 | contig 59292 bp, 50 predicted proteins | sample 1539221 | NCBI WGS metagenome assembly OEIU01 (sample SAMN03792071, study PRJEB22550) | activated sludge metagenome | feature: wastewater treatment plant; material: activated sludge; isolation source: Wastewater treatment plant of a petroleum refinery complex | place: Argentina: Zarate | collected... | reverse complement strand
CCTCGGTCGCGTCGTCGAACAGGCCCAGGCAGCCGGGCGAGATCCGGCCCGCCGGCTCGACGGCCGTCGCCTCGATCAGCACCAGCGCGGCGCCGCTGAGCGCGAGCTGCCCGAGGTGCACCGTGTGCCAGGGTTGCGCGCGGCCCTCGACCGCCGAGTACTGGCACATCGGCGAGACGACGATTCGGTTCGGAAGGGTGAGCGAGCGCAGCCGGAACGGGGTGAAGAGCTGTGACATCGGTGACTGTCGTGTGAGGATCAGGCATTGTCGCTCATCCGGCGCCGCCGCCCTGCCGGGGCGCCGGTGCCCGCCCTTGAAAACCCCCGGCGGCGCCCGCAGATGCTTGCCAGTCGTGCGGCCGGCGCCGCCAGTTCAGCGATCCCAGGGGAAGCCATGCGTCTCGACAAGCTCACCACCCAGTTCCAGCAGGCCCTCGCCGATGCGCAGAGCCTGGCGCTGGCCAACGACAACCAGTACATCGAGCCGGTGCACCTGCTGGCGGCGGTCGCGGGCCAGGCCGACGGGTCGGGCCGCACCCTGCTCGAGCGCGCCGGCGTGCGCGCGGCGTCGCTGAAGAACGCGGCCGACGCGGCGATCAAGCGGCTGCCGCAGGTGTCGGGCACCGGCGGCGAGGTGCAGGTGGGCCGCGACCTGGTCAACCTGCTCAACCTGTCCGAGAAGGAGGCGCTCAAGCGCGGCGACCAGTTCGTCGCCACCGAGATGTTCCTGCTCGCGCTCACCGAGGACAAGGGCGAGGCGGGCCGCATCTCGAAGGAGGCCGGGCTCACGCGCAAGTCGCTCGAGGCCGCGATCGACGCGGTGCGCGGCGGCGCGAGCGTCGACAACGCCGAGGCCGAGGGCCAGCGCGAGGCGCTGAAGAAGTACACGATCGACCTGACCGAGCGCGCGCGCGAGGGCAAGCTCGACCCGGTGATCGGGCGCGACGAGGAAATCCGCCGCACGATCCAGATCCTGCAGCGGCGCACCAAGAACAACCCGGTGCTGATCGGCGAGCCCGGCGTCGGCAAGACGGCGATCGTCGAGGGCCTCGCGCAGCGCATCGTCGACGGGACAGTGCCCGAGACGCTGAAGGACAAGCGCGTGCTGTCGCTCGACATGGCCGGCCTGATCGCCGGGGCGAAGTTCCGCGGCGAGTTCGAGGAGCGCCTGAAGGCGGTGCTCAAGGAGCTGGCCGCCGAAGAGGGCCGCACGATCGTGTTCATCGACGAACTGCACACGATGGTCGGCGCCGGCAAGGCCGAGGGTGCGATGGACGCCGGCAACATGCTCAAGCCCGCGCTGGCGCGCGGCGAGCTGCACTGCGTCGGCGCGACCACCCTCGACGAGTACCGCAAGTACATCGAGAAGGACGCCGCGCTCGAGCGCCGCTTCCAGAAGGTTCTGGTGGGCGAGCCCAGCGTCGAGGACACGATCGCGATCCTGCGGGGCCTGCAGGAGCGCTACGAGCTGCACCACGGCGTGGAGATCACCGACCCGGCGATCGTCGCCGCGGCCGAGCTGTCGCACCGCTACATCACCGACCGCTTCCTGCCCGACAAGGCGATCGACCTGATCGACGAGGCTGCCGCCAAGGTCAAGATCGAGATCGACTCCAAGCCGGAGGTGATGGACAAGCTCGACCGCCGGCTGATCCAGTTGAAGATCGAGCGCGAGGCGGTGAAGAAGGAGAAGGACGAGGCCTCGATCAAGCGCCTCGGCCTGATCGAAGAGGAGATCGCGAAGCTCGAACGCGAAGCCGCCGACCTCGAGGAGCTGTGGAAGGCCGAGAAGGCGACCGCCCAGGGCTCGGCGCAGCTGAAGGAGGAGATCGACAAGCTGCGTGCGCAGATCCAGGACCTGACGCGCAAGGGCAACTTCGACAAGGTCGCCGAGCTTCAGTACGGCCGGCTGCCCGAGCTCGAGCGGCAGTTGAAGGACGCGCAGGCGAAGGAGGCCGGCAAGGCCAAGGCCGGCAAGGACGGCGGCGCGCCGCAACTGCTGCGCACGATGGTCGGCAGCGAGGAGATTGCCGAGGTCGTCGCCCGTGCGACCGGCATCCCGGTTTCCAAGCTGATGCAGGGCGAGCGCGACAAGCTGCTGCAGATGGAGGCCAAGCTGCACGAGCGCGTCGTCGGCCAGGACGAGGCGATCACCGCGGTGTCGGATGCGATCCGCCGCTCGCGCTCAGGGCTCGCCGACCCGAACCGGCCGACCGGCTCGTTCCTCTTTCTCGGGCCGACCGGTGTCGGCAAGACCGAGCTGTGCAAGGCGCTCGCCGGCTTTTTGTTCGACAGCGAGGAGCACCTGATCCGCCTCGACATGAGCGAGTTCATGGAGAAGCATTCGGTCGCGCGCATGATCGGCGCGCCGCCCGGCTACGTCGGCTACGACGAGGGCGGCTACCTGACCGAAGCGGTGCGCAGGAAGCCGTATTCCGTGCTCTTGCTCGACGAGGTCGAGAAGGCGCACCCGGACGTCTTCAACGTGCTGCTGCAGGTGCTCGACGATGGTCGCCTGACCGACGGCCAGGGCCGCACGGTCGACTTCAAGAACACCGTGATCGTGATGACGAGCAACCTCGGCTCGCACCAGATCATGCAGATGGCCGGGCGGCCGAGCGAGGAGATCCGCGACGCGGTGTGGGTCGAGGTCAAGCAGCATTTCCGGCCCGAGTTCCTGAACCGGATCGACGAGGTCGTCGTCTTCCACGCGCTCGACGCGAAGAATATCGAGGCGATCGCGAAGATCCAGTTGAAGGTGCTGGAGGCGCGGCTCGAGAAGATGGACATGAAGCTCGATGTTTCGCACGAGGCGCTCGCCGAACTGGCGAAGGCCGGCTTCGACGTCGCCTTCGGTGCGCGTCCCTTGAAGCGCGCGATCCAGCAGCGCATCGAGAACCCGGTTGCCAAGCTCATCCTCGAAGGCAAGTTCGGGCCGAAGGACGTGATCCCGGTCGGCTTCGAGAACGGCGAGTTCAGCTTCGAGCGCGTCGTGCACTGACGACGGCGACACCGCCGCGGGGCTCAGCCTGGATCCAGGTTCAGCCGCGGTGGTCGTCGAACAGGTCGTCCATGCGCTGGATCTGCAGCCGCGCCAGCGTCAGGTTGGCGTGCTGCTTGTCGAGCACGGCGTGCAGCATCAGCTCGGGGTGACGCGGCACGCCGCGCAGCACGAGGTGGCGCGCATCGAGCGTGATCGCCGCCTCCGGCAGCTCGGCGGCAAGGCCGAGCCTGCGCCCGGTGCGAACGATCGCGCCGAGCAGCGTCGTCGCCGCCGAGGCGAGGGCGTCGGCATCGGGCATCTCGCCGGCATGCGCGACCTGGCGCCCGCTCGCGACCTCGAATACGCAGCAGTCGAGCATGCCGTTGAGCTTGTGCAACTGCTCCACGTAGTGCGACAGCTGCGCCGTGAGCGCGTCATCGGCCTGCGCGCGTTGCGGCGCGGCGGTGGCCTGCGGCAGGGGCGGCATCGGCCGCAGGGAAAGCGGCTCGAGCGTCGGCGTGACGGCGTGCGGCCCGAATGCTGGCGAGGCTGCGGCCTTGGCGGTATTTGCGGGCTGTGCACCGGCCGGGGCGGCCGGCGCAGGAGCGGCGCTCAGCGCCGGCACGACGAGGCCGGTCGCGGCGATCTGCGCGCGCAGCCGGCTCCAGGTGCCGCTGATGAAATTCCAGGCGTCCGACGGTCGTTGCACGGCCGGTGTGCTGCGCACCGTGACGCCGGTGCCGCGCCCGAGGTCGCTGCTCTGCGCCGCGAGCGCGCCGGTCGATGCGAGCGGCAGGAGCAGCAGATCGCGGTTCTGCCACGGGCCGGTGACGATGTCGTCGCGCAGCGGCTTGAACGCCGCCGCCAGCGCATGAGCCGGCAGATCCCCGACCATCAGCACGCCGAGCCGGCTGTAGGCGAGCAGCACGCGCGCCAGGTCGTGGCGCGATACGGTGTCGGCGTCGGCTTCGGTGCTGTAGATGCGCAGCGCGCCGCCTTCGCCGGCCGGGAACTCGATGAACTCGAGCGTCGCGAGCGTCGTGCCGTAGCCCTGGCGGCGGATCGCGAGCTTCTTGACGGCCAGGCCGGTTGCCGCCGCGACGTCGGCGAGCAGCTTGCGCGAAGTGCTGGTGCCGATATCGTGGACCGCGATGAATTCGGGGCGCGCATGGTCGAACTGCTGCAGCAGCGCCGGCGCCGGATCGCAGGAGACGAAAAGCTCGCGCAGCCCGTCGCCGACCGCGCGGCCGATATCCTTTGCATCCGGGGTGAGATATTCGTCCTTGTTGGCGACGAAGCGCGTCGCAAGCACGGTCTGCGCGCGCGTCGCCTGCCAGCCGTCGATCAGCTCGTTCATCCGGCTCGGCGGCCGGGTCGCGGTGGGATCGGAGCCCTCGGGCGTGGATGGATTCATCGGGTTCGGGGCTTGCAGTGCAGGCCGATGCCGGCTGCGGCTGAACGCCCGCTAGTGCAGTGTTTCATGCTGTGTCGGCAGCGGCGTGAACGCCGTCGAAACCCAACGGGAACAAGATCGTCACTCGCGGAGCTGTGAAGCTGCGGCAGTGCATGAGGTATCAGCGGAAGGCCGTTGATGCTCTTGGCGAACAAAACGAAGGTCTGATAGATCGAGATGCCAAACAAGACGAATTTCGGGCCGGTGGTTTTCGACGACTTTCGGATCGGCGATGACAATGCTGTGAGGCACTTGCGAAAACCGATGGATTTGCCCTCGTGGCAAGGCGCAAACCGCAGCCATACCCAGTGGTATGGCGAGGATTTGCAACGCCGCCACGGGGGCAAAGACGCGGTTTTGGGTGCTGAACAGTGTGAAACACTGCACTAGCATAGCGCGCCGAGCACGCTTGCCGCCCATGCATACCGCGGCAGGCCATATCGTCCGATCAGCGGCGCGCCTTCATGGCACGCCGCGCCTGCACGAACTCGAATGCGAAGCGCACCGCAGCATCGACACTGCGCGCATCGTCGGTCCGTTCGCGCTCCGAAAGACAAAAGCTCAGGTCCGCCCGGTGGCGGATATAGCGCGGCGGCAGCCGGTTCAGCGCGACGCAGGCGACATCGGGCAGCAAGTCGTTGCCCGCCACGAGCGGATAGTCGTGCCCCGCGCGCCGGATCGCCTCGAACACCGCAAGCTCGTGATGGTCGTGGATCGATTCGAAATCGGCGTTCATCGCCGGCAGTGTGCATCGCGCCCGGGCGCACCAAGCCCCGAGAAGCGCGGCAAGAGGATGGCTTTTCGGCGTCGAAGCTTCGGCGGCAGCAGATCGCGCGCGCCTCAACCACGGGCAAAGAATCGACTCGGCGGCACACCGACCGATCGGCGCACCATGGCGGAGAAGGCGCTCGCGCTCGCATAGCCCAGATCGGCTGCGATCAGTCCCATCGGTTTGCCCTGCGTCGCCAGCGTCAGTGCGCGGCCGAGCAGCACCTGCTGACGCCAGGCGCCGAAGCTGGTGTCGAGTTCGTCGCGAAAGAGGCGTGCGATCGTGCGTTCGCTCGCGCCGGCTTCGTTCGCCCAGCCGGCAAGCGTGGCATGGCGCTGCGGATTCTCGAGCACCGACCGGCACAGCGTGCGCAGCCGCTTGTCGGCCGGCATGGCGATGCCGAGCCGCACCGGTGCGGCGTGGTCGAGTTCGTCGAGCACGAGGTCGGACACGCGCCGCTCGCGCGCGAGCCATGCGGCATCGCGCGGCGCGTGGCGGTCGTCGGCGGTGTCCAGGCGCAGCATGAGTTCGCGCAGCAGCGGCGTCACGTCGAGCACCCGGCAGCGCGTCCAGTCGGACGCCGAAGCTGCGACCGGCGCGGCGCGGCCGTCCTGCGGCAGGACGTAGACCGTCAGCAGTTCGGCCGCCTCGACGACGCTGACGATGTGTTCGATGCCGGGCGGGATCCAGATCGCGCGCCAGGCGGGCACGAGGTAGGTCGCATCGGCGACCGTGATGCGCGCGACACCGGACGCGGCGATCGCGACCTGCGCCCAGGGGTGGCTGTGCGGCGCGATATCGGTATCCGGATCGACGAACTGCGTGTGCGCCCGCACCGGGCGCTCGGGCGTCGGCGCGAAGCGTGCCGCATCGGTCGGCGCACGCATCGCGCGGCGCGCCGGCGAAGGGCGCTTGGCGGGCTGGCGGGGCACTTGGCAGGATTTCGATAGAACTTGGCGCACTATCGTAACCGCGCCGCGCCGGCCGCATCTACAGTGGGGCCATGCAATCCGCCTCTCCCGCCGCGTCGCCCTGGCGGCGCGATGCCAAGCTGATGGCGCTCGTCGGTGGCGCGCACAGCATCAGCCATTTCAGCCAGCTCCTGCTCGCGCCGCTCTTTCCGTGGCTGAAGGACGCGTTCGGCGTCGGCTTTGCCGAACTGGGCTTCCTGCTGACGATCTTCTTCGTCGTCTCGTGCGTGATCCAGACGCTGTCGGGCTTCTGGGTGGACCGCTTCGGCCCGCGCCCGGTGCTGATCGCGGGCCTCGCGCTGATCGGCGTCGCAGCCGTCGGCTATGCGGCGAGCACGAGCTACGCGATGCTCGCCGCGTTTTCGGTCGTCGCCGGCGTCGGCAACGGCGTCTTTCATCCGGTCGACTATTCGCTGATCAACCGCAAGGTCGCGAAGGAGCACCTCGGCCACGCCTACAGCGTGCACGGCATCACCGGCAGCCTGGGCTGGGCTCTCGCGCCGGCGGTGCTGGTGCCGATCACGGTCGCGTTCTCGTGGCGCATTGCGCTGGCGAGCGCTGCCGTGCTCGTCTTCGTGGTGCTCGCGGTGCTCGTCGCCTACCGGCGCCACCTCGAACTCGAACCGCTGCCGCCGGCGTCGAAGGTGACCGAAGGCGGACTCGCGGCCGAAGGCACGCTCGACTTCCTGCGCATCCCGGCAGTCTGGATGTGCTTCGGCTTCTTCTTCTTCTACGCCGGCGCACTGTCGGTGATCCAGAGCTTCGCACCAGCGGCGGCCGGGCGTCTGCACGCCGTGCCGGCCGAACTCGCAGCGATGTGCCTGACCGTCTACATGGTGTGCAGCGCGGGCGGCATGGTCGCCGGCGGCTTCATGGCGTCCAACCACGAGCGCAGCGAGCGCATCGTCGGCTTCGGCTTCGGCGTCGCGGCGATCGTCGCTCTCGCGCTCGGCTACGTCGCGATGCCGTCGATCATGGTGCCGGTGCTGTTCGGCGTGATGGGCTTCGTCACCGGCACCGCCGGGCCGTCGCGCGACATCATCGTCAAGCGCGCCGCGCCCGACAACGCGACCGGCCGCGTCTATGGCGTCGTCTATTCGGGGCTCGATATCGGGCAGGCCGTGATCCCGCTCGTCATCGGCCACCTGATGGACCTGCACCAGTACAGCGGCGTGTTTCTCGCGCTCGCGCTGCTGCAAGGCGTGCTGATCGTCAATGCGTTCAGCGTGCGGCGCGTGCGGCGCACCGTGGCGCTGCCGGCGCCGGCCTGATCGGGCGATCCCGCGCGATCTACACGCAGCTCTTGTGGCGCGCGATGCAGGTGTCGAGCACCTCGCCGCCGTCGCGCTGCCACCAGTTCGCGGCCGAGAAGATCTCGACCTCGCTGTAGCCGGCGTAGCCCTGCGCCTCGACGAGGGCCCGGATCGCCGGGATGTCGATCACGCCGTCGCCCATCATGCCGCGGTCCTCGAGCAGATCGGTCGTCGGCGTCAGCCAGTCGCAGACGTGAAATGCGAGCAGCCGCGCGCGGCCGGCGCGCTCGATCTGCTGCGCGAGCTTGGGGTCCCACCAGACGTGGTAGAGGTCCACCGCGACGCCGAGGGCGGCGCGGTTGCTGCCTTCGACGCCGAGGGTGCCGCTGCGTTGTGGGTCGAGCGCATCGCAGACGTCGAGCGCCTGTTCGAGCGTATTGATGCAGGCGCGGTCGGCCGCGTACATCGGGTGCAGCGGCTCGATCGCAAGTGGCATGCGGCGCTCGCGCGCGTCTTCGAGCAGCGCGGCGATGCCTTCGGTAACCTGCTCGCGAGCGCCGGCGATGTCCTTATGTTCGGCATGGCCGGCGGGCGCGCCCGGCAGGCCGCCGACGACGAGGATCAGACACGGCGCGGCGAGCAGGCAGGCTTCGTCGAGCGCGCGCCGGTTGTCGTCGCGCACCGCCTGGCGGCCCGCGGCGTCGGCGTAAGTGAACATGCCGCCGCGGCAGTAGCCGGACAGCTCCATTCCATGCGCCGCGATCGCGCGCGCGGTCGCCGCGAGCCCGGCCGCGGCGACCTGATCGCGCCACGGCGCGACGGCGCGAATGCCGCGCGCCGCGCAGGCGTCGAGGATTCCGAGCAGCGGCCAGTCCGCGCCGCGCTGCCGGCGCACCGTCGCGGTATTGATCGACAGCCAGCGGTGATCCTGCGAGAAGTCGCGCATCGCTCGAGCCGCCTCAGCCGTCTATGCCATGCAGCGCGAGCAGCGTCTTCATGCGCGCCACCGCAAGCTCGGGCTGCTCGATCAGCCCGGCCGCGTCGGCGAGGCGGAACAGCTCGGCCAGATGCGGCAGCGAGCGCGTGCTCTGCTGGCCGCCGACCATCGTGAAGTGGCTCTGGTGGCCGTTGAGCCAGGCCATGAAGACGACGCCGGTCTTGTAAAAGCGCGTCGGCGCCTTGAAGATGTGGCGCGACAGCGGGACGGTCGGCGCGAGGATCGAATGAAAGCGTGCCTCGTCGCCCGCCGCGAGCGCGGCGAGCGCGGCGCTCGCGGCCGGCGCGATCGCATCGAAGATGCCGAGCAGCGCGTCGCTGTGGCGGTGCATCGGCGTCGTTCCCACGCCGTCGCCGGCGATCAGCTCTGCGTAGTTGAAATCGTCGCCGGTATACATCCGCACGCCGGGCGGCAGCCGGCGCCGCATCGCGATCTCGCGCTCCTTGTCGAGCAGCGAGACCTTGATGCCGTCGACCTTGCCCGCGTGCGCCGCGATGACGCCAAGCGCCGTCTCCATCGCGCGGTCGATATCGGTGCTGCCCCAGTAGCCGGCGAGCGCCGGGTCGAACATGTCGCCGAGCCAGTGCAGGATCACCGGCTCCTTCGCCTGGCGCAGCACGCGGTCGTAGACGCGTTCGTAGTCGGCCGGGCCATGGGCGAGCTTGGCGAGCGCGCGGCTCGCCATCACGATCAGCCGCCCGCCGAGCGACTCGATCGCGTCCATCTGCTCCTCGTAGCCGCGGATCACGTCGTCGATCCGGCGCATGCGGTCGAGGTCGAGGTGATCGGTGCCGCAGCCCGACGCGACGAGCGCGCCGGGCACGCCGCGCGCGGCAGCGAGCGAGCGGCGGATCAGCTCGAGCGAGGCCGGCCAGTCGAGCCCCATGCCGCGCTGCGCGGTATCCATCGCCTCGGCGACGCCAAGGCCCAGGTTCCACAGCCGCACGCGATACGCGATCGTCGCGTCCCAGTCGATCGCGCACTGCAGCCAGGGGTCGATCGCGGCGCGCGGGTCGGCGACGACGTGGGCCGCCGAATAGGCGATGCGCTTGAACTTCACTCCCGGGGCCGCGGGCGTGAAGCCGGCCGGGCCGCGCAGCGTGTACGGCGCGAGCGTCTTGCCGGCGGCGTCGGGCAGGGTGATCGTCGGCATCGCATGGCCTCCGCTTACAGCGCGAGCGGCGGGACGTCGATCCATCGCCGCTCCTTCCAGCTCGCGAGCGCCGCTTCAACGAGCTGCACGCCCTTCGCGCCTTCGGGCAGCGTCCAGCGGTACGGCGCGTCCTCGGCGACGTGGCGGATGAAGGCCTCCCACTGCAGCTTGAAGCCGTTGTCGTAGACCATCGAGTCGGGCACGTCCTGCCATTGGTCGAAGAAATTCATCGTCTGCTTCACGTCCGGGTTCCAAACCGGCCGCGGCGTCGTCACGCGCGACTGCGCGCGGCACTCCTGCAAGCCGGCGACGGCCGAGCCGTGCGTGCCATCGACGTGGAAGATGACGAGGTCGTCGCGCCGCACGCGCGTCGCCCACGACATGTTGATTTGCGCGACGACCGGCTCGCCGTTGTGGCCCTTCAGCTGCACCGTCGCGTAGGCGGCGTCGTCGGCGGTCGCGTCGTACTCCTTGCCCGCCTCGTCCCAGCGCTTCGGGATGTGCGTCGCGCCGAGGCACGAGACCGACTGCACCTCGCCGAACAGGTTGTCGAGCACGTAGCGCCAGTGGCACATCATGTCGAGGATCATGCCGCCGCCATCCTCCTTGCGGTAGTTCCAGCTCGGGCGCTGGATCGGCTGCAGGTCGCCCTCGAAGACCCAGTAGCCGAATTCGAGCCGCACGGCGAGCATGCGGCCGAAGAAGCCGGCGCGGCGCAGCATGTCGAGCTTGCGCAGCCCGGGCAGGAAGAGCTTGTCCTGCACCGCGCCGTGCTTCAGGCCCGAGGCCTGGGCGAGGCGGCAGACCTCGACCGCTTCGGCGAGGTTGGTCGCGATCGGCTTCTCGCAGTAGACGTGCTTGCCGGCGCGCAGCGCCTTCGCGAGCAGCGCCGGGCGCATCTGCGTCGTGCCGGCGTCGAAGAAGACCGTATCGTTCTTGTCCGCGAGCGCGGCGTCGAGGTCGGTGCCCCAGCGCGCGATGCCGTGCGTCCTGGCGAGCGCTTCGATGCGCTCGGCGTTGCGGCCGATGAGGATGGGGTCGGGCATGACCCGGTCGCCGTTGGCGAGCGCGACGCCACCTTCGGCACGGATCGCGACGATCGAGCGGATCAGGTGCTGGTTCATGCCCATGCGCCCGGTGACGCCGTACATGATGAGACCGAGTCGGTGGGTGGTCATGGCGGGAGTGATTCGTTGCGGGGTGGATGGGACGCGCGACGACGCTGTTTCATCGTAACGTGCCGGCGCGGTGCGTCGTGGCGCGATCGGACATGCCCCGGTCCGGCTCCGAGGTTCAGGCGCGCCGACGCGCGAATACGGCGCGCATGCGTGCGATGAAGCGCGCAAGCCAGCCTTGCGCTTCGCCGGCCGGCCGTGCCGGCGTCGATGCGCCCGGCGCCGCGCCGGCAGCGAAGCGCTTGCCCAGGCTTTCGGCGAAGGCGGCGGTGCGCTCCGTCGCGCGACGCTCGAACAGGCTGTCGACGATCGCCTTCAGCGGCCCCGTGCCGGCGACGTCGAACACGGTCCGCAAGGTGGTATTGCGGCCACTCGGCTGCAGCGCGACGTCGATCGCCATCGTCAGATGCTCGGCGCGGGCAACGGCATGCAGGCTGCGCGGCGGGTCCTCGCGTTCTATCGTCGCCTGCAGCGCAAGCACCATCGGCACGACGCCGACTTTCTCGCGCACGGTGAGCGTCGCGTTGCGTGCATCGGCCACTTCGACGCGCTCGACACCGGGGATGCAGGCGCAAAGCGATTCGAAGTCGCGCAGGAATCGCCACAGCTCGTCCGCACTCGTCGCGACTTCGATGCTCGCTTCGCGCCGGGGCATCAGGGCCACCACTTCGCGAGCCCGAAATCCTCGGCGATCACGCCCGCCGCGTTGTGCCCGGCGCCGGCATGCACGCCGCCGCCGGGATGACAGAAGCCGCCGCACATGTAGAGGCCCTCGATCGGCGAGCGGTAGTTCGACCAGCCGGCAAACGGCCTGAAGTAGCCCATCTGGTCGGGCGACATGTCGCCGACGACGTCGACGCCGTGCACCATATTCGGGTTGATGCGCGCGGTGTCGGTCGGATCCTGGATGGTCATCGCGAGGATCTTGTCGCTCGACATATTCGGCGCATACGAGCGCCACAGCGCGAGCAGATGGGCGGCATATTCGTCCCGCGCCCGCTGCCATCCCTGCGGCCCGTCGGGCGCGACCTCGTACGGCGCGTACTGCCAGACGACGGCGGTGTGCTTCTCCGGCGGCGCCTGCGAGGGATCGTAGAGCGTCGGCATGCAGATCTGCAGCATTTCCTGGCGCGGCGGCTCGCCGCGCGCGATTTGCTGGTAGGCGCGCACCTGCTCGGCCATCGTCGCGCCGAACATCTCCTGGCTGAAGGCGCGGTTCGCCGCCGGATTGTCCTGCGCGGCGCGGTACTGCGGCGGCTCCGCGAGCGCCAGATGCAACACCATCAGCGAGCGGCCGCGCGAGTGGTAGTTCTTCACCCGCTTCGCGAACGCCGGCGGCAGGAATTCCTCGCCGACGAGCTGCAGGAAGCTGTGTCCGGGTTCGACATTCGTGATCACCGCCTTGGCCGCATCGTGGCGCGTGCCGTCGGCCAGTTCGACGCCTGTCGCGCGGTTGCCGCGCAGCACGATGCGCTTGACGCCGATTCCCGTCTGCACGGCCCCGCCGTACGCCTCGAGCGCATTGCGCATGCCCTGCGCCAGCTGCTGCGAGCCGCCGACGCAGATCGGCGCCTCGCCCTTCAAGATCCGGAACAGGCAGATCCAGCCCTGGCCGTGCTGGTCGGGTGCGAAGCCGAGCACCGTCATGCGGGTCAGGAAGTGGACCTTGACCTGCTCGCTCTCGAACAGCTCGTTCAGCAACTGCTGCGGCGTGCTCGCCTGCCACTGCAGCAGCGTGCGGCCTTCCGCGGAGAGCTCGAGCTGTGCGGTCTGCACCGAAGGCGGCAGCGGCGGCGAATACATCAGCGGCAGGTAGGTCAGATCGATGAATTCGCCGTAGTCGGCAAGCAGCTGCGTATAGGTCTTCGCGTCGCGCGCGGAGAACCTGGCGATCTGCGCCGCCATCTTCTCGGGCTCGCGGTGCATCACGATGCTGCGGTGGTCGGGGAAGATCGTTGCGCGCAGCGAATCCGGGTAGACATAGCGAACGCCATGCTTCTCGAGTTCGAGGTCGCGGTAGACCGGACTCGCCGGAATGTGCGTGTGCACGACCGAGCAGATGTTGTGCTTGAAGCCGGGCAGCGTCGCCTCGGCGGTGTGGCAGCTGCCGCCGATGCGCGCGTTGCGCTCGACGACGAGCACCTTCGCCCCGGCGCGCGCGAGATAGGCAGCGCAGGCCAGGCCGTTGTGGCCCGAGCCGATGACGATGAAGTCGTGGGTCATGGTGCGTTCGCAAGCTGCGTGGCCCGCCGGCAGCGGATGCAGGAGAGGGTGGTGCCGCGCCTTCGTACTCGGCATCGCCATCAGTTCTCCAAACGGTGAATTAGTGTAGGCTCCGGTGGATTTACGGTCAAGCGCCGGACCGCTTCTTCGGGCGACGGTCGTGCGGTGGCGTGAAGGGCCGATCCGCCTTGACGCTGCGAAATGCGCCGACTAGGATCGATCATCACCGCCCGGTTAACAAGGGACGCCTCGATGCCGAGAATCAAGACCACCGTTGTCGGGTCCTACCCGGTTCCCGACTGGCTCGTCGCGAGCCCGTCCGAGCAGGCGCTGATGGACGCGACGCGCGTCGTCATCGGTATCCAGGAGCAGGCGGGGGTCGATGTGGTGTGCGACGGCGAGCTCTATCGCTTCGATATCAACCACCCCGAAACGAACGGCATGATCGAATATTTCGTGCGGCCGATGGACGGCATCACGCAGCGCTTTTCGTTCGACGACCTCATCGCCTACCGCACGGACAGCGGCATGAAATTCCGCACCCGGCCGCCCGGTACGGTGGTCGGGCCCATCGGACACGGCAGCCTCGACCTGCCGCTCGCGTGCGCGCGCGCCAAGGCGCTTGCGACGCGCACCTTCAAGTTCACCGTCACCGGCCCGCACATGCTCGCCAAGACGCTGATCAACAAGCACTACGCCGATACCGCCGAAGTGGCGCATGCCCTGGCCGACGCGCTCGCCGCCCAGGTGAAGCATCTGGATGCCGATATCGTGCAGATCGACGAGGCGAACCTGCCCGGCCATCCCGAGGAGTGGGAATGGGCGGCTTCGGCGATCAACCGCGTGCTCGACGCCGTGCCGGGCACGCCGGCGGTGCACCTGTGCTTCGGCAACTACGGCGGGCAGACGGTGCAAAAGGGCACCTGGGACAAGCTGCTGCGCTACCTCAACGCCCTTCACGCGGACCATGTCGTGCTCGAATGCGCGCATCGTCCTCCCGATGAACTGCTCGCGTTCAAGGACCTGAAGCCCGAGATCGGCTTCGGCATGGGCGTCGTCGATATCAAGGCGACCGACGTCGAAAGCGCCGATCAGGTGGCGCGCGCGATCGAACGCGCCGAGAAACTGCTCGGTGCCGGACGCGTGCGCTATATCCACCCGGACTGCGGCTTCTGGATGTTGAAGCGCCCGATCGCCGACGCCAAGATGCGCGCCCTCGCCGCCGGCCGCGACCGTTTCGAAGGAATCACGTGATGAATGACTTGCCGCTGCGCTTCGCGAATGCGCAAGCGCTCGAGGATTTCATGACCACGCCGACGCCGGCGCTGGTTGCTGATCTGGAGCGTGTCGACGGCGACATCATCGTGCTCGGCGTCGGCGGCAAGATGGGGCCGACGCTCGCGCGCATGGCCAAGCGCGCCGCGCCGGGCAAGCGGGTGATCGGCGTCGCCCGATTCAGCGACGCTGCGGTGAAGACCGCGCTCGAATCGCATGGCGTCGAGTGCATCGCCTGCGACCTGCTCGACCGGCAGGCGATCGAGCGGCTCCCCAACGTCGCCGACGGCGTGCGCAACTGCATCTTCATGGCCGGCCACAAATTCGGCGCGACTGGCAATCCGGCGCTGACCTGGATGATGAATGTCGGCGTGCCGATGATGGTGGCGGACATCTACCGCGCCACGCGCATCGTCAGTTTCTCGACCGCCTGCGTCTATCCCTACATGCCGGTGACCGGCCCCGGCGCGGCCGAGGACACGCCACCCGCGCCGCCCGGCGGCGACTATGCCAACTCGTGCGTCGGGCGCGAGCGCATGTTCGAGTACCGCTCGCTCGAGCACGGCACGCCGGGACGCATGGTGCGCCTGTCGTATGCGATCGATATGCGCTATGGCGTGCTGTACGACGTCGCGCGCGCCGTCTTCAGCGGCGACGATATCGATCTGAGCATGGGCCACGTGAACGTCATCTGGCAGGGCGACGCCAACGAGCAGGCGCTGCGGCTGCTCGCGCACTGCACGGCACCCGTCACGCCGATCAATATCACCGGGCCGCGCCACATCAGCATCCGGTGGCTGGCCGGCGAGTTCGGCCAGCGCTTCGGCTGCGAGCCGCGGCTCTTCGGGCGCGAGGTGTCGACCGCATGGCTCGAGGACACGTCGCTTGCGATCTCGCTGTTCGGCGAGCCGCGCATATCGATCGAGACCATGATCGACTGGGTCGCCGATTGGGTGGAGCACCGCGGCGAAAGCCTCGACAAGCCGACGCATTTCTCGACCCGGGATGGCAGCTACTGAACCGGCGCCCGCGATCCGGGCGCTGACGGCCGCCGATCTCGATGACGCGCTCGCCTTGTCGGCAGCAGCGAACTGGAACCAGAACCGCGCCGACTGGCGCACGATGCTCGATCTCGGTCAGGGGTGGGGCATCGCCGGCGCCGACGAAGGCGGGCGCGCGGTGCTCGCGGCGTCGGTCATCGTATTGCCCTACGGCACCGATTTCGCCTGGACGAGCATGGTCCTCGTGCTGCCGGCGTTCCAGCGCCGCGGCTACGCGCGGCAACTGCTTCGCTTCGCGCTCGCGCATCTGGGCGCGCAGGGCCGCGCCGCGATCCTCGATGCGACCCCGGCCGGCCATGCGGTGTACGTGCAGGAGGGCTTTGCCGATACCTGGGGCTTCGCGCGCTATCGGCGCGAAGCGGGTTCGGCGGCGCCGCCACGCACGCCGGTCCCGGCGACCCGGCGACTGACGGAGGACGACTGGCCGGCGATCGATAGGCTCGATACGCCTGCGTTCGGCGCGTCGCGCCTGGCGTTGCTGCGATCGCTCGCCGGGCGCTGGCCGCAGGCCGCGCGCGTGGCCGAAGAGAATGGGCGGCTGCGCGGCTACGTGCTCGGCAGGGACGGCCGGGAAGCCGCGCAGATCGGCCCGCTGCTCGCCGATGACGACGGCGTCGCGATCGCCCTGCTCGGCGACGTGCTGCGCTGCGCGCCGGGGGCTCTCTACGCCGATCTGCTCGATCGCCGCCGTTCGCTGCTGCCCTGGCTGGCGCAAGCCGGCTTCGCCTTCCAGCGCCCGTTCACGCGGATGGTGCACGGCACGCGCGGCGCGCCGGGCGATGCGGCGCCGATCGTGCTCGCCGCCGGCCCGGAACTCGGCTGAGGACGGGGCTGCGGCGCGGCCGCGTCTATTTCGTCATCTTGATCGAGCGATCGAGAAACTCGTTCGTATAGACGCTCTTCACGTCGAACGGCTTGTCAATGCCGATATATTCCTTCACGAGGTCGTAGTCGTTCTGCATCCGGGTCGGATCGAAATAGCCGAGCGCGACCTCGCGCGAATATTTGTCGCTCATCAGCTGCTCGACGAGCATCCAGTTGTCGAGTTCGTTGTCGAACTTGAGCGCGCCGTTGGCATCGACGAGTGCCTGCACGCAGGGCTTGGGATCCTTCACGCAGGCGGCGAATGCGCGCTGCGTGACCTTGACGAACTTGTCGACGAGCGGCTTGTTCTCGGCCAGGAATTTGGCGTTGACGATGATCGAATTGCCGTAGGGGTTGAGACCCGCGTCCTTCCACGCCAGAAAGCCCATATCGTCGCCGAGCTCGCGCTGGAAGATGTGGTGGATGTTGTAGAACGAGGTCGTGACGTCGATCGTCTTCGATTTGAGCGCAGCGAGCTTGGCATTGGCGTCGATATTCACCCAGGTCACCGATTTCGGATCGATGCCGTTGGCCTTCGCGAGCGCCGGCCACATCACGCGCGCGCCGTCGGCGGCGGGGTTGCCGATCTTCTTTCCGGGGAAATCCTTCACGCCCTTGATGCCGGAACTCTTGAGCCAGTACATGCCTTGCGGCGAGTTGGCGTAGACGTTGTAGACCGCGACCGTATCGGCGCCCTTGCCCTTGGCGACGAGCACGCCCGCCATGTCAGCCAGCCCGATCGGCGTGACGCCGGCGCCGACGCGCTGCGTCGCCATCGCCGAGCCCTTTCCGGGCTCCAGGTTCAGATCGATGCCGGCCTTCTCGTACCAGCCCATCTTCTTCGCGTAGTAGTAGGGCGCGTGGTCGCCGCCCGGCACCCAGTTGAGAACGAAGTCGAGTCTCTCGAGCGCATGCGCAGAGAAGGACATGAGGCCGGCCGTCGCGAGCGCGGCACCGAATACGAGGCGCTTGATCATGGACACTCCTGTTGCCTTGCGAGGCGGGGATAAGCTAAATTCACCAACCAGTGATTTCCGATCGAAAGTATAGGATAGGCGAATCGATTCACCCAGCGGCCGACGCGGGTGTGCGTACTGAGTTTCCCTGATGCAATCCGACGACCAGGCCTTGCCCGCGACCGAACTGCCCGATGCCGTGCGCGCACTGCTCGAGCGGGGCACCGTCATCCCGGCCCATCCGCTCGCGCTCGACGCGGCGCGCAGGCTCGACGTGCGGCGCCAGCGCGCGCTGACGCGCTACTACATCGACGCCGGTGCGGGCGGCCTGGCGGTCGGCGTGCACGCAACGCAGTTCGCGATCCGCGAGGTCGGCCTCTACGAGCCGGTGCTCGAACTCGCGGCGCACACCGCGCGCGAGTGGGCCACGCGCCCGCTCGTCATGATCGCCGGGCTGTCGGGACGCACGGCGCAGGCTGTGCGCGAGGCCGGAATCGCGCGCAAGCACGGCTATCACGCCGGACTGTTGTCGCTCGCGCCGATGAGGGGCGCGACCATCGACGCGTTGATCTCGCACTGCGCGGCTGTCGCCGAGCAGATCCCGCTCGTCGGCTTCTATCTGCAGACCGCGGTCGGCGGCATCGCGCTGCCGATGGAATTCTGGCGCCGCTTCGCGCTGATCGAGAATGTCGTCGCGATCAAGATGGCGCCGTTCGACCGCTACCGCACGCTCGACGTCGTGCGCGGCGTCGTCGCGGCGGGAGCCGAGGAGCGCGTGACGCTCTATACCGGCAACGACGATCACATCGTGCTCGATCTGCTCGCGCCCTTCGTCGTCAAGCGCGACGGCCGCGACGTGACGGTGCGCATCCGCGGCGGGCTGCTCGGACACTGGAGCGTGTGGACGCGCAGCGCCGTGCGGCAGCTCGAGCGCATCCATGCGGCGATCGCCGCCGGCACGACCGATCCGCAATTGCTCGCGCTCGATTCGCGGGTCACCGATTGCAACAGCGCATTCTTCGACGTCGCGAACGATTTCGCCGGCTGCATTCCGGGCTGCCACGAAATCCTGCGCCGCCAGGGACTGCTCGAACGCATCGATTGCCTCGATCCGAACGAGCGCCTGTCGCCGGGCCAGGCCGAGGCGATCGATCGCGTCTGCCGCGAGCACGCCGACTTGTCGGACGACGAATTCGTCGCCGCCAACCTGCAACGCTGGCTCGCCTGATCGCGGCGTGCATGGCCGATGGACAAGACCGCATCGAAGCTGCACCAATACACGCTCGGCGTCGTCGCGCACCTGCTGCTGCTGCTCGCCTGGTATCTCTCGGTCCACGTCGGGGACGTACCGAAATACATCCTGCCGTCTCCGGTGGATACGTTTCGCGCCCTCGGCGTGGCCGACTATGGCTGGTGGGCGGCGACGCTCGTCACCGGCGCCGAGATCTTTGGCGGCTACGCGCTGGCGCTTGCGGTCGGCGTCGTCCTCGCGCTGCTGTTCACGTGGTCGAAATCGTTCGAGTCGCTGATGCTCCCCTTGCTCGTCACGCTGAACATGATTCCGAAAGTGGCGATCGGACCGCTCATCATCGTCTGGTTCAGCTATGGCGTGCTGACGAATACGATGATGGCATTCTCGATCGCGGTCTTCCCGATCCTGCTGACGACCGCGCGCGGGCTGCGCGAAATCGAGCCCGACCTGCTCGACCTGGTGCGCTCGCTGCGCGGCTCGCGCTGGCAGCTGTTCACGAAGATCCAGCTGCCAGGCTCGCTGCCCTACATCTTCGCCGGCATGAAGGTGGCGGCGATCCTCGCCGTGGCGGGCGCGATCGTCGGCGAGTTCCTCGGCTCCGACAAGGGGCTCGGCTACCTGATGCTGCAGGTGCAGGTCACGCTGGACACGCCGGCGATGTTCATGGCGGTGATCCTCATCACGCTGCTCGGCATGATCCTCTACGGGCTGGTGCTGATGATGGAGCGCCTGCTGGTGCCCAAGGACGCGCGCGTCGCATGAGCGTCGAGCCGTTCATCCACCTGGCCGGCGTCACCAAGGTCTATCGCACCGGGCGCAAGGAGCACCTCGCGATCTCCGACGCGAGCTTCGACGTGATGCCCGGCGAGCTGGTTTCGCTGGTCGGGCCGTCGGGCTGCGGCAAGTCGACGCTGCTGAAGATCCTGGCCGGCCTGCATCCGCACGACGGTGGCGAGGTGCGCATCGGCTCGGCCACCCATCCGTTCGATCCGGCGCGCGACATCGGCATGGTGTTCCAGGCGCCGCTGCTGCTGAAGTGGCGGCGCATCCTCGACAACGTGCTGCTGCCGGCCGAGATCCTCGGCCTGCCGATGGGCGAGGCGCGCGAGCGCGGCCGGGCGCTGATGGAGATGGTCGGCCTGGCCGGCTACGAGAGCAAATATCCGTACGAACTGTCGGGCGGCATGCAGCAGCGCGCGGCGATCGCCCGCTCGCTCGTGCACGATCCGAAGCTCGTGCTGATGGACGAACCCTTCGGCGCGCTCGACGCGCTGACGCGCGAGAAGATGAATCTCGAGCTGCTGCGCATCTGGAAGACCTCGGGCAAGACGATCGTCTTCGTCACCCACGGCATCTCGGAGGCGGTTTTCCTCGGCACGCGCGTCGTCGTCCTCACCGCCGGGCCGGCGCGCATGGCCGACAACTTCGAGATCGACCTGCCGCGGCCGCGGACACTGGACATGAAGACGCACGAGAAATTCGGCGTCTATACGCGACGCATCTACAAGCTGCTCGGCATGGAGTGATCGCCGCCGGTGCGGCAAGGCGGCGTCAATCGCGCACCAGGTAGCCGAGCACCAGGTCGGTCATGTGCGACAGCCGCTCGACCCTGGCCTTGGCGCCGAGCAGCGGCCGCTCGAAGATCGTCGACAGCGTGTGGTTGTTGCCGATATAGAAATACGACAGCGCGGCAATCGAGATGTAGAGCTGCACCGGATCGACGCCGGCGCGAAAGACGCCGCTCTTGCTGCCGTGTTCGAGCACGTCGGCCAGCATCTGCAGGAGTGGCGAGTGCATCGCCGAAATCTTGGCCGACTGCTTCAGGTGGCGCGCCCGGTGCAGGTTCTCGCTGTTGAGCAGCGTCTGCAGTTCGGGATGCTCGAGCGAATAGTTCCAGGTGAACGCGATCAGGCGGCGGATCGCCTCGGTCGGTTCGACCTGCGTCAGCTCGAGTTGCTGCTCGGCGTTGCGGATGTCTTCGTAGACGCGCTCCAGCACCGCCAGGAAGAGGCGCTCCTTGCCCCCGAAGTAGTAGTAGATCAGGCGCTTGTTGACGGCAGCACGCCCGGCGACGCGGTCCATGCGCGCGCCGCCCAGGCCGTGAGCCGCGAACTCGTCGCGCGCCGCGTCGAGGATGTCGCGCTGCGAACGGTCGGCGTCGCGCGGGCGGGGCTCGGCGGCGCGCCGCTTGGCAGGCTCTTCATTCACCATTCGTTGAAGTATGGTGCGTCCGGGGCCGCCAAGGCAAGCCCCGGGCTGCGCACAATAGGACGTCGATCGGCGTAGCTGCCGTCACTGCGGCGATGAGCCTGCGGCCGCCGATCCACGACCTCGTCGAGACCTCGATCGCCAAGGTATCGATATTCATCCCGAACCCACCGGAGCTTTCATGCAAGCCGATCCGCCCCTCTGCACCGTCACCTGCGACCTCTGCGACCAGCACAAGAACGACAGCGACGGCGCCTTTCGCGTCCTGCCGCCGGTCTTTCGCGATTTCGGCGGCAGCTCCGCGTTCGCCGGCATCGTCAGCACCGTGAAGTGCTTCGAGGACAACTCGCTCGTCAAGGCGGCGGTCGACTCGGCGGGCGAGGGCCGCGTGCTCGTCGTCGATGGCGGCGCATCGCTCAGACGCGCGCTGGTCGGCGGCAACCTCGCCGCGGCGGCGGCGAAGAACGGCTGGGCCGGGCTCGTGATCGACGGTTGCGTCAGGGACGTGGCCGAACTCGCGGCGTGCGCGGTCGGCATCCGGGCGCTGGCGTGCATCCCGCTGCCGACCGAGAAGCGCGGCGCGGGCCAGCGCGACGTGCCGGTGAGAATCCAGGGCGTCTGGGTGCGCCCTGGCGAGCGGCTCGTTGCCGATGCCGATGGCATGGTCGTCATGCCGGCGGGGTGAGACCGGGCCGGGTCGCGGCGGCCATGCGGCGCGCGTCTACTTGAAGAGGTCCTTCACCCGGTCGGTCCACGATTTCGCATTCGGCGAATGGCGGTCGCCCGACTTGCGAAACGACTCGTCGAGTTCCCGCAGCAGCTTCCTCTGGTGCTCGGTGATGCGCACCGGCGTCTCGACGGTGATGTGGCAGTACAGATCGCCGGGATAGCTCGAGCGCACGCCCTTGATGCCCTTGCCGCGCAGGCGGAAGGTCTTGCCGTGCTGGGTGCTCTCGGGCAGGTCGATCTCGGCCTTGCCGTTCAGGGTCGGCACTTCGATATTGCCGCCGAGCGCGGCGGTCGTCATGCCGACCGGCACCGAGCAGTGCAGGTCGTCGCCGTCGCGCTCGAAGATATCGTGCGGCTTGACGCGCAGCTCGATATAGAGGTCGCCGGGCGGCCCGCCGTTCGTCCCCGGCTCGCCGTTGCCGGCCGAGCGGATGCGCATGCCCTCGGCGATGCCGGCCGGGATCTTGACCTCGAGGGTCTTCGTCTTCTTGATCTTGCCTTGCCCGCTGCACGCGGTGCAGGGTTCGGGAATGATCTTCCCCGAGCCGCGACAGTGCGGGCAGGTCTGCTGGATGCTGAAGAAGCCCTGGCGCATGTGCACCGTGCCGGCGCCGTTGCAGGTGGTGCACGACTTGGCGCTCGTGCCGGGCTTGGCGCCGCTGCCGCTGCAGGTCTCGCAGGTCTCCCAGCTCGGGATGCGGATCTGCGTCTCCTTCCCGAGCGCGGCTTCCTCGAGAGTGATCTCCATCGCGTAGGAGAGATCGTTGCCGCGATAGACCTGCTGGCCCCGGCCCCGCCCGCCCTGGCCGCCGAAGATATCGCCGAAGATATCGCCGAACGCCTCGGCGAAGCCGCCGAAGCCTTCCGCGCCGCGCCCGCCCAGATTCGGGTCGACGCCGGCGTGGCCGTGCTGGTCGTAGGCCGCGCGCTTGTGCGGGTCGGACAGCATCTCGTAGGCTTCCTTCGCCTCCTTGAAGCGCTCCTCGGCCTTGGTCGCCGTATCACCCTGGTTGCGGTCCGGGTGATGCTTCATCGCGAGCTTGCGATAGGCCTTCTTGATGTCGTCGTCGGTCGCGTTCTTGGGTACGCCCAGGACGTCGTAGTAGTCGCGCTTTGCCATTCGTGCTGCCTTGTCAACGCGAAACCCCCGTGCGCTGCGACGAGCTCACGGGGGTGCCGCTTTCCGGGGCGAACGGGCATCGCCCGCCGCCGGATGTCCTCTTACTTCTTGTCCTTCACTTCCGTGAATTCGGCGTCCACCACGTTGTCGTCCGCCGGCTTGGACGCCGAAGGCGCTTCGCCGCCGCCTGCACCTTGCGGCGCCGCGCCCGCCGCCCCGGCGGCCGCCGCCGCGGCCTGCGTCTCTGCATAGACCTTCTCGCCGAGTTTCTGGCTCGCCGCCATCAGCGCTTCGGTCTTGGCCTCGATATCGGCCTTGTCGTCGCCCTCGAGGGCCTTCTCGGCGTCCTTCACGGCCGCCTCGATTTTCTCCTTCTCGCCGGCGTCGAGCTTGTCGCCGTGCTCGGCGAGCGACTTCTTCACGCTGTGCACCATCGCGTCGGCCGCATTGCGCGCCTGCACCACTTCGAGCTTCTTCTTGTCCTCGGCGGCGTTGAGTTCGGCGTCCTTCACCATCTGCTGGATCTCGGCCTCCGACAAGCCGGAGTTGGCTTTGATCGTGATCTTGTTTTCCTTGCCGGTGCCCTTGTCCTTGGCGCTGACGTGCAGGATGCCGTTGGCGTCGATGTCGAACGTGACCTCGATCTGCGGCATGCCGCGCGGCGCCGGCGGGATGCCCTCGAGGTTGAACTCGCCCAGGCTCTTGTTGCCGGTCGCCATCTCGCGCTCGCCCTGGTAGACCTTGATCGTCACCGCCGGCTGGTTGTCGTCGGCGGTCGAGAAGGTCTGCGCGAACTTGGTCGGGATCGTCGTGTTCTTTTTGATCATCTTCGTCATCACGCCGCCCAGGGTCTCGATGCCGAGCGACAGCGGCGTCACGTCGAGCAGCAGCACGTCCGAGCGGTCGCCCGACAGCACCTGGCCCTGGATCGCGGCGCCGACGGCCACCGCCTCGTCGGGGTTCACGTCCTTGCGCGGCTCGCGGCCGAAGAACTCCTTGACCTTGTCCTGCACCTTGGGCATGCGCGTCATGCCGCCGACGAGGATCACGTCGTTGATGTCGGAGACACTGAGGCCCGAGTCCTTGATCGCGGTGCGGCAGGGCGCAATCGTGCGCTCGATCAGGTCGTCGACGAGCGCCTCGAGCTTGGCGCGCGTGAGCTTGATGTTCAGGTGCTTCGGGCCCGAGGCATCGGCCGTCACGTAGGGCAGGTTGATGTCGGTCTGGGCGCTGCTCGACAGTTCGATCTTCGCCTTCTCGGCCGCTTCCTTCAGGCGCTGCAGCGCGAGCACGTCCTTCGAGAGGTCGACGCCCTGGTCCTTCTTGAACTCGCCGATGATGTAGTCGATGATGCGCTGGTCGAAGTCCTCGCCGCCGAGGAAGGTGTCGCCGTTCGTCGACAGCACCTCGAACTGCTTCTCGCCGTCGACATCGGCGATCTCGATGATCGAGATGTCGAAGGTGCCGCCGCCGAGGTCGTAGACCGCGATCTTGCGGTCGCCCTTTTCCTTCTTGTCCAGGCCGAACGCGAGCGCCGCGGCCGTCGGCTCGTTGATGATGCGCTTGACCTCGAGGCCGGCGATGCGGCCGGCGTCCTTCGTCGCCTGGCGCTGCGAATCGTTGAAGTACGCGGGCACCGTGATCACCGCCTCGGTGACCGGCTCGCCGAGGTAGTCCTCGGCCGTCTTCTTCATCTTGCGCAGGATTTCGGCGCTGACCTGCTGCGGCGCGAGCTTCGTGCCGTGCGCCTCGACCCAGGCATCTCCGTTGTCGGCGGCCGCGATCTTGTAGGGCATCAGGTCGATGTCCTTTTGCACTTCCTTCTCGCCGAACTTGCGGCCGATCAGGCGCTTGACGGCGTAGATCGTATTCTTCGGATTCGTCACCGCCTGGCGCTTGGCCGAGGCGCCGACGAGGATCTCGCCGCCGTCCTGGTACGCGATGATCGACGGCGTGGTGCGCGCGCCCTCGCTGTTCTCGATCACCTTCGGGGTGTTGCCTTCCATGATCGACACGCACGAATTCGTCGTGCCGAGGTCGATGCCGATGATTCTTCCCATGTTCTTGCTCCTGCTGAAATGTGTGGATCAGACTGTGGACTAGCTGTGGATGAGCGGTGCGCTTTCAAGCCTCGGCCGGTGCCGCCGCGCTACTTTTGCGCGCTGACCGTGACGAGCGCCGGGCGCAGCACCCGATCGGCGATCAGGTAGCCCTTTTGCAGCACGCTGACGACGGTATTGGGTTCCTGATCGGCGGGCACGACCGTCATCGCGTCCTGCTGGTGCGGATCGAACCTGGACCCGCGCACCGGGTTGATCTCGACGACCTTGTTGCGCTCGAGCGCGGCCGTGAGCTGGCGCAGCGTCGCATGCACTCCCTCGATCACCTGCTCGAGCGTCGCCGGGGTGTTGGATGCCTGCTGCGCGATGGCCGCTTCCAGGCTGTCCTTCACCGGCAGCAGGCTTTCGGCGAAGCTTTCGAGGGCGAATTTGCGTGCCCTGGCGATCTCGTCCTCGGAGCGGCGGCGCGTATTTTCGGTCTCGGCCTTGGCACGCAGATAGGCGTCGGAAACCTCGGCATGGCGTACCTGCAGATCGGCAAGCAGCGCCGCGTGGTCGGGCTCGGCACCGGAGGCCGCGGTATCGGGCGCATTCTGCGCGGGGGTGGTTTCGTCGTTCGTCATGGCAATGCGGGGTTGTCAACTCGGCTAGTTGGGCACGATCGCACGCTATTCAAGGGGCGGGGCGGGTCGAAACCCATCGGGCTGATCCCGATGGCGCAACGGGCGGATGGGCGCTATTCGTCGATCGAGGCGCCCCAGCGCTGCCAGGCGACGAGTTCGCGCCGGTTGCGCTTCGTCGGCCGGCCCTGCTCGATCGAGAGCGCGGGGTCGGCGACATAGGGGCGCGCCCGGATCGCCGCCTCGCGCGCGGCAAGGCTCTGCGGCGTTTCCGCGTACAGGGTGCGGGCGACGCTCGCGGGTCCGCGGCTGTCACTCAAGGCCGTGACGCAGACTTCGCGTGCCGGCTCGCCTCGCAACTCCGGGCGCAGTTCGATCCGGTCGCCGACGTGCAGCTCGCGCGAGCACTTTGCCGGCTGGCCGTTGACGTGCACCCGGCCCTTGTCGATGACCTCGGCGGCGAGGCCGCGTGTCTTGTAGAAGCGCGCCGCCCAGAGCCACTTGTCCAGGCGGACGCGCCCGCGCGGGTCGTGCGGGCCTGATCTTTGGTTGGCTGCCGTCATGCCCCCGTATTGTCGGCTTGCGCAAGCCGCACGGTTGCGTCCAGGCCAACGACGCGTCCGAGATGCATCCGGTTGTCGAGGTGGATCTCGCCCCCGAGCGCGGCGACGATTTCATGGCAGATCGCAAGTCCGAGGCCGCTGCCGCCGCCTTCGCCAGCGGCAAAGGGCTGAAAGAGGCGCTGGCGCAGGGCGGGCGCGATGCCGGGCCCGCTGTCGGCGATCGTGAGCGCCGCATGGCGGGCGTCGGCGACGAGCGCCATCGCGAGCCGGCCATGCCCGGGGGAGTGCACGATCGCGTTGTGCAGCAGGTTGCGCGTCAGTTCGCGCAGCGCCCATTCGTGCGCCTGCACCGGCGCCGCCGCGGTCTCGATCTCGATCTCGAAGTCGATCTGGTTCCCGGCGATCAGCGGCGCGAGGTCGAGCGCGACGTCGCGCGCGATCGCGGCCCAGTCGGAGACCGGCGCGTCGCCCTGCTGGCGCAACTGCTCGACCTTGGCGAGCGACAGCATCTGGTTCGCCAGCAGCGTCGCGCGCTCGACGGTGCCGCTCATCTCGTGCATCGCCTGCGCCGGATCGACGTCGCCGCGCTGCGCCGACTGCAGCTGGGTGCGCAGCACGGCAAGCGGGGTGCGCAGCTGGTGCGCGGTATCGCGCACGAAGCGCTTCTGGTTTTCGAGCAGGTGGGCGAGGCGCGCCATCACCTGGTTCGTGGCGTCGATCAGCGGCAGCAGTTCGCGCGGCGCAGCGCCCGTGGCGATCGGCGAGAGGTCGTTCTCACCGCGCTCGCGCAGCAGGGCGCTGATGGCGCGCACCGGCCTTGTTGCGCGCTGCACGACAAGGACGACGACGAGCGTGACGACGAGCACCAGAAGCGCCTGGCGCCACAGCGTATTGACGAGGATCTGGCGCGCGAGCGTCTCGCGCAGCTCGAGCGTCTCGGCGACCTGGATCGTCGCCATGCCCTGGCCGTGGACGCCGGCGACCGGCTGCAGCAGCACCGCGACGCGTACCGGCTGGCCGCGAAAGACGTCGTCGTAGAAGTCCACCAGCGCCGCGTACGGGCCGTGGTCCGGCAGCCTACCGCGCCATGCGGGAAGCTCGGCGAAGCCCGACACCCGCTCGCCCGCGAAGCCGCTGACCTTGTAGAACATCTGGCTGCGGTTGTCGGCCTCGAAGGTCTCGAGCGCGGAGTAGGGTACCTTCGCGATCAGGTGCGCCTGCTCGCCCGCGCCCGCGACCTCGAGCTGCTCGCCGATCGACTTCGCGCTCGCCAGCAGCGTGCGGTCGTAGGCGGTATCCGCAGCGCGCAGCGCCTGGCGATAGAGGCTCACGGTGTTGACCGCGACCAGCACGAGCACCGGCAGCAGGATGCCGATCAGCAGCGTGCTGCGCAGCGACAGCGCCGGCCGCTGCGCTGCGCCCTGCGGTGCGGGTCGGGTCACGCCGCCGCCTTCAGCAGATAGCCGAGGCCGCGCAGCGTGACGAGCTGCGCGCCGCTGCCGGCGATGCGCTTGCGCAGCCGGTAGGCGACGACCTCGATCGCCTCGGCCTGGAATTGCGCCTGCTGCGGGAAGACGAGCGCGTAGAGCCGCTCCTTCGCGACGGCGCGGCCGGGCTGTGCGAGCAGCGCGCGCAGCAGCGCCAGTTCGCGCGGCGCGAGTTCCATCGGCTCGCCGTGCAGGGTGACCGCGCCGCTGTCGGGCTCGATGCGCATGCCACAGAAGGCCGGCGGGCCGACGCCGGCCTCGCGGTCCGCGCGTGGCCCGGCGCGCCTGGCAAGCGCCTGCACGCGCGCCTCGAGTTCGTCGAGGTCGAAGGGTTTGGGCAGATAGTCGTCGGCGCCGGCATTCAGGCCGATGATGCGGTCGCCGACCGTGCCGCGCGCGGTCAGGATCAGCACCGGCGCCGCGAGTCCCGCGGCGCGCGCCTGAGCGAGCACCTCGAGGCCGTCGCGGCCGGGCAGGCTCAAGTCGAGCAGCACGACATCGGGCTGGCTCGCCTGCCAGCGGTCGATCGCGCGGGCGCCGTCGGCGCAGGTCGCGACCTGCATGCCGCGCCGCTCGAAGCTGCGCACGAGCGTTGTCTGCATCGCGAGGTTGTCTTCGATCAGCAGCAGTTTCACGACGCGCACCTTAGCAGGCGCGCATCGCGCGGGCGCGTCAGCCGGAGCGCGCGAACTCGGCGTTTCCCCTAGGCCGATCGACAGCCGTTTGACAGCCTCGGCGGCGACCATGCGCGCACCGCAACCGGATCCACTGGAGAGACAGCATGCGCAGGGACACCTTTCTTCGTTCGATGGCGATGATGGCGCTCGCCGGCGGCCTGCCGCTCGCCGCACGCGCCGCCGGCCCGATCAAGATGATGATTCCGGCCAATCCGGGCGGCGGCTGGGACACGACCGGCCGCGCGCTCGGCGCAGCGATGGAGCAGGCGGGCAGCGCCTCGTCGGTGAGCTACGACAACAAGGGCGGCGCGGCCGGTGCGATCGGCCTGGCGCAGTTCGTCAACAGCACGAAGGGCGACCCGGACGCGCTGATCGTGATGGGCGCCGTGATGCTCGGCGGCATGATCACCGGCAAGCCGCCGGTCTCGCTGTCGCAGGCGACGCCGATCGCGCGCCTGACGAGCGAATACAACGTCTTCGTGCTGCCGGCGAACTCGCCGTTCAAGACGATGGCCGATGTCGTCGCGCAGCTGAAGAAGGACCCGGGCAGCGTCAAGTGGGGCGGCGGCTCGCGCGGAGCGACCGAGCACATCGCAGCGGCGATGCTCGCACGCGCGGTCGGCGTCGATCCGGCCAAGATCAACTACGTCGCGTTTCGCGGCGGTGGCGAGGCGACGGCCGCGATCCTCGGCGGCAACGTCACCGTCGGCGGCAGCGGCTACAGCGAATTCGCCGAGTACATCCGGACCGGAAAGATGCACGCTATCGCCGTCACCTCCGAGGCGCGCCTGCCGGGCATCGACGTGCCGACACTCAAGGAGCAGGGCATCAACGTCGTCATCGGCAACTGGCGCGGCGTCTACGGCGCGGGCGGCATCACGGCCGCGCAGCGCAAGGCGCTGACCGAGCGCGTCGTCGCGGCGACCAGGACCAAGTCGTGGGCCGAGTCGCTCGCGAAGAACAACTGGACGCCGGCGCTGCTCGCCGGCCCGGCCTTCGATGCCTTGGTCGACGAGGAGTTCGCGAGCCTGCGCGCGGTGATGGTGAAATCCGGCATGGTGTGATGAAGAACGCGCCGCAGACGCTGCTCGGCGTCGGCACGATCGCCCTCGGCCTCGGGCTCGCGGCCGGCGCGACGCAGATTTCGTCGGCGGCTGGCTATTCGGGCGTCGGCCCGAATTTTCTACCATGGGTGGTTGCGTCGATGTTGACGCTGTGCGGCGCGTGGCTGCTGTGGGAGGCGCGCAGCGGCGGCTTTCGGGCGATGGAGGATCCGGGCGGCGCGGATACCGGTCACTGGCCGGGATTCGTCTGGGTCTCGGCGGGCATCCTCGCCAACGCAGCGCTCATCACCCACATCGGCTTCATCCTGAGTTGCACGCTGTGCTTCGTGCTCGCGGTGCGCGGCTTCAAGTCCTCGCAGGGCAGGCTGGACCTCAGCCTGCGCGCGGTGGTGGTGGATGCCGCGATCGGCGTCGCGATCTCGGGTCCGGTCTACTGGATGTTCACGAAGCTGCTGGCCATCAATCTGCCGGGCCTGACCGCGAGCGGCTGGCTGTGACCACCTGATATGGACATCCTGAACCAGCTCGTCCAGGGCTTCGTCACCGCCGGGACGCCGATCAACCTGCTGTGGTGCCTCGTCGGCTGCACGATCGGCACGGCGGTCGGCGTGCTGCCCGGCATCGGTCCGGCGACGGCGGTCGCGATGCTGCTGCCAATCACGCTCAAGGTCGAGCCGACGGCTTCGATGATCTTCTTCGCCGGCATCTACTACGGCGCGATGTACGGCGGCTCGACGACCTCGATCCTGCTCAATACACCGGGCGAGGCGGGCTCGATGGTGACCGCGCTCGAAGGCAACAAGATGGCCAAGAGCGGCCGCGCCGGCGCGGCGCTGGCGACGTCGGCGATCGGCTCGTTCGTCGCCGGCACGATCGCGACCGTCATCGTCACCTTCTTCGCGCCGGTCGTCGCCGACTTCGCGATCAAGCTCGGTCCGCCGGAGTACTTCCTGCTGATGGTGCTCGCGTTCTGTACCGTCAGCGCGGTGCTCGGGCAGAGCACGCTGCGCGGCCTCACGTCGCTCGGCGTCGGCCTCGCGATGGGGCTCGTCGGCATCGACCAGATCACCGGTCAGGCGCGCTACACCGGCGGCGTGCCCGAGCTGCTGGACGGGCTGGAGGTGGTGCTGATCGCGGTGGGCCTGTTCGCCGTCGCCGAGGCGCTCTACGTCGTGCTCTACGAGGGCCGTGTCGAGGAGACGCGCAACACGCTGTCCAAGGTCCACATGACGGCTGCCGAATGGCGCCGCTCGTGGCCGGCCTGGCTGCGTGCGACCGGGATCGGCGTGCCCTTCGGCTGCATTCCGGCTGGCGGCAGCGAAATTCCGACCTTCCTGAGCTACGCGACCGAGAAGAAGCTCTCCAAGTACCCCGAGGAGTTCGGCACCGTCGGCGCGATCGAGGGCGTCGCCGGGCCCGAGGCGGCGAACAATGCGGCGATCACGGCAACCCTGATCCCGCTGCTCACGCTCGGCATCCCGACGTCGAACACGACGGCGATCCTGCTCGGCGCGTTCCAGAACTACGGCATCCAGCCCGGCCCGCAACTGTTCGATTCGAACGCGGCGCTGGTCTGGGCGCTGATCGCCTCGCTCTACGTCGGCAACGTGATGCTGCTCGTGCTGAACCTGCCGCTGGTGGGCGTCTGGGTCAAGCTCCTGAAGATCCCGAAGGACTATCTCTACGCCGGCATCCTGATCTTCGCGACGGTCGGCGTCTACGGCATGCGCCAGTCGGCGTTCGACCTCATGCTGCTGTACGGCATCGGCTTGCTCGGCGTCGTGATGCGCCGCTTCGCCTTTCCGACCGCGCCGGTCGTCGTCGGCATGATCCTCGGGCCGCTGGCCGAGGCGCAGATGCGCAATGCGCTGGCGATCGGCGAGGGACACTGGGGCGTCTTCATCCAGCGCCCGATGTCGTTCGTGCTGTTGCTCGTCGTGATCGCGGTGCTGCTGCTGCCGCGGCTGATGCGGCTGCGCAAGAAACTCAAGAACGCCTGAGGTTTCTCGCTACCGGCGAGGCTCCGCGGCATCGGACTCGAGATTCCAGCCCTGCATGTGGCGCAGCGCGATCGAGGCGAGCGCCGCCAGCCATTCGTGCTGATCGTTCAGGCAGTCGATATAGTGAAATTCCTTGCCGCCCGCGGCAAGGAACGCCGCCCGCCCTTCGAGCGCGATCTCTTCCAGCGTCTCCAGGCAGTCGGCGGCAAAGCCCGGGCAGATGACGTCGACCCGCCCCACACCGTCCGCGGCGAGCGCACGCAGGGTCGCCTCGGTCGCCGGCTCGAGCCACTTCGCGCGGCCGAAGCGGCTCTGGAACGTGACGCTCCACTGTCCCGCCTTCATCGACAGGCGCTCGGCGAGCCGGCGCGCCGTTTCGTGGCAGGCGTCGTGATACGGGTCGCCCAGTTCCCGCGTGCGCGCCGGCATGCCGTGAAAGCTCATCACGAGACGCTCGCCGCGGCCATGCTTCATCCAGTGATCCGAGACGCGCCTGGCGAGCGCATCGATATAGCCGGCGTCGTCGTGGTAGCCGTTCACGAAGCGCAATTCGGGCAGCGTGCGCGTACGCTGCGACCACGCGGTGACGGCGTCGACGACGCTCGCGGTCGACGCGGCGCAGTACTGTGGATAAAGCGGCAGCACGAGGATGCGGCTTGCGCCGCCGGCCTTCAGCTCGGACAAGACCGTGGCGATCGACGGCTGGCCGTAGCGCATCGCCGCACGCACCGCGACGCGCTGACCGCGCTGCCCGAGATAGCCTTCGAGCAGCCGTGCCTGCTTGCCGGTCCAGACTGCGAGCGGCGAGCCATCGGGCAACCAGATGCGGGCATATTTCGCCGCCGACTTCGCCGGCCGCGTGCGCAGCACGACGCCGTGCAGGATGGGCCACCACAGCCAGCGCGGGATCTCGACGACGCGCGGGTCGGCGAGGAACTCGGCCAGATAGCGGCGCAGCGCCGGCGCATCGGCGGCGTCGGGTGTGCCGAGGTTGCACAGCAGCACGGCGCAGCCGGGCAGGCGGGGCCGGGTGCCGTCGCTACGGCCCGGTTCCGGAAGGAAGCGCATCCTGAAATCTTGCACCAGCCGTCGGCCGCGCTCAGCCGCGCGCGGCCAGGGCGTCGAGGTCGCGCATCACGCTGCCGATGTCGATCGGCTTCGTCCAATAGCCGACAAACCCGGCCTGCTTCGCACGCTGCACGTCGTCGGCCGATGCATCGGCCGAGCACATGAAGGCCGGCGCGTCGGCCAGCGCAGGCAGTGCACGCAACCGGGCCAGCAATTCGTAGCCGCTCATATCGGGCAAGTGGGCGTCGAGCACCAGCACCTGAGCGGTCCAGTTCCGCGACAAGATCAGCGCCTGTTCGCCGTCCTCGGCGACCTCGAGTTCGATGCCGCCGTGCAGGCGCATCGCCTCCTCGAACAGGATCGCATTGATGCGGTTGTCTTCGACGTACAGCATGCGCAGCGGCGGCGACGACGCCTCGCGCCGGGCATCGGGCGCGGCGTCGGCAGCGGCGGAGGGGGGGTCGCCATGGCCGTGCGCAGCCGTCGCCGCGCGCGGCAGTTCGACGCAGACCCGCGTGCCGGCGCCCGCAATGCTCGTCAGCGTGAGTTCGCCCGACATCTCGTGAACCAGTCGTCTGGCGATCAGCAGGCCAAGGCCGGTGCCCTCGATGCCGGTGGCTTCCCGCCCCAGCCGCTCGAAGGGCTGGAAAAGGCGCGTCGTCTGTTCGGGCGTCATGCCGATGCCGTTGTCCTCGATCGCCAGCGCGTGCCGGTCGCCGGCCGCCGCCTGCGATGCGATGCAGACCCATCCGCCGCCGCGGTTGTACTTGATCGCGTTGGAGACGATATTGATCAGCACCTGGCGCAGCCGCTTCGCGTCGGCGAGGACGCCGGTGCCGGGATCGATTCCTTCCTGCAGCGCGATGCCATGCTGCTTCGCGAGCGGCTGCAGCAGCTCGAGCGCCGATTGCACGATGGCCTTGAGATCGAGCGGCTGCAGCTGCAAGCTCATGCCGCCGCCTTCGAGCCGCTGCAGGTCGAGCAGATCGTTGATCAATGCGAGCAGGTGTTCGCCTGCGCTCAGCACGTGGCCGGTGTACTGCGAGACGGTGGCCGCACTGGCGCGGTCGGCCGACAGATGCAGCAACTGGGCGAAGCCGATCACCGCGTTGAGCGGCGTGCGCATCTCGTGGCTGACGCGCGAGACGAACTCGCTCTTGGCGCGATTCGCCATCTCGGCCGCCTGCTTGTCGCGCAACGCCTGCTCGGCAAGGTGTTGATCGGTGATGTCGCGAAACGTCACCAGGCAGGTCTCGGGTTGCGCGGCGGCGTTCGCCGAGATCGGCTGCACGCTCAGGCGGATCAGGCGCCGCGGGCCGTCCGGGAAGCGCAGCCAGACCACCCGGTCGACACGCGGGATCTTGCCGCGCATCACCGGACGCACCGGATGATCGCCGGCCGCGAGTTCGTGGCCCGTCTCGTCGAGCCAGGCGTAGCCGAGCCGGCTCAGGCGATTGCCGATCAGCACCGATGCCCCGACGCGCAGCATCTCGCAGGCGGCCGGATTGGCGGCGACGATATTGCCTTCGCGGCTGATGACGCACAGGCCGTCGGTGATCGCGGTCGCGACGGAACGGTAGAGCTCCTCGTTGGACGCGAGCCGCTCGGCGTCCGCGATGCGCTGCGTGACGTCGGTCGCCACACCGATGAAATGCGTCAGCTCGGCGCTTGCGTTGCGCACCGGCACGACGCGCAATTCGTAGATGATCGTGCTGCCGTCGGGCCGGGCATTGCGCAGCGTGACGGTACGGGCGCGGCCTTCGGCAAGCGCGGCGCGCAGCGCGACGAGCCCGGGCTGGGATGTCTCGCCATCGTGCAGCGGACGGCGCTCGCGGCCGAGCAGTTCGTGCCGCCGGTAGCCGGTGAGCTGCTCGAAGGCGGTATTCACGTAGACGATCGGCTGATCGCCCAGCCTTGCATCGGTGACGCAGATCGGCATCGCGCCGTCGGCCTCCAGCGCGCGCTGCAGGATCCGCACCTCGCGCTCGCGGCGCCGAAGCTCGGTCGTGTCGCGCGTGACATAGAGCACCTGCCCGGTGGACATCGGCGAGACGCGCGCCTCGAAATGGCGGCTCACGCCGTCGCGGCAGACGAGTTCGTACTCGAGCCGCTGCACCTGCCCGGAAGCGAGCGCGGCGCGAATCGCCTGCAAGCCCTTCTGTGCATGCGACACCGGCAGGCCCTCGCCAAACGCGCGGCCCCGAAGTTCCTCGTATGGTATCGCGAGCGACAGGTGCGATTCGTCGCTGCATTCGAGGTAATGTCCTTCGGCATCGAGCACGAACCAGAGGTCCGGGATCGCCTGCAGTACCGCCGTCAGCCGCGCGGACGATGCATCGGCCTGGCGAAGCGCCGTCGCCGGCCGCCGCGCGTCGAGCAATGCGCCGCAGAGCGCGGCCAGATCGTTCAGCGCGGCGCGCGCCGCGTCGTCGAAGTCGTGCTCGAACGGGTCGATGACGCACAAGGTGCCGATCGCATGGCCGCCGACGCGAATCGGCATTCCGGCGTAGAACGCGACCCCGGGTGCGATCGCCTGCGGCCCGTCTGAGGCCAGGCGCGGATCGTTGCGCACATCGGTGCTGACGAGTCCGGCTTCGGTCAGGATGGCGCGTGCGCATACCGACTGCTCGCGCGAGCTTTCGGGCAGGATGGGGCCGTCGGTCGCGGCGAACCACTGGCGGTAGGCATCGACAATGCTGATGCCGGCAAATGCGCAGCCGGTGGCCCGGCGCGCGAGGCGCGCGACCGACAGCAGCGCTGCATCCGGCGTTCCCGGCCCATGCAGAGCCAGCGAATTGAGCACGCGCAGGCGCTCCGCTTCGTTGGCGGCGAAGATATCGGGCCTCATCGGCGGCGGTCCATGCAAGCGCTGCCGCGACGTGGCGCGCAGGCCGCGCCGTGGCGTTCTCCGCATGTCGATGGGCCCTGCCGGCCCGCTTCGCACTGTGCAGGCATCGGCACCGCCCCTATCGGCCGGAAGCTTCGGCCGGGTCGAGATCGCTCAGCCGCAGCACCTCGAACTTCACGCTGGGCGACAGTGCATCGACGGGCGGCGTTCCGAGGCCGATCGTGCCGCTGCCGTGCAGCGTGCACGTGCCGCGCCGCAGCGCGAGGATCTCGCCGTCCTGGCCAAAGCGGACATAGGTGCCGTTGTAGCTCAGATCGGTCAGCTGGAAGGTACCGCCGTGCCAATCGATGCGCGCATGCGAGCGCGAGACGCGCGAGTCGTCGATGCAATACGTGGCCTGCGGGCTGCGGCCGAGGACGACGGCGAGGTCCGGCCCGCGATAGACGCGCGTCAGGTCGAGCCAGGTCAGGCGGATGCCCTCGGGTTCGGGAAGCACCGCAAGCCCGCCGAATGCGGTCGTCACCGTATCGCCGAAGCGGCGCGCCTCGAGCAGGTGGACGTGCACCGGCTCGGCCCGGCCGCGCAACTGCATCAGGTCGAGATCGCGAAAGCGCGAGCGCACCGGCTCTTCGAGCCGCTCGAGGACGGATGCCGTCGCCAGCGTCTCGCTGTCGCCGGCGTGGTCGATCAGGCGCGCCGCGACGTTCACCGCGTCACCGAAACAGTCGCCCGCCATCTCGACCACCTCGCCGTGGGCGACCGCCACCTTCAGCTTGAGGTTCGGCGCGCGCGGCGAATTCTTCGCCGGAGACATGTGATGGAGCGCATCGTGCATCTCCTCGGCCGCCGCGACCGCATGGCGCGGCGATTCGAAGAGCGCCATCAGGCCATCGCCCAGGGTCTTGACGACCTGGCCCTGCTCGTCGCTCACGATCCTGACGAGCTCGGCCACGGTGCGCGTCACGACGCCGGTCGCCGCCGCATTGCCGAGCGTCTCGTACAGCGACGTGCTGCCGCGAAGGTCGGCGAACAGGACGGTACGTTGGCGAATCTGTTGCATCGGCAGCGGCGTGAACGAATTCACGCAGTTTATCGTCTGCCGGGTGCCTGTCCTGAAGCCGCGCCACCCGGCCGAGGCATGGGCCGCGCCAGGGGATCAAGCGCCGGATCGACCCTTCGCCTTGTCCAGACAGGTGCTGCGCCGGCCGCGCAGGCACCGCCGGGCCTGCCGCGGCACGCCGCCGACCGATCAAAGATTGTCGAGGTACGTCCTGAGTTTGTCCGATCTGCTCGGGTGCTTCAGCTTGCGGATCGCCTTCGCCTCGATCTGGCGGATGCGCTCGCGCGTGACGTCGAACTGCTTGCCGACTTCCTCGAGCGTGTGATCGGTGCTCATCTCGATGCCGAAGCGCATGCGCAGCACCTTCGCCTCGCGCGGCGTCAGGCTGTCGAGGATGTCCTTCACGACGTCGCGCAGGCCGGCCTGCATCGCGGCCTCGATCGGCGCCGTGTTGTTGGTGTCCTCGATGAAGTCGCCCAGGTGCGAGTCGTCGTCGTCGCCGATCGGCGTCTCCATCGAGATCGGCTCCTTGGCGATCTTCATGATCTTGCGGATCTTGTCCTCGGGGATCTCCATCTTCTCGGCCAGCGTCGGCGCATCGGGCTCGAAGCCGAACTCCTGCAGGTGCTGGCGCGAGAGGCGATTCATCTTGTTGATCGTCTCGATCATGTGCACCGGGATGCGGATCGTGCGCGCCTGATCGGCGATCGAGCGCGTGATCGCCTGGCGGATCCACCACGTCGCGTAGGTCGAGAATTTGTAGCCGCGCCGGTATTCGAACTTGTCGACCGCCTTCATCAGGCCGATGTTGCCTTCCTGGATCAGGTCGAGGAACTGCAGCCCGCGGTTGGTGTACTTCTTCGCGATCGAGATCACGAGCCGCAGGTTGGCCTCGATCATCTCCTTCTTCGCATCGCGGCTCGCCTTCTCGCCTTCGTTCATGCGCTTGTTGATCTTCTTCAGATCCTCGAGCGGGACGACGGCGCTGGCCTGCTGATCGGCGAGCTTGGTCTGCAACTCCTGGATCGCCGGCAGGTTGCGTTCGAGCACCGCGCTATAGGGCTTGCCGGCCGCGACTTCCCTGACCGCCCACTTCAGATTGAGCTTGTTGGGCGGGAAGTGCTTGATGAAATAGTCCTGCGGCATGCCGCACTTGTCGACCACGATCTTGCGCAGTTCGCGCTCGTAGCGGCGCACGTCGTCGACCTGGCTGCGCAGGATGCCGCACAGCTTCTCGATCGTCTTCACCGTGAAGCGGATCGTCATCAACTCGGCGCTGATCGCGTGCTGCGCCTTGTTGTAGGCGGGGGACTCGTAGCCGTCCTTCTCGAAGGCCCTGCGCATCTTCTCGAAATTCGCCCGCAGCGATGTGAATTTGATCAGCGCCGCCGCCTTCAGCTCTTCGAGCTTTCGCGTCAGCGCCTTGCTGCCGCCCTGGCCGTCGTCGTCGTCCTCGTCGTCGAAATAGTCGACGTCCTCCTCGGCCACATAGTCGTCCGCCTCGTCCTCGAGCACGAAGCCGTCGACGACCTCGGAGATCTGCATCTCGCCCTTCTCGATGCGGTCGGCGTACGACAGCAACTCGGCGATCGTCGTCGGCGACGCCGAGATCGCCAGCATCATCGCCTGCAGGCCGCCTTCGATGCGCTTGGCGATCTCGATCTCGCCTTCGCGCGTCAGCAGTTCGACGGTGCCCATCTCGCGCATGTACATGCGCACCGGATCGGTCGTGCGGCCGAATTCGGAGTCGACCGTCGAGAGCGCCGCCTCGGCCGCCTCCTCGGCCTCTTCCTCGGTGGCGGTCGTCGTGCTGCCGCCGGCGATCAGCAGCGTCGCGGCGTCGGGCGCCTGTTCGTAGACGGCGATCCCCATGTCGTTGAGCATCGAGACGATCGCCTCGAGGATCTCGTTGTCGACCAGTTTCTCGGGCAGGTGATCGTTGATCTCCTGGTGCGTCAGGAAGCCGCGCGTCTTGCCCATCTTGATGAGCGTCTTGAGCTCCTGGCGGCGCTTGGTGACCTCTTCCTCGGTGAGCGCCGTCTCGTCGAGCCCGAACTCGCGCATCAGCGCGCGCTCCTTCGCGCGCGAGACCTTCATCCGCAGCGGCTTGGCCTTGGCCTTGGCCTCGAGATCTTCCGCCGTCTCGGGCTCGCCGGCGATATCGGATTCGATATCGGAGAAGTCCTCGTCCTGGGTGTCGCGCGCGTTCGCGGCGCCGGGCTTGCCCTTGCCCGCGGGGCCAGCCTTGGCCGTCTTCGCCGCCGGTCGTGCCGCGGCCTTGGGCACGGCTTTCGCGGCCGCCTTGGCGGGCACGGCAGGCTTCGCTGCCGGCTTGCCGAGCTTCTTCGGATCGGGCTCGGCGGTCTTGGCGGAAACGATCTTTTTCGCGGTCATGCGATTCCTCGGAGGTTGGTTGCCACTAGCGGCCCATGGATGGGTGCGACCCGGTCAGGCGCCCAAGGTTCGACGATCGCCTCGCAAGCGACGCCGCAACCGGATGGGATGACTTGCCGATGAATGCCGGGCGCGCACGCACCCCCGCTCGTCCGCGCCGGGGCAAGGCCGGGTGATCATTCCCTGGAGAAAGGGGGCAGTCCTTGCGGGTGAGGGTGGCCTTGTGAGGGGACCCTGGTTCAGAGGGTGGCCGGAGCCCGGAGGTGCTGCTGTCACACTTGCCGCGTTCGCGTCAGCCGAGGATTATACGTCGACGAGGCCGATCCGGGGCGCTCGGTACTAGGCCTTCAGACGCCTGCGCGTCTCCATCAGCTCACGGCTGCGGCGCTGCGAATCGGGGGAATCGACGCCCGATTCGAACAGCCGCTCGAGTTCCTCGTCGACCGCCTTCAGCTGCAGCTTGGCGATGACGCGCGAGAGTTCGACCGCGCTATCGCCTTCGGTTCCCGGGCCGTGAAAGGCGGCGATGCGCGCGAGCGCCGCGCTGCCGAGGGCGTCGCCGGCCACGCTCTGGCGCAACTCGTCGAGCAGCGCCCCGGGTGCGAGCGCACCGTGCTCGTGCACGCTGCGCTCGATCGCGGCGAACAGCGCGGCGTAGGGCGCCGGCTGGACGCACAGCAGATCGTGCGCATCGCCGTCCAGATCGGTCCAGCCATCGCTGCGATGCAACAGCAGCCAGATCGCGCGGTCCAGCAGATTGGCCATCTCCCGCTTGATCGGTCCGGCCCGGCGCGGGTGCACTCGATGCGCCGCGCTGCCGCGGCTGTCGGCCGGCGGGCCGGGCTGGCCCCACTGGCGCCTGAGCTGCTCGAGGTCGTCGCGTGCGCATGCGGCCAGTTCGGCGAGCAACTGGCGCTTGAGCGCGCCTTGCGGCAGCGCCTCCCACAGCGGCCTGGCATTCGCGAGCAGGCGCGCGCGGCCCTCGGCCGCATCCAGATCGCAGCCTTCGCTCGCGATCGCGATCAGCTGCCTGGACAGTGGTACGGCCTGCGCGATGCAGGCCTCGAACGCCGCGGCTCCCTTTTCGCGGACGAACGAATCGGGGTCGTGCTCGGGCGGCAGGAAGAGGAACCTGATGCTGCGCGTATCGCTCGCATGCGGCAGGCTCGCTTCCAGCGCGCGCTGCGCCGCGCGCCGCCCGGCGGCGTCGCCGTCGAAGGCGAAGACGATCGAATCGGTAAAGCGCAGCAGCTTTTGCACATGCTCGGCGGTGCAGGCGGTGCCGAGCGTCGCGACAGCGTTCGGAAATCCGAGCTGGGCAAGCGCGACGACATCCATGTAGCCCTCGACGACGAGCGCGAAGCCGTGCTTGCGCAGCGCCGCGCGCGCTTCGTGCAGACCGTAGAGCTCGCGGCCCTTGACGAAAACCGGCGTCTCGGGCGAGTTGAGGTATTTCGGCTCGCCCTGGTCGAGAACGCGCCCGCCGAAGCCGATCACCTCGCCCTGCACCGAGCGGATCGGAAACATGATGCGGTCGCGAAAGCGGTCGTAGCGCTTCGAGGAGACTGCCGCCGGATCGTCCTGACCGCCTGCCGAGGCGGAACTGTCGCGCGCCGGATCGGCCGCCGGCCGGTCGATCACGAGGCCGCTCTCCTCGAGCAGCGGGTCGTCGTAACGCGCGAATACGCCGGCGAGGCCGCGCCAGCCGTCGGCCGCGTAGCCGAGCGCGAAGCGGGCCGCGATCTCACCGCTCAGGCCGCGGCGCTTCAGATAGTCGACCGCGCGCGGGCTCGCCTTGAGCTGGCCTCGGTAGTGCTCGCACGCCTTCGCCAGCACGTCGACAAGGGTCGCCTGCTTTTCCTTCATGCGCGCGGCGCGCTCGCGCTCCTGCGGCGAGGCGTCGTCCGCCGGGACCTGCAGGCCCACTTGCTGGGCCAGATCCTTCACCGCGTCGATGAAGCTCAGGCCCGAGTGCTCCATCAGGAAGCCGATCGCATTGCCATGGACGCCGCAGCCGAAGCAGTGATAGGTCTGGCGGGATGCGCTGACAGTGAAGCTCGGCGTCTTCTCGCCGTGAAACGGACACAGGCCCTTGTGCGTTGCGCCCGCCTTCTTGAGCGTCACGACGCGGCCGACGATCTCGACGATGTCGGTGCGCGCAAGCAGGTCGTGGATGAAGGCGGGCGGTATCACCCGTTCAGTCTAGCCGCGGGGAGCGGTTTGCCTTTGCCGCGCGGCAGACCGAGCGGGCGCGAGGGGCGGGGTGGGCTCGGGCAGAATCCTGCGCCTGATGAATCGACCCTGCGTCGTCGCGTCCCTGCTGCTCGCCGCCGGCGTGTCCGGGGCTGCGCCGCCGCCGGCCGAGCCCGCGGGCTGCGCGCTGCGGTCGCCGGCTGTGGAGGCGGTGGAGGCGGTGGAGGCGGCGGCGCCGCTCGCGTTGACCGGCGAGATCGCCTGGATCGGGTCGCAGGGCGTCGAGTTCTGGGCCCATCGCGCCAGGCAGCCCCGCGCCACGCTGGTCTTCGAGAACGGCCTGATGTTGCCGCTGGCCACGTGGCAAAAGGTCGTCCAGGCGCTTGCCGACGAGGCCGATATCCTGCTCTACAACCGGCCCGGCGTCGGGCGCAGCACCTTGCCCGAGGCGCCGCAGGATCCGAAGGACGCGGCTCGTCTCGTGCGCGAACTGCTGCGCGTCCAGGAGTTGCCTGCGCCGTATATCGTGGTCGGTCACTCGATGGGCGGACTCCACGCCCAGCTTTTCGCGCGCCTGTACGCGCAGGAGGTCGATGCGATGCTGCTGGTGGACGCACTGCCGCCGGGGGCATTGAAGCCGAGTGCGCAGTTTCCCTGGTATACGCAACTCGGATTGCGGATATTCGCGCCCGAATATGTTCAACGCGAGATCACCGCCGCGCAGGCCATCGGCGACAGCCTGCTCGGCGAGGGCGTTTCGTTCGACAAACCGGTGATCCGGCTGATCGCAACGCCCGACGCCGCGCTGGGCAAACCCAAAGGTCTTGTCCGGGACCTGCTCGATGGCGTGGTCTACGCAGCGGACTTCGGTGTCTGGGCGGTGGACCCGGACACAGCGCAAGGCAGCCTCGATCAGCTCTATCCGCGCTCCACCGTCCGCCATCTGCGCGCGCACCACCGGATGCAGGAAGCGGCTCCGGCGCCGGTCATCGAGGCGATACGCGAGCTGATGGGCGGTGCAGGCTGCCCGCCAGGCTGATTCGGCGGCAGACCATTCGGTGCGCCGGCCGCCGCCGCGATGCGGCGTGCCGGAGCCACCCGCTGCGGCCGCGCAAGGCGTCGGTCAGACCGCGAAATCCTCGAGCTTCCTGCCGCTGGCGAGGGCCGCCTTGAGCCAGTTCGGGCGCAGCCCGCGGCCGCTCCAGGTCTGGCCGGTGGCGCCGTCGCGGTATTTGGCGGCGACCTTGCTGCCCATGCCGCGCGCGCCTTTGGCCGACCCGCGGCCGCCGAGGTCCGCGACGCTCAAGCCATGTTCGGCCAACAGCGCCTTGACTTTGGCGATCGCCTCGGCGCGCTCGTTTCGCGCCGCATCGTCGATCTGCTTCTCGATTTCAGCCTTGCGCGCCAGAAGCTCTTTCAAAGTGGCCACGATATTCGTCCTTCGGATCGGATTGAAGAGGACCGCAGAATATCAGAAATCACACTTCGAATTCACGCGTCCGGCGGCACATAACCGGCAGGCTGATCGCCGCCCTCGCCGAAGAGGAACAACTCCATCTGCCGCGCAAGATACTGGCGCGCGCGCTGATCGGCGAGATTGAGGCGGTTTTCATTCACCAGCATGGTCTGATGCCGCAACCACAACTGCCAGGCCTCCTTGCTGATCTGGGCGTAGATCTTCTTGCCGAGTTCACCCGGATAGGGCAGAAATTCGAGACCCTCGGCTTCCCTCTTCAGGTAGGCGCATTGGACGGTGCGCGGCATGGCATCACTCCTTCGATATGGTTTTCGGGTCCGCCCGCTGCAGGTTCAGAGTTTCTTCACCAGCACCTGCGAGCGGCGATCGTGGTTGTATTTGCGCTTGCGCGCTTCGGGCAGCCAGTCGGCTTCGACCTGGTGGAAGCCGCGCTTCAGAAACCAGTGCATCGTGCGCGTCGTCAGCACGAAGATACTTTCCAGCCCGAGCGCGCGGGCGCGATGTTCGATCCGTTTCAGCATCCGCTCGCCGTCACCCTGTTCCTGGGCGCCGGGCGAGACGGTGAGCGCAGCCATTTCGGCCGTCTTTTCCTCCGGGTAGGGATAGAGCGCGGCGCAGCCAAATATCACGCCGTCGTGCTCGATGACGATGTAGTGGTCGATATCGCGCTCGATCTCGGTGCGGTCGCGTTTGACGAGGGTTCCATCGCGCTCGAAGGGTTCGATCAACTGCAATATGCCGCCGATATCGTCGGCCGTCGCCTCACGCAGGCTCTCGAGTTTCTCGTCGACGACCATCGTGCCGATGCCGTCGTGCGTATAGACCTCCTGCAGCAGCGCGCCATCGACCGCGAACGGCAGGATATGCGAGCGCTCGACGCCGCTGCGGCAGGCCTTGACGCACCACCGCAGGTAGAACGCGACGTCGCTCGGCTGGGTCGGATCGGGCAGCGATGCAAGCAGGCGCTCGGCATCGGCGAGCGCGAGTTCGGTGTCGATCGGGCTTTCGGGGTCGTCGCGATCCTCGTGAATGCCGGCGACTTCGGTCAGGAACAGCAGCTTGTCGGCCTTCAGCGCGATCGCGGTTCCGGTCGCAACGTCTTCCATCGACAAGTTGAACGCCTCGCCGGTCGGCGAGAAGCCGAACGGCGAGAGCATCACGACGGCGCCGCTCTCGATGGCGCGCCGGATCGCCGTCGCGTCCACCTTGCGCACGAGTCCGCTTTGCTGGAAGTCGACGCCGTCGACGATGCCGACCGGCCGCGCGGTGAGGAAGTTGCCGGAGACGACGCGCACCGTCGCATTCGCCATCGGCGTATTCGGCAGGCCCTGCGAGAAGGCGGCCTCGATCTCGAAACGCAGTTGCCCGGCGGCCTCCTGCGCGCAGTCGAGCGCCACCGCATCGGTGATACGCCGGCCATGGCTGAATTTCGACTCGTGACCCTTGGCGCGCAGTTGCTCGTTCACCTGCGGCCGAAAGCCGTGCACGAGGACGAGCTTGATGCCCATCGCGTGCAGGATCGACATGTCCTGCACGAACGGGCTGAGCTTGCCCGCCGCGATCAGTTCGCCGGTGATCGCGACGACGAAGGTCTTGCCGCGATAGGCGTGGATATACGGCGCGACGGAGCGAAACCAGGGGACGAAGGTGTGCGGGAAGACGAGGCTCACTTTGGGCTTTCCCGGGCGTTGAATGCGGCCGTGATTCTTGCACGCAGCCGCGGCCCTGCGGTCTTCAACCAGATATCGGCCAAGCGAGCGGATGCGTGCCGGGCGGCATCGAGGGCAGCAGGGCGTGCGCAAGCGCGGGGACGAAGCGCGCCGCATGGCGCACCGATCCGAGCGTGCCAAAGCCGGAGGCTGCGGTCTCCAGCAGGTCCGCGCCGTCGTCGGGCGCGACGCGAAAGCCGTCGCCGATGCGCCCGAGACCGCGCAGCCAAAGTCCGGTGCGCGCGAGCGAGACGCCCACCCGCCAGCTGCCGCCTTGCGTGCGCTGGCGCAGCAGCGCCGCCTCGACGCCGAAGGTGAGCAGCGCGCCGCTCGCCATGTCGAGGATCTGCAGCGGCAGCGCGCGCGGCGCGTCGCTTTCGGCCGCGAGTGCCTCGGCATGGTTGAAGCCGGTGGCAGTCTGCACGAGCGAATCGAAGCCGCGCCGGCTACCCCAGGGCCCGGTTTCGCCATAGGCCGACAAGGACGCGACGACGATGCCCGGCCGCAGGCCGGCGACGGCCCCGGCATCCAGGCCGAGCGCGGCGATCGCACCGGGACGGTAGCCTTGAACGAATGCGTGCGCCTGGCGCAGGACGGCGCGCAGCGCATCGCGGTCCGCGGGCGCGCGCAGGTCGGCAAACGCCGAGCGCTTGCCGCGGCTGAGGTCGGCGATGGCGTCGATATTGGGCAGATGCGGCGCGTTGACGAGCAGCACGTCGGCGCCATGGGCCGCAAGCAGCCGGGTGCCGAACGGCCCGGCGAGGATGCGCGTCATGTCCAGCACGCGCAGGCCGGCGAGCGGGGCATCGCCGCGTGTGCAAGCGGGCCATGCCAGCGGCGGTGCATCGCCGATGCGCTCGATCGCGACCAGCGGTTGTGCCGCAATGCACGCCGCCTGCGGATGCGCGTCCCACTCGTCGAAGCTGCGCAGCGCGGCAACGACGCAGCCGGCGGCATTGGCCGAGTCCTCGAACTCGACCGCATCGTGGCGCGCAAGCGCCTGCGCAACGGCGGCGCGCTCGGTCGACGCGCCCTCGGGCAGGCCGAGCACGCGCAGCAGCGCATCGCGATGATGGGCGAAGTTCGTATGCACGCGCACCCAGCCCGAGCGGCCGCGGTACAGGCCGGCGAGCTTGTCCCACGGATCGGGCGCGACGCCGTCCAGCGTATAGCGCGCGGTGCACTCGATCGCGGCGTCGCGCATTGCGACTTCGACGCGCCGCGCTGCGCCGGAGCGCTGCAGCCCGATCTCGGCCGCGGCGAGCGCGGCAAGCGCGATCGACGTCTGCGCCGCGAGACCCACCGCGAACGACGACGGCAGCACCGGATCGCCGCCGCGCAGCGTCAGGCGCGCGAGCGCCTGCGGCGCGAGTGCAGCGTCGTGCCAGAGGGTTTCCAGCGGCGAGAGCGACATGCTTCGAAGCGCAGGCGACGCGCGGTCGCTTGCGGTGCGCCAAGGATAATTCGCGCAGCATGTCCCGACCCGTCGCGCCCGCCGTTGCCGCACTTGCGCCGCTGCGCATCACCTTCCCCGAATCGCTGCCCGTCTCGGCGCGGCGCGCCGAGATCGCCGCCGCGATCGCGGCGCATCAGGTCGTCATCGTCTGCGGCGAGACGGGGTCGGGCAAGACGACGCAACTGCCCAAGCTCGCGCTCGCGCTCGGTCGCGGCAAGGCGAACGGCGGCAAGCTCATCGGCCACACCCAGCCGCGGCGCATCGCGGCGTCGAGCGTCGCCAAGCGCATCGCGCAGGAACTGAACACGCCGCCAGGCGACGTCGTCGGCTACAAGGTGCGGTTTCAGGACCGGCTTTCGCCTGCTGCCAGCATCAAGCTGATGACCGACGGCATCCTGCTCGCCGAGACGCAGGGCGACCCGCAGCTTGCGGCCTACGACACGCTGATCATCGACGAGGCGCACGAGCGCAGCCTGAATATCGACTTCCTGCTCGGCTATCTGCGCGCGGTGCTGCCGCGGCGGCCGGACCTGAAGGTGATCGTCACTTCGGCGACGATCGACGCCGAGCGCTTCGCGAAACACTTCGAGACCGGCGCCAAACCGGCGCCGGTGATCCAGGTCTCCGGCCGCATGTTTCCGGTCGAGCAGCGCTGGCGGCCGTTCGGTGCGGAGAGCGCTCAAAAGGGCGGATCGACGCCGAATGCGAAGGGAAGCGCCGCGGGCTCGGCGCGATCCGCGGCGCGCAGCGAGCGCGACCTGAACGCCGCGATCGCCGGCGCCGTCGACGAACTCTGGCTGCAGGCCGGCGCGGGCGACATCCTCGTCTTCCTGCCCGGCGAGCGCGAGATCCGCGACGCCGCCGACCATCTGCGCAAACACCTCGCGAGCGCCCAGACGCGCGGCGGGCCGGTCGAGATCCTGCCGCTCTTCGCGCGGCTGTCGCAGGCCGAGCAGGAGCGGGTCTTCGAGACCGGCAACGCGCGGCGCATCGTGCTCGCGACGAACGTCGCCGAGACCTCGCTTACCGTCCCCGGCATCCGCTACGTGATCGACAGCGGCGAAGCGCGCGTCAAGCGCTACAGCTATCGCAACAAGGTCGAGCAGTTGCAGATCGAGCCGATCAGCCAGGCGGCCGCGAACCAGCGCGCCGGCCGCTGCGGACGCGTCGCCAACGGCATCTGCATCCGCCTCTACGACGAGCAGGACTTCGCCGGCCGGCCGCGCTTCACCGACCCCGAGATCCTGCGCTCGTCGCTCGCCGGCGTGATCCTGCGCATGAAGGCGCTCGGGCTGGGCGAAGTCGAGAGTTTCCCGTTCCTCGAGCCGCCGCCCAGGCGTGCGATCGCCGACGGCTATGCGCTGCTCGGCGAGTTGAACGCCGTCGACGATCGCAACGAGCTGACCGAGATCGGCAAGGCGCTTTCCCGCCTGCCGCTCGATCCGCGCATCGGCCGCATGATCCTCGAGGCGAGGAGCCGCGAGTCGCTCGCCGAGGTGCTCGTCATCGCCGCCGCGCTGAGCGCGCAGGACGTGCGCGATCGCCCGCTCGAAGCCCAGCAGGCGGCTGACGAGAAGCACCGGAAGTTCGACGACGAGCGCTCCGAGTTCATCGGCACGTTGAAACTCTGGAAGTGGATCGAGGAGGGGCGCGGGCACGGCGAAGCGCTGACACCCGCGTCGGCTCAGCGGGGAAGGGCGGGCCCGCGCGACCAGGGCAAGCCGGGCAGCGCTGGCGCGCCGGTCCACAAGCTGTCGAACCGCCAGCAGGAGCAGCGCCTGCGCGACAACTTCGTCAACCCGCGCCGGGTGCGCGAATGGCGCGATATCCATTCGCAGCTGCATACCGTCGTCGCCGAGCACGGCTGGCGCCTGAACGCGACGCCCGCGACCTACGAGCAGGTCCACGTTGCGCTGCTCGCCGGCCTGCTCGGCAATATCGGCTTCAAGAGCGAAGACGACGAAAGCTACCTCGGCGCGCGCGGCATCCGCTTCTGGCGCCACCCGGGCGTGCATCTGTCGAAGAAGCCGGGCAAGTGGATCGTCGCCGGCGAACTCATCGAGACGACAAGGCTCTATGCGCGCGGCATCGCCGCGATCGAGCCGCAGTGGCTGCCCGGCATCGCCGGCCACCTGCTGAAGACGCAGTTGCTCGAACCGCACTGGGAGAAGAAGGCCGCCGAGGTGATTGCGCTCGAGCGCGCAACGCTCTATGGCATCGTCGTCTACGCCAACCGGCGCGTGAACTACGGCCGCGTCGACCTGCCCGCGGCGCGCGAGATCTTCATCCGCGAGGCGCTCGTCGCCGGCGACTGGGAGACGAAGCTGCCGTTCTTCGCCGCCAACCGCCGGCTGATCGGCGAGGTGCAGGAGCTCGAACACAAATCACGCCGCCAGGATGTGCTCGTCGACGACGAACTGATCCATGCCTTCTACGATCGGCATATCCCGGCCGACGTCTGCAGCGGCGCCGGCCTCGAGCGCTGGTATCGGGCCGAGGTGAAGCGCCAGCCGCGCCTCTTGATGCTCGCCCGCGACGAGCTGATGCGCCACGAAGCGGCCGGCATCACGACCGCCGCATTTCCGAAACTGCTGCGCCTGGGCGGCATCGACTGCGCCGTCGCCTACCTGCACGAGCCGGGCGACGCGAAGGACGGCGTCACGGTGACGGTGCCGATCTATGCGCTGAACCAGATCGACGACGAGCGCTGCGCCTGGCTCGTCCCCGGGCTGCTGAAGGACAAGATCCTCGCGATCGTGAAGACGCTGCACCAGCGCCCGCGATCGCGCCTCGTGCCGCTGCCGGAGTTCGTTGCCGGCTTCGTGCGCGAGACGGCGTTCGCGCATGGCGACCTGATCGATGCGCTGCGAAGCGCAGTGCGCGAGCGAACCGGCATCGACGTTGCGCGCAACGACTTCAAGCAGGAGCAACTCGCGCCGCACCTGTTCATGAACTTTCGCGTCGTCGACGAGCACGGCCGCCAGCTCGGCATGGGCCGCAACCTCGCCGCGCTGAAGGCCGAGCTGGGCGCCAAGGCGCGCTCGGCGTTCCAGGCGCTCGCCGGTCTCGATCTCGGCGGCACGCAGGAGACGCCGCGCGGTCGCGGATCGGCTGCGCGGGCCGAGAACGCAGCGCCCGATACGCCGCGCGCCGAAGTGCGGGCCAGCGCCGCCGCCGCACCGAAGGCGGCCGACGGCGCGCAGCGCTACACCGCGTGGACCTTCGGCGAGCTGCCCGAGCTGATGGAGATCTCGCGCGCGAACCGGACGCTGATCGGCTATCCGGCGCTCATCGATCGCGGCACGCACGTCGAGATCGAGGTCTTCGACGAGCCGGACGCCGCCGCGGCCAGGCACCGCGCCGGCCTGCGCCGCCTCGTCTCTTTGCAGATCCGCGACGCGCTGCGCTACCTCGAGAGGAATATCCCCGACCTGCAGGCGATGGCGGCGGCGTTCATGAGTCTCGGCACGACCGAGGAGCTGCGCACCCAGATCATCGACGTCGCGCTCGACCGTGCCTTCCTCGCCGATCCGCTGCCGACCGATGCACAGAGCTTTCAGCGCCGCATCGACGATGGCCGCGCGCGGCTGACGCTGATCGCAAACGAAGTCGCGCGTGCCGTCGCCGCCGTGCTTGCCGAATATGCCGCCGCGCTGCGCAAGCTGCGCGATGCGCGGCCGGCGAAGGAAGTGGCCGACGACGTGCAGGCGCAACTCGCGAGGCTGTGCGGGAAGCGCTTCGTCGTCGCAACGCCGTGGCCGCAGATCGCGCACCTGCCGCGCTATCTGAAGGCGGTGGCGATGCGCCTGGACAAGCTGCGCACCGACCCTTCGCGCGACGCCCAGCGCCTGGCCGAACTGCGGCCGATCGAACAACGCTACTGGCGTGTCGTCGCCGAGCGCAAGGGTGCGCCCGATGCGCGGCTCGACGAGTTCCGCTGGCTGCTCGAGGAGCTGCGCGTGAGCCTCTTCGCGCAGGAGCTGCGCACGCCGCAGCCGGTCAGCGTCAAGCGGCTCGAGAAGGCGTGGACGCAGCTCATGCGCTGAGGCACGCGATGGGGGGCTGCCCGCTACAATCGCCGTCCTGCGGGGTGTAGCGCAGCCTGGTAGCGCAACTGGTTTGGGACCAGTAGGTCGCGAGTTCGAATCCCGCCACCCCGACCACCGTCATCCTGCCCGCACATCGGCGCTTCGCTCGTTTCGACCGCCGGCTTGCCAATCTCCTCGTCGCGTCCGATGCGCGTCTCGCCCTTGCCACCCGCTCCGATGCGCTTGCCGGCCGCCACAGACGCGCCCGAGCTGTCGGTCATCGTGCCCGTGTACAACGAGGCGGCGGTGATCGGTGACTTCCATCGGCGCCTGATCGCCGCGCTCGACGCGCTGCCGGTCGTCTCCGAAGTGGTCTATGTGAACGACGGCAGCCGCGATGGCTCGATGGACATGCTGCGCAGGTTCGGCGAAGCCGACCCGCGCGTCGTCGTGCTCGACTTCAGCCGCAATTTCGGCAAGGAGATCGCGATGACGGCCGGGCTCGATCATGCCGCGGGCGATGCGGTGATCGTGATCGACTCCGACCTGCAGGACCCGCCCGAGCTGATCGCCGACATGCTGCGCGAATGGAAGGCCGGCGCCGATATCGTCATGATGCGGCGCGCGAGCCGCGAGGGCGAAAGCTGGCTGAAGAAGGCGACCGCGCGCTGGTTCTATCGCCTCATCGGCTCGATCGGCGAGCAGTCGATCCCGGCCGACGTGGGCGACTTCCGGCTGCTCAGCCGCCGCGCGGTCGATGCGCTCCAGGCCTGCCCCGAGCGCACGCGTTTCATGAAGGGGCTGTTCGCCTGGGTCGGCTTTCGGCAGACGACGATCGACTACGAACGCGACGCGCGCTTTGCCGGCGAGACGAAGTGGAACTACTGGCGGCTGTGGAACCTCGCGATCGAAGGCATCACGTCGTTCTCGAGCATCCCGCTCAAGCTCGCGAGCTACGTCGGCCTCGCCGCCGCGCTTTTCGCTTTCATCTTCGCGATCGAGATCTTCGCGAAGGCGCTGCTTTTCGGCAACCCGGTCGCAGGCTATCCGTCGCTGATGGTCACGGTCCTCTTTCTCGGCGGCGTGCAGTTGATCGCGCTCGGCATCATCGGCGAGTACCTTGCGCGCATGTTCGTCGAGGTCAAGGGCCGGCCGCTGTATCTGCTCGCCGGCGTCTACCGCCAGCGCGCCGGCGGGCCGGCGCCGAGCGGCGCGCCGCCCGCGGACACGCGGGCAGCCCAGGCACCTACGGATCGGGCTGGCGAAGCGCCGGACGCATGAAGCCGGGCCGCCTGCTGCTGTGCGTGCTGGTTGTCGTCGTGCTTGCGCGGGTCGCGAGCCTGGCGCTCTATCCGCTCACCGATACGACCGAGGCGCGCTATGGCGAGATCGGCCGCAAGATGCTCGAGACGGGCGACTGGATCACGCCGCAGTGGGACTACGGCGTGCCGTTCTGGGGCAAGCCGCCGCTGTCGTTCTGGGCCGCTGCTGCGACGATGGCGGTGTTCGGCGTCAACGAGTTCGGCGCCCGCATCGCGACGCTGATCGCGGCGCTCGCGACCGCAGCGCTCTTCTGGCGCTGGCCGCACGCGCCGGCGCCGCGCGGCGCTGCGTCGATGGCGGCGGCGCTCGTGCTGCTCTCGTCGGTGCTCGGCTTCCTGATGATGGGCGCGGTCGCGACCGACGTCTTCATGACGTTCGGCATGACGCTGTCGATGATCGCATTCTGGAACGCCGTCTCGCGCGGCGCGCCGGGCGGCAGCGACCGCTGGTGGTTCTTCGTCGGCCTTGCGGTCGGCCTGCTTGCGAAGGGGCCGGTCGCGCTCGTCGTGACCGGGATCGCGCTCTTTCTGTGGCTGCTGTGGACGCGCGACTGGCGCCGCATGTGGCGGCAGTTGCCGTGGGCCGGTGGCATCGCGTTGACGCTTGCGCTTGCGCTGCCGTGGTACCTCGCCGCCGAGCGCGCGACGCCCGGCTTCCTGCACTACTTCATCATCGGCGAACACTGGCAGCGCTTCACGCAGCCGGGCTGGACGGGCGACCTCTACGGCGGCGGCCACGAGCGGCCGCGCGGTGCGATCTGGCTCTACGCATTCGGCTCGGCGCTGCCGTGGTCCATCGTCGCGCTCGTGCTGCTGCGGCGCAAACCCGTATCGGGGCAGGCGAGCCGGCCGTCTCCCGATCCGCAGATCGCCTACCTGCTGTGCTGGGTGCTCGCGCCGCTCGTCCTCTTCACGCTCGCGCGCAACATCCTCGAGTCCTACGCGCTGCCGGCGCTGCCGGCGTTCGCGCTGATCGCGGCGCGGCTCTTGATGGAGCGCGAAAGGGGCGGCGCGGCGAGCCGGGTCTGGCTGCTCGGCCTCGTCATGCCGGTCGTCGTCGCCGGTCTCATCGCCTCCGGCCATGAGCGCTTCAGCGATGCTCTTTCGCAGCGCGTGCTGCTCGCTCCACTGCGTAACTCGAAGCTGCCGATCGTCTACCTGTACGAACGCCCCTTCTCGGGCCAGTTCTACTCCGGTGGACGCGCATTGCTGGTGAAGGAGCAGCCCGAGATCGAACGCTGGCTCGCGACAGACCAGCCGGCGATCGTGCTGCTGCCGCAAGGCCGTTTCGATGCGATAGGGCTCGCCGCCGATCCGCGCTGGAAAGTGGCCGGCCGCCACGAAGGCTTCGTCATGCTCGAGCGCCGCGCGGCACATTGATGGCGCCGTGAAGGCGCGCCGCGCCGCGTAAACTCGCGGCGCGATCAGGCTGCCCGTAGCTCAACTGGATAGAGCACCAGCCTTCTAAGCTGGGGGTCGGGGGTTCGAGTCCCTCCGGGCAGGCCACGAAAACATCGACATAGTCAACAACGCATATCCAGTTTCCTTGGGTCCTCTTTGCTTCGGCCTGGCCTGATTTGGTGCGTTGGATGTGCCAGGACTGCACCAAACTCACAGGTGAGTGCGAAACCTCGAACGATCGGGCGCTCGCGGCAGTCGGGACGACGTGATCGTGGCGCACCGGGCGCAGGCGGCCGGAACTCGATTTAGTCAGACGCACCTCGACCACGCTGTCGAAATCCGCAGAAGGGCTGCGGGCGGACGGGCAGGCCTCGGCTGGTGCACGCGGCATACCCACGCCGCGTGTGTCCTGCGTGAGTGATGCGGACCGCGCGGTCGTGGATGAGCCCGGCCGCCCGACACGATCTACGGCGTCAGTTCGTCCTCGTCATCATGCCGGTCGCGGCGCCTTCCATTCACGTGCGCCCAGAACGCCGTCTTGCGTCCATGCCGGGCGCGGATCTCGGCCTCGAACTCCTCGTGCGAAGGAAGAGGCAACAGGCTCGCGCCGCTTCCCGCGATCTCGCCGAGTCGGAACCAGTAGCGCGCTGCATGGCCGTAGGCGCGCGTGTAGGCCCGCTCCAGGATGCCCTTCAGCAGCGCCCGATAGACGATGGTCTCGCCGCGCGGGCAATCGTCGGCGCGCAAGGCCTTGGCGAGCGGCGCGAGGCGTCCGTAGTCACCGCCGTCGATATGTCCGGGTGCGGCAAGCAACCTGTCCTCGGCCGCCGCCGGGTCGCCGAGCTGCAGCAGCAGCGTGGCCGCAGCCGTCAGATCGTCGTGGCCGAGCGCGAGCTGCCGGGCATGGGCCACGGCTTCGGGACGAGCCGCCTCGGGCAGATGTGCCAGCCAGCGCTGCAAGCGAAAGTCCGACGGTGCGAGCTCGAACATCCGTTGGCGGATCGGTGAGCTCTCGTCGAAGCGGCCGAGCCGCTCCAGGGCATCGGCGAGAAGGTCCTGTCGGCTGTCGTCGAGGTGATCCCAGGAATCCTGCAGCCACTTCAGCGCGTCGGCCGGGCGGTCGGCGTCGAGATAGGCCCGCACGAAAGACTGTCGCTGCACGGGGTTGGGGTTCGGGCTGTAGCGCAGCGAGGCGCGCACCATGACGTCGGGATCGCGCAATGACTCTGACAGCAACGACAGCGCACCCGAGATGCGGAAGACTTCCATGGGCAGGCCTTTGCTGCCGGGCGAAGTCTCCAGCGTCTGCGCCAGCTGTGCGTCGAGCCGGGCGACGAGCCCGCGCTGTGCCGGCTCGTCGAGCAGCAGATCGGCACGCCGCAGCAACTCGTCGCGTGCGCCGTACTCGTCGGCCTCGTAGAGCTTCAGCAGGCGCTCGGGCCAGACGTCGCGCGGCGTCTCGCAGCGCGCAGCGGCCTCGAGCCAATGGCGGCAGGCCGCGCGCACCGCGTCGCCGATCACGCCGTCGGAGTCGTCGGCGCGCTCGAACCAGGCTGCGTCCGCCTCGATGAACGTCTCGAACACCGAGAGGGCGGCGGGAGGATCCTTGGGCAACAGCTCGCGCGCCACCTGATCCAGCCAGCCATCGAGCATGCGGCCGAACTCGCTCGCCTCGCGGTAGCCGTAGAACTTGCGCGAACGCCGCCAGCCGGCGAGCGTCTTCTTGAAGCCGGCGGCGAGCTTGTCCGGCCGATCGGCCAGCTGCATGCGCGCAAGGCGTGCCTGAACGGCCTCGTGATCGTTGGCGAGTTCGAGCAGCACGGTGACCAGGTCCGTCGCGTCCTGGCGGCGGAGGAAGGTTTCCAGGCTTTCGGTCGGTGGTTTCGGCATGGGGTGCGAATGGTTTGCCTGATCCGGCAGAGCCGGATCACGTTCAATCAGGCCGCGCGGATGCGCGTTGCCGCTGCGATCCGGGCCTCGGTCATCGACGCCGCGCGCTCACGCACTTGCGTCACCAGCCCGGCCGGGGCCGTTGCGGGCGATCCGCAGTCGAACGGCGGACGCGGGTCGTATTCCATGCCGAGCTGCAGTCCCTTCGCGACGGCCTCGCCATGCAGTTGCGCCGCGACCGTCAACCCGAAGTCGATCCCTGCGGTGACGCCGCCGCCGGTGATGCGGTTGCGATCCACCACCACGCGTTCGCGCACCGGTTCGGCGCCCAGCAGCGCCAGCACCTCCAGCGCGGTCCAGTGGGTCGTGGCTCGATAGCCGCGCAGGAGTCCCGCCGCGCCCAGCACCAGAGCACCGGTGCACACCGAGGTGATCCATTGCGCCGCTGGCGCACGCTCGCGCAGGAAGTCGAGCACTTGCGCATCTTCCATCAGCGCAGTGGCCCCGGGACCGCCGCCGACGAACAGCATGTCAAGCACTGGCGCTTCGGCAAGCGCGAGCTGCGGCAGCACCGCCTGGCCGATGTCGGTGAGCACGGGCGCCCGCTCCTTGCCGAGCACATGCACCTGCGCACCGGGCATGCGCGCAAGCACTTCCAGCGGTCCGGCAAAGTCGAGCTGAGTCATGCCGGCGAACACCAGCATGCCGATGTGAAACGGGGGCGGTTGCGTCATGCGGCGTCACTCCGGTTGTCGATGGGCGGCAGGTTAGCGCACGGCGAGGTTGTAGATGGGTACGGTCCGTTGTGGCCAGCCCACGCACCTCCCGCCGTGTGGACGGGGAGGCAAGATCGCCGTGGCACCTGGCACCGGGCAAGGCGCCGGACAAGGCAACGCAGCGAACCTCTGACGTGGCCAATGCGTCACCGGCGAGGCCTCGCCAGTCGTGCGCAGTTCGAAGGCGCTTGTACCCATAGAAGGTCGTCATGTTCACCCGCCGAATCGGAATGCCAGTCGCCGCAAGTCTTCGGGCGGCGCGTCGTAGCTGACGATTTGAACGTCGAGTTCGCACATGTATGTCGGTCGATTCCTGAGCGGTCAGCCTGGTTGACGATGAAACGCCGCACGCAGATGCTTGAAACCACAAGCGCAGCACCGGTGCGCCGCGCCTGAGGCGCTCACGTCGCCTCCGGTGTGATCAGGCCGACGGTCGGGAAATAGCTGCGGTAGCGCCGTGCATCGCGGGTGAGAACGTCCCAGCTTTGCACGGCGGCGTGCGCACCGATGAAGAAATCGGGCAGCACATTGGATCTGTTGCCGCCTTCTCGGCGATATCTCAGGAAGGCGCGGCCCGCAAGAAACAGCGCGGGGCGCGGAAGCTCCTGCACGAGCAAGCCCATGCCCTCGATGGCGGAATCCAGCGCCTGCACCGAATCGAAGGCCAATGACAGTTCTGCGTAGATCGCCGGGTTGATGGCCAGATCGTGCACCTGCGCTCGAGCGCGCAACTGGCGCAACGACCAGTCGGCCCAGGCGGAGTCGTTCGCCAGCACGTCCAGCAGGACATTGGTATCCACGAGAATCATCGATGCTTTCAGTCCGCGCCGCGCAACAAGGCCATCAGCTCGTCGGTGCGCCATTTCACCTGCGCCTTGCCGCGGGCCGCCTCGAAGCGGTCGCGTCTTGTGCCATGCACCTTGCCGGCGGCACGGTGGCCCGCCTTGTGCACCACGACCTGGCCTTCGTTGTTCACCCCGAATTCCACGCCGTCGCCGGGCACGAGGCGCAGTGCGTCGCGCACCTTCTTCGGGATGGTGACCTGACCCTTGACCGTCATCGTCGTTGCCATCGCAGGCTCCTGGGGTAATACTCGATGCAAAATTGTATTACTACGCTCGCCTGGGCGCTGCTGATCTTCACCAGACCCCGCGCGTCGACGTGAGGCATTGCTGGCACCATCGAGCCTCGCCGCCTGACCGATTTCATGCGAACCCTGCTCGTCGTCTATCACAGCCTGACCGGCGGCACGCGCCAGATGGCCGAGGCCGCGGCCGATGCCGCGCGCGCCGAGGAGGGCGTCGATGTGCGCCTGCTGCGCGCCATCGATGCCGGCCCTGCCGACGTGCTGGCGGCGGACGGCTACTTGTTCGCCGCGCCCGAGAACCTGGCGTCGCTGGCCGGCTTGATGAAGGACTTCTTCGACCGCTGCTACTACCCGGTGCTGGGCCAGGCCAACGGCCGGCCCTATGCCGTCATGATCTGCGCCGGCAGCGACGGCAGCAATGCGCTGCGCCAGCTCGAGCGCATTGCCACCGGCTGGCGGCTGAAGCAGATCGCGCCCGGCATGATCGTATGCACCCACGCGCAAACGCCCGAGCGCATCCTGGCGCCCAAGGTCATCGGGGCCGGCGACCTGGCGCGCTGTGCGGAGTTGGGTGCGGGGCTCGCTGCGGGCTTGGCGGCAGGGGTGTTCTGACGGACATTCTGCCGTCTGCAGCACGGGGTCCGGATACTTTCGGTCGAGGCGAACGGGCTGCCGTGGCGCTTTCCGCCGCGTCCGGTACGACGCTGCGCGCAGACGCTGCCGTGACCCTGCACATCGCCGCAGTCAGGCGGCGAGCGCCGCGAGCGCGCGCGCTCCATCGCCGAACAGCGGCCAGCCGTCGCCGACGAGCACGGCATCGAGCCGCGGATGGGCAGCGACGATGCGCTGCAGCGACGCGAGCGCCGCCGCGCGGTCGCGCAGCTTGGCGTCGGGCAGCAGATTCAGCCGTCCCGCCGCGTGGCCGCGCACCAGATCGCCGCAGACGAGCGTCGTGCCGTCGATCACCAGTGCGAGTTCGCCGGCGGTCTTGCTGCCGTGAAGTTCGTACACGCGCAGCCCCGGCAGCGGCTCGTCGCCGTCGCCCAGCCAGCGCGCGCAACGCAACGGAAAGGTCTCGCGCTCGGCGCGCGGGCCGCACAGCGTCGCGCCGAAGGCCTCGGCCAGAGCCTGCGCATCGCGGACGTGGTCGGAGTTGGTGAGGACGACCCACGCCGCGCCGCCCAGCGCCTGCAGGTGCGCGCGATCGTGTTCGCTCATCGGCAGCGGATCGATCAGCAGGTTGCCGTCGGGGCGGACCCAGGCAACGCCGTGGAAGTCCACGTTGCGGGCCTCATCGAAGTGCGACCAGGCGAACAGATCGGGACGGTGCAGGGACTTCATGATGACGACCTCCCGCCGCCGCGCGGCGGCTGACTCGGTTGCCCGCCAGTATTCACCAACACCGCATCGAAGTCGATGGCGATGCGTCGCATTGCGATGCGAGCAGGGCGCCGGCATCGACGATCGCGCCGAGCCGCGGCGTGACAACCTCGACGCCGCCGCCAAGCGCCGCGGCAAGCGCACGGCGGATCGGTTCGTCCCACGCCCTGGAAGGCGAGGTCGAAGGTGCCCCGGGGCACCGGAAACATGCGCTGCGCGCGCCACGCGCGGTGCGCACGCACGGCATCCTGCGCGCTCATGCGGATGCCGAGCCAAGGCGCGCCGGGAGCACGGGTCACGGCTTCGAATGGGTCTCGAAATGTTCTCCGATCAGGCCGCAGTGCAGCGTGATCGGCTGGGCCGTGACCACCACCGCCAGGTCGCCGTCGATGAAGTCGCAGTTCAGAAGGTTGTCGTCGCCGCTCAGACGCGAGGTATAGACGTTGACGTTGACCTTTGCGCCGCCCTCGATCCATTTCAGGCGATCGGTGGGAAGCTTGGTGGCGGAAATGCGCGCCATGCCGGGTCGCCCGGGCACCCGCACCTCGACATGGCCGAGGTCAACCTGTCCAACCTCGTCGGCGTGGTGCTGTCCAGCCTTGTTCGGATGGCCGTAGTAGCTCGCCCACACGGTAATGCTCTCGTGCGCCGATTGCAGGCGCTGCGCCGCCTTCGCCGAACGCGTGATGTTCACGTCGAAGCCGGGCAGTGGTTGCGCGGCGGCGCTCGCGGCAAGCGCGGCGATTGCGACCATTGCGGCACCGATGCAGATCCGGTTCATCATCGATCCTCGATGGGTTCCTGCACGTCGGCACTCGCCGCGCCAATCCTCCCTTAGCGGGAGCGCTGCATCACCGCCCGACTCACGAACACCACGCCGTCAGGCGCGGCTTGCCGGCGATCTCCACCTCGAGTTGCGCCTTCGCACCGGAAGGCTCGCTGCCATCGGTGCAACCGGGTTCGGAAACGATGTAGTCGGTGTTGCCGTTCCGGAAACGCCAGATGCGGTGACTGCACATCCCGGTGCCTTCGCGAGTCATGTTGCCGGCCAGCTCGATGGCGGGAGGCTCTGGAGCCGCGTGCGGCAGGTTCCACGCGCGGTACAGCGGCTTGCCGTCGCCCATGGATTCGATCTCGATCCGGAACTTGTCGGTCTTGCATGCAAGTTCGGGCTTGCGGGCCTGTGCGGGCTGTGCCGCGGCAGCGGGCAGCGACACGCCCTTGGGCAGGTTCACCGACGTGATCAGAAAAGGTGCACCGATACCGCTGCCGACCCGGTTGACCCAGATCGCGCCGTTGTCGTACATGACGCCATTCATGTTGCAGAACAGCTCCCCCGGTTGCTGCGACATCACCGCCTTGTGCAGCACCGGCAGCAGCATGCCTGACTGCAGGCGGAACGCCGCCGCATCGCGCAGGGTCTGGTGGCCGCCAGCAGCGAGGTTCAGCGGCAGCGGAAAGGAGATCAACGCGGCCGCGGCGTCGGCATTGCGCGCCTGCAGCGCCTCGCGCAGCGCGTTGTCGAAGTGCAGAAAAGCACTGCTGCTGCCGACGCCGAGCACCGACAGGTCACAGCTCTCGCCAAGCCGCGCTGCGGCGCTGGCCGGCGTCGATGCGAACAGGCAAGCCCCCGCCAGCAAACTCGCCAACCATGCGCATTTCAGCGATCGCATTTCACCGCTCCTTGCAGACAAGGACCGACCCCGGACCACGCTGCGCAGTCCGCAGCGCGCGAGCCGTGCCGAAGCGATCCGCCGATCGTGTCATTGCGCCTAGCGCCGCGCTGCGGGCGGCAACGCGAGAATGATGAAGTCGACCTCGTACTCGTGGCCCGGGTACATCTTCAGCACCGTGGTCCGGAACTCTTGCGGTGTCATTCGCTGCCGATACAGGGCGTGCAGCCAACCGGTGAATTGCTGCACCGCCGCGCCCGTATCCAGCGGAATCCGGCGGTAGCGCGGATCGGCCTTGACGCGTTCGGCGAGGTCCCCTGCAACCCAGTGATTGAATACGTCGTCGTGCGCGGCGCTGCGCGCTTCTGCCGCGGTGCTGTCGTAAGGCACCGCCGGCTGCGCCGCACAAACCGAACAGGCCAGCATCGCGCAAAGCAATGCCGCCGGAAAACGCGCTGACTTTCGTTGCATGGTTCGCTCCTCGTTCGCTGCATGGAAAGCGCGGCCGTGGAGCATCTTGCCACCAAACCATACCTGATGGCGTCCGAACGGGCATGGCGGCACCTGATTAGAAACCTGCCTCAGCATGCTCCCTGATCACCGTTGCCTTGATCGGC
>OEIU01000208.1_pt1 | contig 59503 bp, 52 predicted proteins | sample 1539221 | NCBI WGS metagenome assembly OEIU01 (sample SAMN03792071, study PRJEB22550) | activated sludge metagenome | feature: wastewater treatment plant; material: activated sludge; isolation source: Wastewater treatment plant of a petroleum refinery complex | place: Argentina: Zarate | collected... | reverse complement strand
CGGAAGTCGGCCAGGTCCATCTTCGCGAAGGTCTTGTCGCGCAGGATGCCGGCGTTGCTGACGAGCACGTCCACGCGGCCCCAGGCGTCCATCGCCTGCGCGACCATCGCCTGCACGGCGTCGAAATCGGTCACCGACGCGCCGTTGGCGATCGCCTCGCCGCCGGCGGCGCGGATCTCGGCGACCACCGCCTCGGCCGCACTCGCCGAACCGCCGCTGCCGTCGCGCGCACCGCCCAGGTCGTTGACGACGACGCGCGCGCCGCGGGCGGCGAGCGCGAGTGCGTGGGCGCGGCCCAGGCCGCCACCGGCGCCGGTGACGATGGCAACCCGGCCTTTGAAATCAATGCTCATCGGAGTAATCCTGTCTGAAGGTGGAAGTCGCGATTCATGGAAAAATGCGCCGGGCGCCGCCACGCGGCGCCGGGCGGCATGATAAGAGCTGCGGCGTGCGCTACGCTTACACCACGCCCCGAACCCAGGAAATCGTCCATGAACCAGAAAGCCCGTGCCGTCGTCTGCCGCGAACTGAACCAGCCGGTGGTGGTGGAGGACATCGTCGTCGAGGCGCCGCGCCGCAACGAAGTGATGATCAAGCTCGCCGCCTGCGGCGTGTGCCACAGCGACCTGTCGGCGACGAACGGCACCATCCCGTTTCCGCCGCCGCTCATCCTCGGCCACGAGGGGGCCGGCATCGTTGTCCAGGTCGGCGAGGGGGTGACCGAGTTCGCCGTCGGCGATGCGGCGATCAGCTCGTTCGTCAGCATGTGCGGCAAGTGCCGCTACTGCGTCACCGGCCGGCCGCAGTTGTGCGACCAGGCCGCGAAGACGCTCTTCACGCTGCCCGACGGCAGCCTGCGCACGACCGATGCGGCCGGCAAGCCGCTGAACGTCTTCTCGGGCTGCGGCGTGATGGCCGAATATGCGACGCTGCACACCGACAACCTCGTCAAGGTCGGCCACGAGGTAGCGCTCGACTGCTGCGCGCTCGTCTCCTGCGGCGTGATGACGGGCGTCGGCGCGGCGTGCAATACGGCCAAGGTCGAACCGGGGTCGATCGCAATCGTCTTCGGCGCCGGCGGCGTCGGCCTGAATGCGATCCAGGGCTGCCTGCTTTCCGGCGCGTCGATGATCGTTGCCGTCGACCTGAGCGACAGCAAGCTCGAATTCGCGCGCGTCTTCGGCGCGACGCATACCGTCAACCCCGGCAAGGAGGACAACGTCGTCAAGACGCTGCGCAAGCTTACCGGCGGCGGCGCGGACTATGCGTTCGAATGCGTCGGCCAGGGCGCGCTCCTCGCCCAGGCGTACGGCGCGCTGCGCAAGGGCGGGACGGCGGTGATGGTCGGCATTGCCCGCCCGAAGGACGAGACGACGCTGCGTACGAGCACCTTCTCGTTCGAGGAGAAGACCGTCACCGGCAGCTACTTCGGGTCGGGCCGCCCGCGCGACGACTTCCCGCGCATCCTGTCCCTGTACCGCGCCGGTCGGCTCAAGCTCGACGAACTGATCACGAAGCGCTACCGGATCGACGAGGCGCCGCAGGCGTTCGACGACCTGGCGAGCGGACGCAACGCGCGCGGCATGATCATGTTCGATTGAGGGCTGGGCCTGCGCGGCGGGCGCGCGGCATGCGAAGGCGTGCGCGCACCGCCCCGGCGCATCGAGCAGCCTCGGCCGAACCCGGGTCGCGTCGCGCAAGGCCCTTCGGTTCGGGCGCGCTTTGTCCTAAGATCGAACCCCTGCCACAAGCCCGAGGAGAACGGAGATGCCCCACGCGAAAAGGACTGTGCTCGTCACCGGCGGCATGGGAGGTCTCGGCGAGACGATCTCGACCAAGATGGCCGAAGGCGGCTACAAGGTCGCGGTGACGTATTCGCCCGGCAATACCAAGCATGCGCAGTGGCTCACCGAGATGAAGGGGCGCGGCTACGACTTCGTCGCCGTCGAATGCGACGTGGCGGACCACGATTCGTGCGCCCGCGCGGTGGCCGAGGTCGAGTCCAGGCTCGGCCCGATCGACATCCTCGTCAACAATGCCGGTATCACGCGCGACATGACCTTCAAGAAGATGGACAAGGTGAACTGGGACGCGGTGCTGCGCACCAACCTGGACAGCCTGTTCAACATGACCAAGCAGGTCGCCGACGGCATGACCGAGCGCGGCTGGGGCCGCATCATCAATGTCTCGTCGGTGAACGGTTCGAAGGGCGCCTTCGGGCAGACCAACTACTCGGCCGCGAAGGCCGGCGTGCACGGCTTCACGAAGGCGCTCGCGCTCGAGGTGGCGCGAAAGAACGTCACCGTCAATACGATCTCGCCCGGCTATATCGGCACCAAGATGGTGACGGCGATTCCGAAGGACATCCTCGACTCGAAGATCCTGCCGCAGATTCCGGTCGGCCGGCTCGGCAAGCCCGAGGAAGTCGCGGGGCTGATCATCTATCTGGCGTCCGACGAAGCCGCCTTCGTGACCGGCGCCAACATCGCGATCAACGGCGGCCAGCACATGCAGTGATGCCCACCCAGACCACCACCAACAGAAGGAGAAGACGATGATCAAGGCCGGTATCGATCAGGATGCACTCATCACCCAGTTCTCGCAGGCGAGTGCCAAGCAGGGCGCAGCGGTGCGCAAGGCGGTCAGCGAGGCGACGCTGAAGGCGCTTCAAGGGCGCGAGTTGACGCTCGCCAACATCCGCAGCGTGCTCGCCGCCGTGACACAGGCGGCCTCGGCCGGCGCTGCCGAGAGCAAGCTGCCGATGCCCGACGTCGAGGCCCTGCTCGGCCAGGCCTTCGCCGGCATGGACGCGGCGCTGCTGAAGACGGTCGAGGCGCAGCGCAAGGCGCTCGAGCAGTTCGTGAGTCAGGGTGTCGACATCCAGGGCAAGCAGATGAAGGGCGCGCTCGACAACCTCGAGAAGATGGAGGACATGTTCTTCGGCGCGGTCGGCAAGGCGGTGAAGGGGCTGGACACACCGATCAAGGGGCCGTGGGACCATGTGCTCGAGTCGATGAAGGTCAAGGGCACGAGCACCGGAGCGCAGGCGAGCGAGACCGTCGAGCAGATGCTCGGGCAGGCTCAGACCGCCTTGCGCGACGGCCGCGCGAGCGGGCTGCGCGCGACGCAGGCGCTGATGGAGAGCTACGCGGCGCTCGTCAGCGGCGTGCTGATCGGCATGTCGGAGGGCCTGCAGCAAGCCGCGCCGGAAAAGCCTGCTGCGAAGCCGGGCGCGCGGCGCTCTTAGCGGGACGGCCGGCGCCGGCAACTTCGGTCTCGGATGACGCATGGACAGCCTCGATCTGCAAGTCTTGGCCCAGGCGCGCGACTGGCGCGCCGCGGGCCATGACGTCTGGCTCGTCACGGTTGTCGAAACCTGGGGTTCGGCGCCGCGCCAGCCGGGCGCCCTGCTCGCGATCTGCGCCGATGCGCAGGTCGTGGGCTCGGTCTCGGGCGGCTGCGTCGAGGACGACCTGATCGACCGCGTGCGCCACGGCGAGCGCACCGCGAAGCCGGCTATCGTCGTCTACGGCGTATCGAACGACGAGGCGGCGCGTTTTGGCCTGCCGTGCGGCGGCAATCTGCGGCTGCTGCAAGAGCCGCTTCGCGATACGGCGTGGATCGACGAAGTGCTGGCACGCACGAACAGACACGAGTTCGTCGTGCGCCGGCTCGATGTCGCGAGCGGCCAGGTGGCGATCGAGCACGCCGACCGCCAGGTACGCTTCGGGTTCGACGGCAAGACGCTCGTCGCGCCGTTCGGGCCGCGCTGGCGCATGCTGCTGATCGGCGCCGGTGCGCTGTCGCGCGTCGTCGCGCCGATCGCGCAGGCGCTCGATTTCGAAGTCACGTGCTGCGATCCGCGCGAGGAGTACTACCGCGGCTGGGACGTGCCGGGCTCGATCCTGAGCACCGGGATGCCGGACGACGTCGCGCTGCAGATGCAGCTCGACGCGCAGTGCGCCGTGATCGCCGTCACGCACGACCCGAAGCTCGACGACCTCGTGCTGCTCGAGGCGCTCAGGTCGCCGGCGTTCTATGTCGGCGCGCTCGGTTCGTCGCGCAACGATGCCAAGCGCCGCGAGCGGCTCGCGATGTTCGACCTGTCGGCCGAACAGATCGCACGGCTGCGCGGGCCGATCGGCCTGAACCTCGGCAGCCGCACGCCGGCCGAGATCGCGGTCGCGATCGTCGCCGAGCTGGTCGCCGTGCGCAACGGCGTGACCGAGACGCGGCGCGAACGCGCGGCGGCGCCACAACCCGAAGCGGCGCACGCAACACCCTGAGGCAAGCGTGATCGCCTGGCTTGCGCACGAGCAGCAGCCGCTGCCGCCGCTGACACAGGCGCTCGGCAGCGACAGCCAGGCCCCCGGCCTGCTCGCCGCGGGCGGCGCGCTGACGCCGCGCCGGCTCGCCGAGGCCTACGCGCGCGGGGTCTTCCCCTGGTACGGCGAGGGGCAGCCTATCCTGTGGTGGTCGCCCGATCCGCGCATGGTGCTGCCGGTCGCCGAGTTCGCGCTCTCGCGCTCGCTGCGCAAGACGATCCGCCGCTTCATCGCGACGCCCGGCTGCGAAGTGCGCATCGACAGCGCGATCGAGGCGGTGCTGCACGGTTGCGCGACGACGCCGCGCGACGGGCAATCGGGCACCTGGATCATCGCCGAGATGATCGCCGCCTACCGCGCCTGGCCGGCGGTGCACAGCTTCGAGACGTGGATCGACGGCACCCTCGCCGGCGGCCTGTACGGCGTGTGCCTGGGCCGCATGTTCTACGGTGAGTCGATGTTCGCGCGCCGCAGCGACGCGTCCAAGATCGCGCTGGCCGCGCTGGTGTGCTTCTGCCGCGCCAACGGCATCGACCTGATCGACTGCCAGCAGCGCACCGAGCACCTCGCATCGCTCGGCGCGCGCGAAATTGCACGAACCGATTTCGAACGCCTGATCGCCCCGCGGGTGCGGGGGCCGGCGGTTACCGATTGGGTCTATCATGCTTCGCACTGGCAACACCTGCGCGATGCGCCGCAGCGAATGCCGACCGAGGATCTCGCCGCGTGACCCATCCGAAAGAACTGCCGCTCTCGTCGCTCCAGTTCTACGCCACGGCGCCCTACCCCTGCAGCTACCTGCCGCTGCGCATGGCGCGCTCGCAGGTCGCGACGCCGAGCCACCTGATCAACGCCGACGTCTATTCGGGGCTCGTCGCGAACGGCTTTCGGCGCAGCGGCATGTTCACCTACCGGCCGTACTGCGACGGCTGCCGGGCCTGCGTGCCGCTGCGCGTGCCGGTCGCCGACTTCGAGCCGACGCGCAGCCAGCGCCGCGCGGCGCGCGCCCACGCCGGGCTGCGCGCGCGCGTGCTACGCCTGTGCTTCGTCCCCGAGCACTACCAGCTCTACCTGCGCTACCAGGCCGGCCGCCACGCCGGCGGCGGCATGGACAACGACAGCATCGACCAGTACACGCAGTTCCTGCTGCAAAGCCGCGTCAACTCGCGCCTCGTCGAGTTCCGCGAGCCTTCGGCGCAGGGTCCGGGCACGCTCAAGATGGTCTCGATACTCGACGTGCTCAACGACGGGATCTCGGCCGTCTATACCTTCTTCGAGCCCGAGCCGAATACGAGCTACGGCACCTTCAACGTGATGTGGCAGATCGAGCAGACGCGCATGCTCGGCCTGCCCTATGTCTATCTCGGCTACTGGATCGCCGGCAGCCCGAAGATGGAATACAAGAAGCACTTCCGTCCGCATCAAGTGCTGCAGGACGGGCATTGGGTGAACAGCAATACGCCCCGCTGAGGCCGCGGCGGCCACCGACGCGTCGCTGAACAGGCTCCCGGCGCCAGGGGCCTTGCAAGGCAATATCCGGATTCGACGGCGCGAGGAGTTGCGATGACCGAACAGCAGCCCGCATTCGACGCCGCGAAATACAAGAGCGCGCAGCGAGCGCAGTGGAACAAGGACGGCGCGGCGTGGCGGCGCTGGAATCCGACCCTCGATCGCTGGTATGGCGAAGCGACGCGCCGGATGCTCGATCTGGCACGGATTCAACCGGGGCAGCACATCCTCGATATCGCCGCCGGCGCCGGTGAGCCGGCCGTCAGCGCTGCCCGGCGCGTCGGGCCAGAGGGTCATGTGCTGGCAACCGACATTTCCGAGGGGATCCTCGGCCTGGCGCTCGAGGTCGCCCGTGAGCAGGGCCTGACGCAGATCGCGACGCGCGTGATGGACGGCGAGCAGGTGACGCTCGCCGATGCGTCGCGCGACGCGGTGCTGTGCCGGCTCGGCCTGATGTATATGCCGCATCCGGTTGCGGCGCTGCGCGAGTGGCGCCGCGTGGCGAGGCCCGCCGGTCGGGTCGCGGTCGTCGTCTTCTCCACGCCGGCGCAAAACCCCTGGGGCGCGGTGCCGATCTCGATCATCCGGCGGCGGGCACAACTCCCGCCGCCCGTCGCCGGCCAGCCCGGGCCGTTCAGCCTCGGCAGCCCGGGCGTGCTCGAAGGCATGCTGCGTGACGCCGGATTTGCCGACCCCGAGGTGCACAGCGTGCCGGTCCCGCTCGAGATGGCGAGCGCCGCCGCATACCTGCGCCTGGCGCGCGAAGCCTTCGGCGCATTCAACGCCATGATGTCCCACCTGGCCGCGCCAGAACGCGCGTCGGTGTGGGACGAGGTCGAAGGCGCGATGCGTGAATTCGAATCCGCCGGGCGGTTCGCCGTGCCCGGCGAATGCCTCGTCGGCGCGGCGACGAAATAGGCGCCGCGTGCGATCCGGCCGCGGCGTTCAGCCCGTGCCGACGCCAAGCCGCACGCGCACCTCGTCGGCCAGCGCAAGACAGCTCGTGAGCCCGGGCGACTCGATGCCGAACAGGTTGACGAGCCCGGCGACGCCATGTTCGCGCGGGCCCTGGATCAGGAAGTCGGGCGCTGGCTCGCCGGGGCCGTGAATCTTGGGCCGCACACCGCTGTACGCCGGTTGCAGCGCGCCGTCGGGCAGGCCCGGCCAGTAGCGGCGGATATCGGCGTAGAAGCCGTCGGCGCGCGCCGGGTCGACCCGGTAGTCAATCTGATCGGCGCTCGCGATATCGAGCCACTGCGCGTCGGGGCCGAAGCGCGCCGCACCCGCGAGGTCGAGCGTCAGATGCACGCCGAGCCAGGCATCCTGCGGCATCGGATAGGCGAGGCGCCGAAACGGCGCGCGGCCGGCAAGCGCGTAGTAGCTTCCCTTGCTGAAATGCGCCCGCGGCACGTGCCGCGCGGCGAGGCCTTCGAAGCGCGCCGCAAGATCCGGCGCATACAGCCCGGCCGCATTGACGACGAGCCGCGCGTGCAACACCGTCGGCTCGGCGCCGCCAACGGCGACCCGATGGTCCCGATCACCGCTCGCGCCGCACTCGACACCTTCGACCGGCGATCGCAGCACGACGGCGCCACCGGCGCGTTCCAGGTCGCCCTGCAGCGCGAGCATCAATGCGTGGCTGTCGACGATGCCGCTGGACGGCGAGAGCAGCGCCGCAGCGCAGCGCAACTCGGGCTCGAGCGCGGTTACCTCGGCGGCGCCGAGCAACGCGAGATCGTCGACGCCGTTCGCCCGTGCGCGCTGCGCGAGCGCCTCCAGCGCGGCGATCTGTCCGGCCGAGGTCGCGACGACGAGCTTTCCGCAGCGGCGGTGCCCGACGCCGTGCGACGCGCAGTAGTCATACAGAAGTGCGCGCCCGGCGACGCACAGCCTCGCCTTGAGCGAGCCGGGCGCGTAGTAAAGGCCGGCGTGGATCACTTCGCTGTTGCGCGAGCTGATGCCGGTGCCGATCGCATCCTCGCGCTCGAGGACGAGCGTCTCCAGCCCCTGCTGCGCGAGCGCGCGGCCGACCGCGAGGCCGACGACACCGGCACCGATCACGATCGCATCGACGCGGTCCATGCCGACGCGCCCTCAGCTCGAATAGTGCGCGGCGGCGCGCGCCAGCCGGCCCTGGATCGCGGCGCGCAGGCCGGGCGGGGCGACGACCTCGACATGCTCGCCGTGGCGCAGCACATCCATCAGCAGCTCGGTGTCGTCGGCGTACGGCAGCTGCAGCTCGTAGCGGCCGTCGCCCAGCCAGCGCGCGCGCTGGTCGGCGTGCCAGACTTCCTTCGATACCCACGGCGCGACGCCGGCATCGAAGACGAGCGTCGCCCAGCGCGCCGCCTTGCCGCTGAAGATGCCGTAGGCGCCGTCGAACTCGGCCTCGATCGTCTTCATCGCGACCGACTTCGCCGGCTGCGCGAGCGCCCGCACCTCCTCCATCGCATCGAGCGCGAAACGGCGCAGCGCCTCGGAGGCGTGGCACCACGCATCCAGATACCACGTGCTGCGATAGTGGACGAGGCGCAGCGGCGAGACCTCGCGCTCCGAGGCCGTGCCCTTGCTGCGCGTCAGATAGCGCATCCGCAGGCGCCGGCGCCCGAGCAGCGCACTGCCGACGAGCTCGAAATGGCGGCTCGGCACCGGGCGCGCGGCGGCGCTGAGGATGCGCACGCGCTGCATCATCCGGCGCGCCTCGGCGGCGTCGGCGCCGAGCATCGCATCGAGCTTGTCCTGCATCGGCTGCAGATGCCGGCCGAGCACGCCGTCGGCGTCGAGCCCGGAGATCAGCTGGTGCATCGTCAACAGGGCATGAATCTCGGACTCGCTGAACCAGACGCCGGGCAGTTCGTGCGACGCGCCGCGCGGCGAGGCTTCGGCAGCGAAGCGGTAGACGTCGTCAGCGCGGTCGTAGACGATCGGTGCGTCGAGACGGTCGCGCAGGTACTGCAGATCGCGCTTGAGCGTCGCCGGCGACACCTCGAGCGCCTCGCGAAGCGCCTTGAAGCTGACGCCGCCGCGATTGCGGATCAGCAGTTCGATCTTGTAGAAGCGTTCGGTGCGGTCCATCGAACCCCGGTACGGTACGGCGAGCCAGCGGGCCGCGGGCGACGGCGGTGATTTTCGCATGGCGCCGGTCGCGCCGCACAGGCTCACGCCTTGAGCTTGTGGGGCGAGACACTGGGCTCGTCGCCGCGCACGGTGCACGGCGCAAGCCACCGGAGCATGCCATGGGCCAAGCCGCCTTCGAATTCGACTCTTCCCTTCCCGCACCCGCATTCGAACCGGAGACGGCGTTCGAGATCGGCTGGGATTTCGCGCACTTCGCGCTCGCCCCGCCCGCCGAGCACCTGCTCGCCGGCTCGGCACTGCGCCACGGTTTCGACGCCGGACGCGCGAGCTTCGGCGCGCGCACGCTGGCGCCGACCCGCCACACGCGCAAGTGGCTGCAGCTGCGCCTGAATGCCTGGCGCCGCGGCCGCATCTTCGAGGGCCTGCAGGTGACGCCCAACTATCTGGGCCAGATCGACGCGACGCATTGCCCGATCACGCGCGAGGCGCTGACCCAGGCCACCGGCACGCCGAGCGATGCGTCGATCGACCGCGTGCGCAACGATGCCGGCTATGCGGCGGGCAATCTGGTCGTCATGAGCACGCGCGCCAACACCGCCAAGGGCGACGCCGATTTCGACGCCGCACTGGCAAGCATGCGGCACGCTGAATCGACCGCCGGCGCGGATACGTGCCCCGCTGCCACTGCGCAGGGCGCGACGCTCGGCGCCGCGCAATGGGCGCGCATCGCCGTGCTGTGCTCGTTCGTCACCGAGCTCTCGCATGCGCAAGCCGCGGCGCTGCCGCTGCTCGTCCTGCCGCCGAACCGCCTGCGCCTTTTCAACCCGGTGCAGGCCCTGCAGGCGCTCGTCACGCGCCAGTTTGCGCAGCCGGACTGGAACCGGCGCGTCACGCGCATCGCGGCCCTGATCGCCGGCAAGAGCGTGCGGCGCGACTTCCAGATCTTCATCAATGCATTGCTGCCGCGCGTGATCGAATCCGGCCCGCCGCGCGACGCGCAGGCGATGCGCTGGGCGCTCGAGGATGGGTGGCGCAATCCGCTCGTGCTGCGCTGCTGGAAGCGCTTCGCGCTGCAGATCGATGCGGCTCAGGCCGAGCGCATCGTGCTGGGCGCGAGCGCACGGCGCCCGGGTGACCGTCATGCGATCGCGACCAGCCTCGCGCAGGCGACCGAGGGCTGGGGCCTCGCCCAGGGCGGCTACGTGCATGCCCGCGACGCGACCGCCCTGCCGCGGCCGAGACGCCCGCGTCCGACGCCAGCACGTGCGGGCGCGCTGCCGCCGAACGATTCGGCCGGCGATGCGGCCGCGGCTTCGCATCCCGCCATGTGCCCGCCGCCGGGCGGCCGGGCCGGCAGCGCGATGCCGGCGCTCGCCTGAAAGCAAGAAGGCCCGCGGATCGGGTCGATCCGCGGGCCGCGACTGGTGGGCGGTGCAGGCTTCGAACCTGCGACCCCAGCAGTGTGAATGCTGTGCTCTACCCCTGAGCTAACCGCCCTGAAACTCGCCTCGCGCCGGCTGGCGCGAGGCGCGAAATTATGCCACGGCGGGCCGCCAGACGGCCTTGCCGCCGCTCTCCTTGTCGATGTCGGCAAGGAGCTCTTCGTGAGCCGCGAGTTCGTCGGCGTCGGGCAGGAGGACGGGCAGCACGAATGCGCCCAACTCGGGTCCGCCGTCGGCCGCCGCGCCGCTTTCGGCCAGCGCGTCGTCGATCACGAGCGACTCCTGGCCGCGCGTCATGCGGATGTAGACCTCGGCGAGCAGCCCGGCGTCGAGCAGCGCGCCGTGCAGGCTGCGCCCGCTGTTGTCGACCTCGAGCCGCTTGCACAGCGCGTCGAGCGAATTCGACTTGCCGGGATACATCTCGCGCGCCATCAAGAGGCTGTCGGTGATGCGGGCAACGACGGTCTGCAGCTTCGGGCGGCCGATGCGGCGCAACTCCTCGTCGAGAAAGCCGACATCGAAGCTCGCGTTGTGGATGATGATTTCGGCGCCGGAGAGATAGTCGAGCAGCGCGTCGGCGACTTCCGCGAAGAGCCGCTTGTCGGCAAGGAACTCGTCGGAGAGGCCGTGGATGCGCGCCGCGTCCTCGCTGCTGCGCCGCTCAGGGTTCAGGTAGAAGTGCAGGTCGTGGCCCGACAGGCGCCGATTCAGCATCTCGACGCAGCCGATCTCGACGATGCGGTCGCCCGCGTCGGGGGACAGGCCGGTCGTTTCGGTATCGAGGAAGATCTGTCGCATCGTGTGATCGAGGGTTCGGGCGGGATCAGCGTACCGGCGCGCGCCGCACGGCCCACAGCCACATCACGATGCCGGCGACGAACATCGGCGCGCTCAGCCACTGGCCCATGCTCAGGTTGAGCGCGAGCAGGCCGAGGAAGTTGTCCGGCTCGCGGAAATATTCGGCGATGAAGCGCAACGCGCCGTAGCCGATCAGGAATGCGCCGGATACCTTGCCCCAGATCGGCTGCCCGCGCACGCCGATATACGCCGCCGGTCGGCGCGCATACAGCCACAGCAGCACGAAGAGCAGCAGACCTTCGAGCAGAAACTGATAGATCTGCGAAGGATGGCGCGGGATGGTCGTGCCGGATTGCGGAAAGATCATCGCCCACGGCAGCGACGGATCGGCGGCGCGGCCCCACAGTTCGCCGTTGATGAAGTTGCCGATGCGCCCCGACGCCAGGCCGATCGGCACGCAGGGCGCGATGAGGTCGGTTGCTTCGAGGAACGTGCGTCCCCGCGCGCGCGCGAAGAGCGCGACGGCGGCGAAGACGCCGAGCATGCCGCCGTGAAACGACATGCCGCCCCTCCAGACGGCGAACGCTTCGAGCGGGTTGGCGGCGTAGTAGCCGGGCTTGTAGAAGAGCACGTAGCCCAGGCGCCCGCCGATGACGACGCCGAGCACGCCGTAGAACAGCAGGTCCTCGACATCGCGCCGTGTCCAGCCGCATTCGGCGAACGGCGCGCGCCCGACGCGCACCGAAGCAAGCCACATGAAGAGGCCGAACGCGACGAGGTAGGTCAGGCCGTACCAGTGGATCGCCAAAGGGCCGATCTGGACGGCGACGGAGTCGAACTGGGGATGAACAAGCATGCGTCGGCAATGGGGATGGGTCGAACGATGATACGGCGCGGCTATAGTCGAAGCTCAATCCCGGACCCCTTCCCTGCGTCACGTCTGCCGTGACGCGCCACGCACGCAACGACCATGTCAGATAACAGCAGCATCAACCGGCGCTCCCGCCACATCACCGAGGGCATCGCGCGCGCGCCGAACCGTTCGATGTACTACGCGATGGGCTACCAGGAGGCCGACTTCAAGAAGCCGATGATCGGCGTCGCCAACAGCCACTCGACGATCACGCCGTGCAACTCCGGCATCCAGCGGCTCGCCGACGCGGCGGTCGCGAGCATCGAGGCGGCCGGCGGCAATGCGCAGATCTTCGGCACGCCGACGATTTCCGACGGCATGGCGATGGGCACCGAGGGCATGAAATACAGCCTCGTCTCGCGCGAGGTGATCGCCGATTGCGTCGAGACCTGCGTCGGCGGCCAGTGGATGGACGGCATCCTCGCGATCGGCGGCTGCGACAAGAACATGCCGGGCGCGATGATGGGCATGCTGCGCGCCAACGCACCCGGCATCTTCGTCTACGGCGGAACGATTCTTCCCGGCCACTACAAGGGCAGGGATCTGAATATCGTCAGCGTCTTCGAGGCCGTCGGCCAGTACACCGCCGGCAAGATGGACTACCAGGACTTCTGCCAGGTCGAATGCCACGCTATTCCTGGCAACGGCTCGTGCGGCGGCATGTACACCGCGAATACGATGAGCTCGGCGTTCGAGGCGCTCGGCATGAGCCTGCCGTATTCGAGCACGATGGCCAATCCGCACGACGAGATCGTCGCCGGCGCGGCCGAGGCGGCGCGCGTGCTGATCGAGGCGGTCCGCCACGACTTGAAGCCGCGCGATATCGTGACCCGCGAGAGCATCGAGAATGCGGTCGCCGTGATCATGGCGATCGGCGGCTCGACGAATGCGGTGCTGCACTTCCTCGCCATCGCGCACGCGGCCGAGGTCGAGTGGACGATCGACGATTTCGAGCGCATCCGCCAACGCGTGCCGGTGCTGTGCGATCTGAAGCCCTCGGGCGAATACCTCGCCGTCAACCTGCACCAGGCGGGCGGCATTCCGCAGGTGATGAAGATGCTGCTGAAAGCCGGGCTGCTGCACGGCGACTGCATGACGATCACCGGCAAGACGGTCGCCGAGAACCTGGCCGACGTGCCCGACGCGCCGCGCGCCGATCAGACCGTGATCCGGCCGATGACGAACCCGATGTACGAGCACGGCCACCTCGCGATCCTGAAGGGCAACCTCGCACGCGAAGGCTGCGTCGCGAAGATCACCGGCCTGAAGAACCCGGCCATTACCGGCCCGGCGCGCGTCTTCGACGACGAGCAGTCGGCGATGGCCGCGATCATGGCGAAGCAGATCGTTGCCGGCGACGTGATGGTGCTGCGCTACCTCGGCCCGAAGGGCGCACCGGGCATGCCCGAGATGCTCGCGCCGACGAGCGCGCTCGTCGGCCAGGGCCTCGGCGAATCGGTCGGGCTGATCACCGATGGGCGCTTTTCGGGCGGCACCTGGGGCATGGTCGTCGGCCACGTCGCGCCGGAGGCGTTCGCGGGCGGCGCGATCGCGCTGATCGAGGAAGGCGATTCGGTGACGATCGACGCCCATGAGCGGCTGTTGCAGCTCAATGTCCCGGACGACGTGATCGCGAAGCGGCGCGCGGCGTGGAAGCCGCCGACGCCGCGCTACAAGCGCGGCGTGCTCGCGAAGTTCGCGTTCAACGCGTCGAGTGCATCCCTCGGCGCCGTGCTCGACCGTTTCGAGTGACGCGCCCGGTGCGGCTGGCCGCACCGCCGCACGCCTATTTTCGCTTCGGGCCGGTGCCGATCGCGTCCATGTTGCGCTGCCGGCGTGCGGCCTTGCGCGCGTCCATCGCCTCCATCGCGCGCCGCTTGTTGTAGCCCGATGCGTCGGCCCATGCCCACCACAGCGCGGCGCCGGCAAACGGTGCCAGTATGGCAAACCACGACCATTGGCCGACCGGCCCGAACTCGAGCAGCTTGAGCGCAAGCAGGATGACGCCGAGGATCACGAGATACATCGCGGGATTCTCCTCTCGGTTCACGCCGCCGGTCCCGGATCGACCGTCCGGCCGCGGCGTGCTGAGACAATGTAGCCCATCCTGCGTTATCGACCGAGGAAGGAAGTCATGAAGCCGAATCTCCGCCCGTTGCTCGCAGTGCTCTTCGCCACGGTTGCGGCGCCGGCATGGTCGCAGTCGGGCGCCGACCTCGCGGCGAAGAAGAACTGCCTCGCCTGCCACCAGACCGACAAGAAGCTCGTCGGTCCGTCGTACAAGTCGATCGCCGCCAAATATGCCGGCGACAAGGGCGCCGCCGATATGCTGGCGACCAAGATCATGAAGGGCGGTTCGGGCGTCTGGGGCCCGGTGCCGATGCCGGCGAATCCGCAGGTCAGCGAGGCCGAAGCGAAGCAGCTTGCCGCCTGGGTACTGACGCTGAAATAGGCGGACCGAAAACAGCCGCGCGCCGAAGCTTCCTACGGCGCGTGGCGCGCGATGCAGTCGCGCACCTTCGCGTCGAGCGCGAAGCGCTCACCGTGCGTGGCGGCAAGCGCCTCGGCATTCGCGACGAAGCGCGCCACGCCCTCGGAATAGATGAACTGCATCGCCCCGCCCGTCCAGGCCGGAAAGCCGATGCCGAAGATCGAGCCGATACTCGCATCGTGGGTGCTCGAAAGCACCCCTTCGGCAAGACAGCGCGCGGTCTCGATGGCTTGCCGATAGAGCAGCCGCTGCACGAGGTCGGCCAGATCGGCATGCGCGCCGGGCTTCTCGAAGTTCGCTTTCAGCCCCGGCCACAGCCGCTTTGGCTGCCCGGGCGGATAGTCGTAGAAACCGCCGCCGCCCGCGCGGCCGGGGCGCTCGAACTCGGCGACCATCCGCTCGACGAGCCGCTCGGCCGCGCTCGGCGCGTGGACGATCCCCTCGGCGGCCAGATCCTTACGTGTCTGCGCCATCACGTGCACCGACAGCGAGAGCGAGGTCTCGTCCTGCACCGCGAGCGGCCCGACCGGCATGCCGGCGGCAAGGCCGGCATGCTCGATCAGCGGCGCCGGCAGGCCTTCGGCGAGCATCGCCACCCCTTCCATCACGAAGGTCGCGAAGACGCGGCTCGTGAAGAAGCCGCGCGAATCGCTGACGACGATCGGCGTCTTGCCAATCGCGAGCACGTAGTCGTAGGCGCGGGCGATCGTCTCGTCGCTCGTCTGCTCGCCGCGGATGATCTCGACGAGCTTCATCTTGTCGACCGGCGAGAAGAAATGCAGCCCCACGAAGCGCTCGGGTGCGCGGCTCGCCTTCGCGAGCGACGTGATCGGCAGCGTCGACGTATTCGACGCGAACACACCGCCCGCGGCGAGCATGCCCTCGACTTCGCGCGTCACCTGCGCCTTCAGCTCGCGCTGCTCGAAGACGGCCTCGATGATCAGCTCGCAGCCAGCGAGGTCGGCGGCGTCGGCCGTCGGGGTGATCAGCGCGAGCAGGCCGGCCTGCCGCATCGGATCGGACTTGCCGCGCGCGATCGCCTTGTCGGTCAGCTTCTTGCTGTGCGCCTTGCCCGCCTCGGCCGTCTTCAGGCTCACATCCTTCAGCACCGTCGGGATGCCGCGCGCCGCATTCGCATAGGCGATGCCGGCGCCCATCATGCCTGCGCCGAGCACGCCGACCTTGCCCGGCTTCCAGCGCGCGAAACCCGCCGGGCGCGACTTGCCGGCGCGGATCGCATTCAGGTTGAAGAAGAATGCGCTGATCATATTCTTCGCGTTCTGGCCGACCATGATCCGCGCCAGCTTGCGGCTCTCGATGCGCGTCGCGGTGTCGTAGTCGACCATTGCACCTTCGACCATCGTCTCCAGCACCGCCTGCGGCGCCGGGTACAAGCCGCGCGTCTTCGCGGCAAGCATCGCCGGTGCGAGCGCCAGCCCCATCGCGATCTTCGGGCTCGCCGGCGTGCCGCCCGGCATGCGGTAGTCCTTGCGGTCCCAGGGCTGGGCCGCGTCCGGGTGCGCGGCGATCCAGGCTATCGCCATCGCGCGCAGTGCGTCGGCGCTGCCGGCAAGACCATCGACGAGGCCGATCTCGTGTGCCTCGCGCGGGCCGAACAAGCGGCCCTCGACGAGGTAGGGCTGGGCCGCGAGCAGGCCGAGCCGGCGCACCGTCTTCGTGATGCCGGTCGCGCCGGGGATGAGGCCGAGCGTCACTTCGGGCGTGCCGAATTTGATCTTCGGATCGTCGAGCGCGAAGCGCGCATGGCCGATCAGCGCGACTTCCCAGCCGCCGCCGAGCGCGGCGCCGGCGAGCAGCGTCGCGACCGGGCGGCCCATCGTCTCGATGCGGCGGAAATCGCGCTTCATGGCCTCGATCTCGGCGAAACCCTGGCGCGCATCGGCGGCCGTCAGCCCCAGCACGCTCTTCAGGTCGACGCCGGCGAAGAAGGTCGACTTCGCCGAAGCAAGCAGCACCCCCTTGATGCGCTCCCTGTCGGCGAGCAGCCGCTCGACGGCGGCGGCGAGGTCGTGCCGCCACTGCGGCGTCATCGTATTGACCGGCGAGCCGGGCTGATCGAAGGTCAGCGTCGCGATCCCGGCGTCGTCGAGTTCGTATCGGATGGAGTTCATGGCCTTCAGAGGGTGTTTACCAAATCAATGCGCCCGCGCCGGGGCAGCCGAGGGCGCTGGCGCAGGCGCGTCGTGCGGCTCGGGCCGCGTGGCGCGAGCAAGCGGCGCAACACCCGCCAGCGCCCTCGGATACCCCGGCCCTTCGGGTTGCCCCTCGCAATGGGCGCAGACAAGGCGCGGCGCGCAGCCCAGGCTCGCCGCCTGGGCAAGCGGCGCAACGCCGTATGCGCCCATTGCGAGGGGCAACGTGGGTGCATTCATTTGGGAAACACCCTCTCAGACCCGCTCGATGATGGTTGCGATACCCATGCCGCCGCCGACGCACAGCGTGACGAGGCCACGCCGCAGATCGCGCCGTTCGAGTTCGTCGAGCAGCGTGCCGACGAGCATCGCACCGGTCGCGCCGAGCGGATGGCCCATCGCGATCGCGCCGCCGTTGACGTTGACCTTCTCGTGCGGCACGCCCATCTCGCGCATGAAACGCATCGGCACCGCGGCGAAAGCCTCGTTGACCTCGAAGAGGTCGATATCGCCCGCCGTCAGCCCCGCCTTCGCGAGCGCCTTGCGCGTCGCCGGCATCGGGCCGGTGAGCATGATCGTCGGGTCCGCGCCCGACAGCGCCGTCGCGACGATGCGCGCACGCGGCGCAAGGCCGAGCGATCTGCCCATGCCGGCGCTGCCGACGAGTACGGCCGCCGCGCCGTCAACGATGCCCGACGAGTTGCCGGCGGTATGCACGTGTTCGATGCGCTCCACCTCTGGATAGCGCTGCAGCGCCACCGCATCGAACCCCATCGCACCCAGTTCGGCAAATGCGAGCGTGAGCGATGCCAGGCCCTCGAGCGTCGTGCGCGGCTTGATGAACTCGTCGCGCTCGAGAACGGCCAAGCCGATCGCATCCTCGACCGCGAGCACCGACTTGTCGAAGCGGCCTTCGGCCTGCGCCGCGCTGGCGCGCTGCTGCGATGCGAGCGCGTAGGCGTCGACGTCCTCGCGCCGAAAGCCGGCGAGCGTCGCGATCAGGTCGGCGCCGATGCCCTGCGGTACGAAGCCGGTGCGCGCATTCGTTTCCGGGTCCTGCGCCCAGGCGCCGCCGTCCGAGCCGATCGGCACGCGCGACATGCTCTCGACGCCGCCCGCGATGACGAGGTCCTCCCAGCCGCTCGCGACCTTCTGTGCGGCGAGGTTCACCGCCTCCAACCCCGAGGCGCAGAAGCGGTTGACCTGCACGCCGCTCACCGTGAAATCCCAGCCGGCCTTCAGCGCGGCGGTTTTGGCGATCACCGAGCCTTGCTCGCCGACCGGCGAGACGACGCCCATCACGACATCGTCGAGCGCCGCTGGATCGAAGTCGTGGCGCCGCTGCAGCTTGACGAGCAGCCCGCAGAGCAGATCGATCGGCTTGACCTCGTGCAGGCTGCCGTCGGCCTTGCCCTTGCCGCGCGGCGTGCGCACGGCGTCGAAGATGAATGCGTCTGGCATGCCGATGCTCCAGGGGGACGGATGTAGCGGAGTCTACGCAGGCCGGACGCCTTGCAAGAATTCGGCCCCGACGCCGATCGCGTGCCGTCCGGCGGCAGCCGACAATCCCCGGTCTGCCACACTTCGCAGCGGCGCGCTTCGAACCCCATGAACCGAACCATCGCACCTGACGTCAGTTTCGAGCCCGAGTTCGTCGCCCGGCTCACGACCTTGTTCGAGGAGCTGATCGTCTTCAACCGCACGCTCGGCCTGCACCTGACCGAGATCGCGCCGGCGCGCGTCGCGGCCGCCATCGAGATGCGGCCCGAATTGATCGGCCACTTCACGCATCGCCGCCTGCACGGCGGCGTGATCAGCGCGTCGCTCGACGCGATGGGCGGCATCGCCGTGATGGCCGCGATCGGCGCGCGTCACATGAGCGAGTCGATCGACGCGCGCATGGCGCGCTTCGGCAAGCTCGGAACGATCGATCTGCGCGTCGACTATCTGCGCCCGGGGCTCGGCCAGCGTTTCAGCGCGCGGGCCGAGGTCATGCGGCTCGGAAGCCGGGTCGCGTCCACGCGCATGGAGTTCCTCGACGCCGAAGGCCGGTTGCTCAGCATGGGCTCGGCCGCTTACATGGTGAGCTGAGCCCGCCTTCGAGCACTACGTTCCCGGCGCGAGCGACCGCCCGCGCCGTCCCGGCGCCGAGGCTTTGCCTCGGAATCAGTTGGACTCCGCCAACTGATCCAGGATCGCCGGGTTGTGGCTTCGGCCGGCGCTGCGCGCCTTGACTTGCGCTGGCGCGCAAGTCAGCCTGCGCCGGAACCCGGCGCCGAGGCTTTACCTCGGGATCAGTTGGACTCCGCCAACTGATCCAGGATCGCCGGGTTCTCGAGCGTCGAGGTGTCCTGGGTGATGGTCTCGCCGCGCGCGACCGAGCGCAGCAGGCGGCGCATGATCTTGCCGCTGCGGGTCTTCGGCAGGTTCTCGCCGAAGCGGATGTCCTTCGGCTTGGCGATCGGGCCGATCTCCTTGCCGACCCAGTCGCGCAGTTCCTTGGCGATGCGCTTGGCTTCGTCGCCGGTCGGGCGCGGGCGCTTCAGGACGACGAAGGCGCAGATCGCCTCGCCGGTCGTTTCGTCGGGCCGGGCGACGACGGCCGCCTCGGCGACGAGTTCGGTGTGCGAGACCAGAGCCGACTCGATCTCCATCGTTCCCATGCGGTGGCCGCTGACGTTCAGCACGTCGTCGATGCGGCCGGTGATCGTGAAGTAGCCGGTCTTCTCGTCGCGGCTCGCGCCGTCCCCGGCGAGATAGAACTTGCCCTTGAAATCGTCGGGGAAGTAGCTCTTGACGTAGCGGTCCGGGTCGCCGTAGATGGTGCGGATCATGCCCGGCCAGGGGCGCTTGATGACGAGGATGCCGCCCTTGCCCCACTCCATCTCCTGCCCCGTCTCGTCGACGACGGCGGCCATGATGCCCGGGAACGGCAGGGTGCACGAGCCGGGGACGAGCGGCGTCACGCCCGGCAGCGGCGTGATCATGTGGCCGCCGGTCTCGGTCTGCCACCAGGTATCGACGATCGGGCAGCGGCCGCCCCCGACGTTCTCGTGGTACCACTCCCAGGCGGCGGGGTTGATCGGCTCGCCGACCGAGCCGAGGATGCGCAGGCTCTTCAGGTCATATTTGCGGGGATGCACGGCAGCCGTCGTCTCGGCGGCCTTGATCAGCGAGCGGATCGCCGTCGGCGCGGTATAGAAGACGCTCACCTTGTGATCCTGGATCATCTTCCAGAAGCGGCCGGCGTCCGGATAGGTCGGGACGCCTTCGAAGACGATCTCGGTCGCGCCGAGCGCGAGCGGGCCGTAGGTGATGTAGGTGTGGCCCGTGACCCAGCCAATATCGGCCGTGCACCAGAAGATATCGTCGGGCTTCAGGTCGAAGGTCCACTTCGTCGTCAGCGCCGAGAACATCAGATAGCCGCCGGTGCTGTGCTGCACGCCCTTGGGCTTGCCGGTCGAGCCCGAGGTGTAGAGCAGGAACAGCGGATGCTCGGCGCCGACCCATTCGGGCTCGCAGGTCGCCGGCAGGTCGTAGGTCACCTCGTGCAGCCACTTGTCGCGCGGCGCATTCCACGCGATCTTGCCGCCGGTGCGCTGATAGACGATGACGTCCTTGACGCTCTCGCAGCCGTCGAGCGCGAGCGCCTCGTCGACGATCGCCTTCAGCGGCAGTTGCTTGCCGCCGCGCAACTGCTCGTCGGCGGTGATCACCATCACCGCCTTGGCGTCGGCGATGCGGTCGTGCAGGCTCTGCGCAGAGAAACCGCCGAAGACGACCGAGTGCGTCGCGCCGATGCGCGCGCAGGCCTGCATCGCGACGATGCCTTCGACCGACATCGACATGTAGATGACGACGCGGTCGCCCTTCTTGACGCCGCGCGCCTTCAGCGCGTTCGCGAGCCGGCAGGTGCGTGCGAGCAAATCCTTGTAGGTGACGCGCGTGACCTTGCCGTCGTCGGCCTCGAAGATGATCGCGACCTTGTCGCCGAGGCCGGCCTCGACGTTGCGGTCGAGACAGTTGTAGGAGACATTCAGCGTGCCGTCCTCGAACCACTTGAAGAACGGCGCCTTGCTCTCGTCGAGCACCTTGGTGAATGGCGTCTTCCAGCTCACCAGTTCGCGCGCCAGGCGCGCCCAATAGCCTTCGTAGTCGGATGCGGCCTCGGCGCACAGCTTCTCGTACGCGGCCATGCCCGAGACATACGCATTCTTGACGAGGGCCGGCGGCGGCGCGTAGATCTTGGGTTCTTGCGGAGCTTGGGGGGTGGTCATGCAGGTCTCCTTGCGAGGGCTTCGAGGCTTTGCGCACGATAGGCGGACGCTCTTACTAAGCCCTTACTCTATCCACAATCGCAAGCCCGGTCACGCTGGACGACGATGACCATTGCGCAACAAGCCGTTCGCCCCGGCCGAGGCGCCGGCCGGGGCCCCGATCCGCGCCAAGCCTGCGCCGTTGCCTGCCGTTCACGTCGAACGCCGAACCGTGCCCGGCCGGCCGCCATCGGGCGCGCACAGCGCGTCGCCGGCGATCTCGCCCTGCAGCCACTGGACGAAGCTGGACAGCGCGGCCGCCGGCTGCGCCGCCTCGGGGCTGACAAAGCAGTACGAGCGCCTGCTGCTCGCCGGCTGGTTGCACAGGATGACGAGATCGTTGCGCGCGATTTCGGCCTGCACCAGCATCGCCGGCATCAAGGCGACGCCCAGACCGCACACGGCCGCGCTCGCCAGCATCGAGAAGAGCTCGTAGCGCGGACCGCGCAGCGCGTCGGGAGCGTCGACGGCACAGGCTTCGAACCACTGGCGCCAGGCATCCGGTCGGGTGCTCTGCTGCAGCAGCGGTGCGCGGGCGACGTCGGCGGGCCGCCAGACCTTGCGCCGCGCCGCGAAGGCCGGGCTCGCGATCGGCACGACCATCTCGTGCATCAAGAGCGTCGTGCGCGTGCCGGGCCAGTTCCTCACCTGTTCCTCGGTACCGGCGTAGAGCGCCCCGTCGTACGGTGTTTCCGAGAACAGGAACGGGCGGGTGCAGGTATCGATGTGCACCGTGACCTCGGGGCAGGCGGCAGCAAAGCGCGCCAGCCGCGGCACGAGCCAGCGCGCGGCGAAGGTCGGCACCGCGGCGATGTGCAGCGCGCCCTGCCCCGCGCCCGACATCGCGTCCAGAGTATCGCGCTCGAGTCCGTCCAGGCGTCCGGCGATCTGGCGCGCATACGCGGCGCCCGCCGCCGTCAGCGCGACGCCGTGGCGGGTGCGACTGAAGAGGCGCACGCCGACGAACGCCTCGAGCGAAGCGATGCGCCGCGAGATCGCGCCCTGCGTCAGCGCGAGTTCGCGCGCGGCCAGCGTATAGCTCTGGTGACGGGCGGCCGCCTCGAAGCAGTCGAGCGCCTGCAGGGTCGGGAGTTTTCGTCGCATCGTGGTCGGGCTCGCGACGCGCTTCGCGCGCGCGTCGCCGAGGGCAAGATATTCGCATACCGCATGTCTCGGTGACCAAGTTTCGCTTGTTCGATCGGAGGCCGGCGTCTAGGATTGCACTCTTCATTCCCCGCATCGAAGCGCGCGCTGTCTCGATGCATCGCGACCACAGGAGCCATCGATGAGCCATGCCAAAGCCGCCTTCCACTGGGACGATCCTCTGCTGCTCGAGCACCAACTCAGCGCCGACGAGCGCGCGGTGCGCGACGCCGCGCGCGCCTACTGCCAGGACAAGCTCGCGCCGCGCGTCCTCGAGGCATTTCGCCACGAGAGCACCGACCCGTCGATCTTTCGCGAGATGGGCGAACTCGGACTGCTGGGGCCCACGATCCCCGAGGCCTACGGCGGATCGGGCCTGAACTACGTCTGCTACGGGCTGATCGCGCGCGAGGTCGAACGCGTCGATTCCGGCTACCGCTCGATGATGAGCGTGCAAAGCTCGCTCGTCATGGTGCCGATCAACGAGTTCGGCACCGAGGAGCAAAAGCGCAAGTACCTGCCCAAGCTCGCCACCGGCGAGTGGATCGGCTGCTTCGGATTGACCGAGCCGAATCACGGTTCCGACCCCGGCAGCATGGTCACCCGCGCGCGCAAGACTAACGGCGGCTGGAATCTGACCGGTGCGAAGACGTGGATCACGAACAGCCCGATCGCCGACGTCTTCGTCGTCTGGGCAAAGGACGACGAAGGCGCGATCCGCGGCTTCATTCTCGAGAAGGGATGGAAGGGCCTCACGGCACCGGCGATCCACGGCAAGGTCGGCCTGCGGGCGTCGATCACCGGCGAGATCGTGCTGGACGAGGTGTTCTGCCCCGAGGCGAACGCGTTCCCCGACGTGCGCGGCCTGAAGGGCCCGTTCACCTGCCTCAACTCGGCCCGCTACGGCATCGCCTGGGGCGCGCTCGGCGCGGCCGAGGACTGCTGGCACCGGGCGCGCCAGTACACGCTGGACCGCAAGCAGTTCGGCCGCCCGCTCGCCGCCAACCAGCTGATCCAGAAGAAGCTCGCCGACATGCAGACCGAGATCACGCTCGGGCTGCAGGGCTGCCTGCGCCTCGGCCGGATGAAGGACGAGGGCACGGCCGCCGTCGAAATCACCTCGATCATGAAGCGCAACAGCTGCGGCAAGAGCCTCGACATCGCTCGCCTGGCGCGCGACATGCTCGGCGGCAACGGCATCAGCGACGAGTTCGGCATCGCCCGCCATCTCGTCAACCTCGAGGTCGTCAACACCTACGAGGGCACGCACGACGTGCACGCGCTGATCCTCGGGCGCGCGATCACCGGCATCGCTGCATTCGCGAACTGAGCATCCGATATGAGCGAAAGTCCGCAACGCCGCGCGCCGCTTGACGGAATCCGGGTCCTCGACCTGTCGCGCGTCCTCGCCGGACCGTGGTGCGGCCAGCAGCTGGCCGACCTCGGCGCCGATGTCGTCAAGGTCGAGCGTCCCGAAGGCGGCGACGATACGCGTGCCTGGGGGCCGCCGAACCTGAAGGACGCCGCGGGCAACGCGACGAGCGAGTCGGCCTACTACCTCTGCACGAACCGCAACAAGCGCTCGATCACGATCGATATGGCGCAGCCCGCGGGCCAGGCGCTGATCCGCCGCCTCGCGGCACAGGCCGATGTCGTGATCGAGAATTTCAAGTGCGGCGGGCTCGCGAAATACGGGCTCGACTATCCGGCCCTCTCGGCGTCGAATCCGCGCCTCGTGTACTGCTCGATCACCGGCTTCGGGCAGACCGGACCGTATGCGCCGCGCGCCGGCTACGATCTGTTGATCCAGGGCATGGGCGGGCTGATGTCGATCACCGGCCGCGCCGACGGCGACGAAGGCGCCGGCCCGCAGAAGGTCGGCGTCGCGCTCACCGACATCATGACCGGCCTGTACGCGACGATCGCGGTCCAGGCCGCGCTCGCCGAGCGCGAGCGTTCCGGCCGCGGCCAGCACATCGACCTCGCGCTGCTCGACGTGCAGATCGCCTGCCTCGGCAACCAGGCGTCGAACTACCTGGCCGGCGGCGTCGTGCCGCGCCGCATGGGCAATGCGCATCCGAATATCGTCCCCTACCAGGACTTCGAGACCGCCGACGGCTACATGATCCTGGCGGTCGGCAACGATGCCCAGTTCACCCGCTTCTGCGAGGTCGCCGGCCATGCCGAGTGGGCGCGCGACGAGCGCTTCACGAGCAACCCGCAGCGCGTCGCCAACCGCGGCACGCTGATCGCGATGATTCGCCAGGCGACGCTGCAGCGCACGACGCGCGAATGGGTAGCCGCGCTCGAGGCGGCGGGCGTGCCGTGCGGTCCGATCAACCGCATCGATCAGGTCTTCGACGACGCCCAGGTGCGCGCGCGCGGCCTGCGCATCGAACTCCCGCACCCGGCGGCGGGCGTCGTGCCGCTCGTCGCGAACCCGATCCGCCTGTCCGAGACGCCGATAGAGTACCGCCGCGCGCCGCCGATGCTCGGCGAGCATTCGCAGCAGGTGTTGCAGGACTGGCTGGGCGAAGAAGCGCCCGGCGCAGCCGATCAGAGCGGACCTGGCTGAGCCCGCAGGCTGATCACCCTACACGTTCGAGTTCACCCGCGCGCGACAGACGGCGAAGCCGACTGTGGCTTTGTCCATCCGGAAAGGTTCAGGTTTGCCTACACGGAGTGCGGTTGGCGTTCTCCCTTGGATGCGTCGCGCCGCATTGTCTTGTCGGACTGCTCGGCATAGGATGCACGTCGTCCAATTCAAGTTGGCCTCACAGCCACCAATTCCGTGCCCTCCATGAGAACAGCAAGACCGCTGTATCAGCCGCGTACGAAGTCCATTGAGCAGCAGAAGCTCGAACTGGATCGCTCGAAGCATGTGCACCAGATTCTGCAGCCTCGCGAAGCACGCTTTGGTCAGATCCTTACCTGGCTGTTCACATCGCAAGGCTTGTTGGGTGCAGCGTATGCATATCTGAAGTCCCAGGTCGCCGCGTCACAGGCGCTCAATCGCATGGAGAGCTTCAAGGCCGCGCGCGGGTTGCTACAGGCCTTCCCATATTTCGCCTCATTGCCTGCGGGGCATCCTTTTGACTCTGTGGTCAGCTGCAGCGGCGAACCGGCAGTTTCGGCTTCAACACGCGTCCGATCCGTACTTTCTCACGCACCAGCTCGCAGAAGCCTGGCCGGTGGCAGCCGTAGTCATCGCTGGCCTGTTCACCTACGGCTGGCTCGTAGTGCTGCCAACGCTACCGAGAGGCTGAGCCTTCGTACCCAACCTGCTACGGCTGGCTTCGCCAGCCTCCGCAGGCGGGTGAACTCCAACGTCAGCCCGCACCTGGCGACGTGGTTGCGGCATGCGTACGCTGTACATACAATGCACGCATGAATCTGGGTTTCGAGTGGGATCCGCGCAAAGCCGCAGCCAATCTTCGCAAGCACGGCGTGTCGTTCGAGGATGCGCAGTCTGTGTTCGCCGATGAGCGGGCGCGCCTGATCGATGATCCGGACCACTCGGTAGACGAAGAGCGCTTTCTCCTTCTGGGCCTCAGCAGCAGCCTGCGCCTACTGGTCGTCGCTCATTGCTACCGCGAAGCTGGAGGCATCATCCGCATCATCTCTGCGCGCAAGGCCACGCGCGAGGAACAGAGCTTCTATCCATAGGTGACACCATGCGCAAGCAGTATGACTTCAGCGCTTCTCGGAAGAATCCGTATGCGTCGCAACTCAAGAAGCCGGTGACCATCCGGCTGGATGAGCAGTCGATCGCGTACTTCAAATCGATGTCGGCTGATACCGGCATTCCGTATCAGAGTCTCATCAACCTGTACCTCAAGGAATGTGCCGCTTCGGGCAAGAAGCTCAACCTCGCCTGGAAGTAGGGCGTGCGCTAACACTTCCATCGAGCGGCCGGTTTCCGGCATGCTTCGCATGCCTCCAACCGCCGCTCGTGTCGAACGTTGGATGCGCCCGAGCGGGCCGTCATCGGGCGGGCTGGCAAGGCGCGAACCACAGCGATGGCCTGTGCTGTCGCGAGAATTGGCCACGCCGCGAGCGTGCCCGAGGGCGACGCTATTCGGCTGCGTAGCACCGTCACCCGGACGGTGAGTGTGATCGTGGCGCGCAATGTCAGCAAGCACGGGCGTCTGCAGCGTGAACTGCGCGGTCAACTACCGCATGTAGGCTCACTGCTCGGCGAACGCGCGCTCGATGACGAACGCGCCCGGCGTCGAGGTGTTGCCCTCCTGGAACTGCCTGTTCTCGAGGAGCTTCTTCAGGTCGCGCAGCATCCCCGGGCTGCCGCAGATCATGACCCGATCCTCCTTCGGGTCGAGGCCGGGCAGGCCGAGGTCGGCGAACAGCTTGCCGCTCGTGATCAGGTCCGGGATGCGGCCCTGGGTCTTGAAGTCCTCGCGGGTGACGGTCGGGTAGTAGAGCAGCTGCGTCGACACCATGTCGCCGAGGAACTCATGCGTCGGCAGATACTGGGTAAGAACGTCGTTGTAGGCCAGTTCATCGACGATGCGCACGCCGTGGACGAGGACGATCTGCTCGAACTGCTCGTAGACCGACGGGTCGCGAACGATGCTCATGAACGGCGCCAGCCCCGTTCCGGTCGCGAACAGATAAAGCCGCTTGCCGGGCAGCAGATAGTCGACGACCAGCGTTCCGGTCGGCTTGCGCCCGACGATGATGGTGTCGTCGGGCTTGATGTGCTGCAGGCGCGAGGTCAGCGGTCCGTCGTCGATCTTGATGCTCAGGAACTCGAGGTGATCCTCGTAGTTCGCGCTCGCGATGCTGTAGGCGCGCAGCAGCGGCTTGCCGTCGACCCGCAGGCCGATCATCGTGAAATGCCCGTTGCTGAACCGCATCGACGTATCTCGCGTCGTCGTGAAGCTGAAAAGCCGATCGGTCCAGTGGTGCACGCTCAAGACGCGCTCTTCGTTGAATGCACTCATTCGATGCTACTTTCGTGGGACATGCAGGATCAGCGCCGTTTCAGGACCGCGAGCCGCTTATCCTCTCGAGCAAGGAGACCAGCGTCGCGCGCTCCTGCGGGTTCAGATCGCCAAAGGTCAGCTCGGTGATCCGCTGCGCATGCGGCACCGTCTGCTCGATCATCTCTTCGCCTTCCGGGGTCAGACTGACGACCATTCTTCGTGCATCGCCGGGTTCGTGTTCGGCGTTGAGCAGCTTGCGCCACTTCAGCCGCTCGACGATGCCGCGCAGCGACGCCTCGTCGATTCCGGTGTGCTGCAGGATGGCCGGGATCTCGCACGGCCCGTGTTCGCGCACGCTGAGCAGGACGACGAACTGCCCCGCCGTCAGGCGCGACTCCGGCACGGTCTGCTGGAAGATCGCCGTATGCCGCTGATAGGCCCGGCGCAGCAGGTAGCCGATCTGCTGCGTGAAGTCGTACTTCGCTGAATCCTTGTTCGTCATTCGTCCCTCCATCGAGTGTGATGTTTCGTCATGCGGCCACGAATGACGCGCGGCCGCCGACAGGCGATTGCGGAGTTCGGCGATCGAGGCGCCATCATCCCCCCGTCACCGGCGGAAAGACGGCGATCTCGTCGCCGTCGCCGATCGCTGCGTCGGCGCCGTCGGCCATGTCGCGATTGACGGCGAAGCGCCAGCCGCGGTCGGCCTCGAGCAGCGACCAGGGCGCGCCGCGCGCGCCGACGAGCCTGCGCAGCGAGCCGATATCATCGACGCCGTCGGGCAGTTCGATCGTCTCCGCCGAGCGGCCGATCGCTTCCCGCACGCCGGCAAAGTAGAGCAACTTCACGACCTTCATTGGGCCAGCAACTCCCGCAGCGACTCGTTCACCGTACCGCTGTGGTGGCGTGCCGACTTGTCGCTCGGCGGCAGCGGCTCGTCGTAGAAGAAGCCCGGCAGCTCGTCGTCGGCCTCGGTAAAGCCGGCCGTTCGATTGAACGCCCACTCCATCTCGAGAACCTCGCGTCCGAGCGCCTTCGGGAACGTCACATCGAGGTTCGTACCGTGCGCATCGTTGAGCGCGCCGACGATCAACTCCGGATTCGTATCGGTCACGGTGCGGCCGAAGATGCACAGGCCCAGCGAATCGGCCGCCGCCGCATTGATCTGGGCGGCAAGGCTGACGGCGACCAGTTCGGCCGTCGTCTTGCCCTTGCATTCGTAGGCCGGCACGTTGCCGACGGTGTGGTCCCCGCCTTGCGCGGTCAGCATCATCGAGATGCCGGTGACCTCGATCACGCGCGGATCGTAGGCGCTCAGCGCCTGGCGCTTGATGACGGGCACCCGCCTGACGCCATAGTGTTCGCCGACGCGCGCCGTGCCCTGCGCCAGGATGCGGCCGCGCGCGTTGCCGACGCGCATGTCGTCGAGCGCCTTGGCGAGGAACTCGACGTCGCCGAAGCCGCCCTCACCCGCCGCCAACACGATGCCGAGCATCCCGCCGACCTCGATCGTATCGGCGCCCATATCGTTGACGAGCGCGTTCAGGCGCGCGACGTCGTCCGGATCCTCGATGCCGCAGTTGCTGCCGAGCAGTCCGAGCGTCTCGTACTCGAGCGGCGAGACCATCTCCTTGCCCTGCGCGTCGACGTAGACGTTGCTGCACTCGATCTGGCAACCCGGCATGCAGGCATGCGCGGTCTGGCCGCCGCGGCTCAGGTTGCGCTCGCGTATGTTCGCGCCGCCGAGTTGGAACGCGTCCTTGTCAGCAGTCAGCTGGCCGGCGCTGAAATTTCGCACCGGCAGGCCGCCGACGTAGTTCGTGAAGTCACCTACTGCCGCCGTGCCGAGGCGCTTGTAGACGTCGATGGCAGGCTCCGCGGCGAGCTTGACTCCGTATTCGCGCACCGCGCCCATCACTTTCTTGCGATCGTGAAAGCTCGGCATCTTGACCTGGTCGATCACGATCGCCTTCACCTTCTTGACGCCCATGACGGCGCCGATGCCCCCGCGTGCCGCCAGGCGCGACGGCCGGCCGTCGGTATCGGCGAACGCGATGCCGGCGACCAGCCCGAGGTACTCGCCGACCGGGCCGCAGATGCCGAAGCTGATCTTCTTGCCAAATCTCTCGAACAGCATGGCGGCAACTTCGGCGTTGCCCTTGCCCATGTACGCGTCGGCGTCCTCGAAGCTGATCTCGCCTTCCTTCGTGATGCGGATCAGCGTCCAGTCCGCGCAAGCACCGTGCAGGGTGAAGCCAGCGATCTCGCATTGACCCATCGCGAACGCGAAGGTGCCGCCCGAGTTGGCTTCCTTGATGCCGCCGGTCAATGGACTCTTCGCGCCGACGCTGAGCCGGTTCGCGTTCGAGAAGTTCGTTCCGGCGAACGGCCCGGCGGAGAAGATCAAGGGGTTGTCCGGTCCGAGCGGATCGACCGTCGCCGCGCCGCATTCGAGCAGCTTCTTCGCGATGAAGTGCCGCCCGGCCCGGACGACCTGCTCGCCGTGGAACTCTTGCATCGAAAACGAGCGGCCTGGCAGGTGGATGTCGAAGTACTTGCGCATATTCAGGCCGCGTTCAAACAAAGATACACGAGAAACCCGCCTTCCGTCGGCGAATCGGAGGATCGGCTCTGTCGCGCATGGCACCAAGCGCTGTGCTCACGTCCTGCCATTCGAGCCCCGGCGATGGAACCGCCGCCCGAGCACGACCGTGGCCATCACCGCGAGCGCGAAAGCTATCGTCATGCGATCCAGCGACTCGCCCAGCAGCGGGACGGCGAACGCGATCGCGAAGAAGGGCTGCAGCACCTGGACCTGGCTGACGAGCACCGCGCCGCCCCAAACGAGGGCGCGATACCAGGCGAAGAAAGCGGCCCACATCGAGAACGCGCCGACGTAGAAGAAGCCGGCCCAGGCGGACGCCGCGACCGGCGCCGCCGGCCAGGTCCACGCCGCCGCGGGCAGGCTCAGCGGCAGCATCAGGATCGCGACCCAGCAGATCACCCGTTCGGCGCCCAAGACCGGCGTCAGGCGCGCGCCGGCGACATAACCGATCGACGCCGCAACGACGGCGCCGACGAGCCAGAGATCGGCCGGCGTCGGCGCATACGACTGGCCCGCTTGCGCCGCCCGCAGCATCGCGAAGATCACGACCAGCGCGGTGCCCGCGACCGCGCAGGCCCAGAAGCCGAACGGCGCGCGCTGGCGCAGCATGCAGGCCGCGGCAACCGCCGTCGCGAGCGGCAGCAGCGCGGTGACGACCGCGGCGTGGCCGGCGCTCACCGAGCGCAGCGCGAACGCGAGCAGCAGCGGGTAGCCGATCGCGTTGCCGAGCGCGGCGAGCGCCAGGTCGGGCCAGTGCCTGTGCGGCGGGATGCGCGAGCGCGTCGCGAGCAGGAAGGCCGCCGACAGCAGCGCGGCGAACACCGCGCGGCCAAAGGTCACGAACCACGGCGACAGCTGTGGTGCCGCGGCTGAACCGATCGCAAGCCGCGTCATCGGCAGCGTGAGGCCGAACAAGGCCATCGCGAGAACGCCCAGCCAGAGGCCGAGCGCGGAGGATTTCGGCTGCCATCGTTGCACCATCGTTTACGGCTTAGATGGCGTCGCGCGCACGCGCGCCACCTCAGCCTCGAGGTTCGTCCAGCGCGGCTTATCGGGCGCGAAGCGCTGGCGCATGTAGTCGGCCAGCTGCGCGAGCTGGCGGTTGTCGAACGCGGTACCGAACGCAGGCATGAACCCGAGTTCGATCGACGCCGGTTCGAGATGGCCTTCGAGGATCACGCGCAGCAGGTTGTCGGGCCGGTCCGCGTGCAGGTTGGTGTTGAGCGCGAGCGGCACGTTCGCGCCGAGCAGTTTCGGCCCGTCGCCGTCGTGATGGCACCCAGCGCACGCGGTATCGAACATGCGCTGCGCCGGGCCGGCGAGCATGCCCGCGCCGGCCTGCGCGGCGGCCACCGCGGCATCCGCCGCGGCCTGCGCCTGTGCGTCGCTCACCGGCGGGTTGAACGACGCGAGGTAGTGCGCCATCGCGCGGATGTCGGCATCCGGCAGCGCGGAGAACTCGCGCACGACCGGCGCCATCGGGCCGGAGGCGACGCCATGCAGTGCGCTGTGGCCGACGCGCAGATAGTCGAACAGCGACTGCTCGGTCCACGGCACCGGGGCGCGCGTCGCCGACGTGAGCGCCGGCGCCTCCCAGCCCTTGACGAAGGCGCCGCCGAGGTAGGCCTTGCCCTCGCGCTCGGCGCCAAACGCGTTGCGCCCGGTGTGGCAGGCGCCGCAATGCCCGAGCCCGTCGACGAGGTAGGCGCCGCGGTTCCACTGCGCCGAGCGCGCCGGGTCGGTCTGTACAACAGCCTTCGGGTCATGGAACAGGGCGTTCCAGATCGCGAGCAGCGGGCGCACGCCGAACGGGAATGCGAGCTTCGTCTCGGGCACTACCGAGTACACCGCGGGCTGCACCATCAGGTAGGCGTAAAGCGCCATCAAGTCGTCGTCGCTGACCTTCGCGAACGCGGTGTACGGAAACGCGGGGTAGAGCAGATGGCCGTCGCGCGAAACGCCTTCGCGCATCGCGCGCTGGAAGGCGCTGAACGACCAGGCGCCGATACCGGTCTCGACATCGGGCGTCAGGTTCGTTGCATAGACGGTGCCGAACGGCGTCGGCATCGCGAGGCCGCCGACGTTGACCGCGCCGCCCGGCGCGGTGTGGCAGGTCGCGCAGTTTCCGGCGGCGGCAAGCACCCTGCCACGCTCGATCGCGTCCGCGGCATAGACCGAGGTATCGATGCGCGACACCGGCGCGATCGCCGGCCGCCAGCCGAAAGCCGCCGCCGCGACGCCCACGACGCTCGCCGCGAGCGCCACGCCTTTCGCCCACCACGACCGCCGCCGCGGCCACGGTGCATCGGCCGGCGGCGGGTGGGCGACGGGCTCCACCGGCGGCGCGGCTGGCGCAGGCAACGGATTGATCGCCGCCCGAACGACCTCGGCGGTAAACGGCGGATGGCGAAACCGCACGCCGGTCGCATCGAAGATCGCATTCGCGATCGCCGCCGTGCCCGGCACCGAAGACGACTCGCCGGCACCGAGCGGCGGCTCGCTCTGGCGCGGCATGATGTGGACCTCGATCGTCGGCAGGTCTCGAAAACCGAGGATCGGGTAGCTGCCCCATTCGCGATTCACGATCGCCGAGGTCGCCGGATCGACCTCGACGCGCTCCTTCAGCGCGCGGCTCGTCGTCTGCACGACGTTGCCCTGCACCTGGTGGCGCACGCCGGCGGGGTTGACGACCTGCCCCGAATCGTGACCAACGACGATCCGGCTGACGTGCACCTCGCCGCTGTTGCGATCGACCTCGACGTCGGCGACCCACGCCGTCCACGCGGCGCCGAACCCGGGCCACTTGCTGTGCATGTAGCGCGCATACGCGACGCCCTGCCCGCGCAGCAGATTGCCATTCGCCTTCTTCTGCTGCGGGCCGGTGTGCGCGACCCAGCCGGCGCGCTCGGCGGTGCTGCGCAGCACGTCGATCGCGCGCGGATCGGTCAGATGCTGGAGTCGGAACTGCACCGGATCGGCGCCCGCGGCCGTCGCCAGTTCGTCGATGTAGGACTCGTGCGCGAACGAGTTCGGCAGCGCCGACACGCCGCGCAGCCACGAGGCGCGAAGGATCGGCGCCATATCGTTGATCGTGACGCGCAGGTTCGGCACCTCGTACGGCGGCCGCGCGGTGCGGTCGCCCATCGCGAACGCCTGCGCCGCAGGCTCGATCGTTCGCGTCAGCAGCAGCGCGAGGGTCGGCGCCGCGTTCGACGGGTACGAGGTCGTGAAGTCGTACGCCGCGATGGCGCCGCCCGAGTCGAGCCCGCCGCGCACCGTCATCAGTTGCGCCGCACCCTTCGGTTCCCACAGGTTCTCCTGCTCGCGGCTGAGTTGCACGCGCACCGGCGCGCGCACCGCGCGCGCGAGCAGCGCGGCGTCGGCGCAGACGTCGTCGGCGCTGTTGCGGCCGTAGCAGCCCGACGCCTCCATGCGGACGACTTCGACGTCGACGTCGGGCAATTGCATCAACTTCGACAAGTCGGCGCGCAGCACGTGCGGGTTCTGGCTGCCGGTCCAGACCGTGAGTGCCGGATGAGAGTCGCCGCCGTGCCATTGCGCGACGCCGCACGAAGGGCCGATCGAAGCGTGCATCTGGTAGGGCCAGACGTACTCGCGTTGCAACTGTTGCGGCGCCGCCGAAAGCGCCGCATCGACATCACCCTCGTCGACCACTTGGCGCGCGACGGCCGGGTTGTCGCGCAGCGCCTGCGCCGGATCGTCGAGCGATGGAAAGCCCGGCCAGGCCCGCCAAGTCACCTTCAGCGCGGCGGCGGCGGCCTCGGCCTGGTCTTCGCGCTCGGCGACGACGCCGACGAAGTCGCGGATCACGACGACGGCGCGCACGCCCGGGATGTGCGCGATCGACGACTCATCGACCGATTCGAGCGTGTTGCCGATGAAGTCGCCATGGTCCGCGCCGGCATACGGCGGGCGCACGACGCGGCCGTGCAGCATGCCCGGCAGCCGCTTGTCGTGCACGAAGACGAGTTCGCCCCTGACCTTGGCCGGAATGTCGACGCGCGGCGCCGACTGGCCGACGACGCGGTAGTTCTTCACCGGTTTGAGCGCGACCTCGGGGTCGAGCATCAGATGCAGCCGCTCGCCGCGCACCAGATCGGCGTAGGCGATGCGGCGCTCGCCGTGGCTGATGACGCCGCGTTCGACGGCGAGTTCGGACGCTGCGGCGCCGAGCGCGTCGGCCGCGCGCGCGAGCAGGAAGGCCCTCGCCTGCGCCGCCGCCTGGCGCAGCGGCACGGCGGTGATCTGGATCGACGCGCTCGCGATCGTCGGCCCCTGGTTCGGCGCCATCGCGGTGTCGCCGAGCACCATGTCGACCCGATCCGGTTCGACATCGAGCTCCTCGGCGATGATCTGCGCGAGCGCGGTGCGGATGCCGGTGCCGAGGTCGACGTGGCCGTTCAGGCCCGTCACCCGGCCGTCGTCCCACACCGCCAGCAGGATCTCGACGCCCTCGGCTGGATTGGGCGGGATCATCGGCGGCTGGCCCGGCGCCTGCGGCTGCGCCTCCGGCGGCTCGCGCATCACGACGAGCGCGCCCGACGCCTGCAGGAAGTCGCGCCGCGTGCGCAGGATGCGCGCCTCGCTCACGCCGCGTCCTTCGCCGCGCCCGCAGTGAGTTCGGCGGCCCGCAGTGCGGCAGCGATGATCTCGACGTGCGTGCCGCAACGGCACAGGTTGGCCGACAGCGCCTGACGCACCTGCTGCTCGGTCGGCTGCGGCGTGCGCGCGAGCAGCGCGACCGTCATCATCAGCATGCCGTTCAGGCAATAGCCGCACTGCGCCGCCTGGGCGTCGATGAAGGCCTGCTGCACCGGATGCAGGCCGCGCTCGTCAGCCAGCCCTTCGAGCGTCGTCACGCTGCGGCCGGCGACACCGGCGAGCGGAATCACGCAGGCGCGCGCCGCAATGCCGTCGACGAGCACGGTGCAGGCGCCGCACTCGCCGAGGCCGCAGCCGTACTTCGGGCCGTTCAGGCCAAGGTCGTTGCGCAGCGCGGCAAGCAGCGTCGTCGCGGGCGAGCACGACAGCACCTGCGGCTTGCCGTTGACGACGAGCTTCGTTTCCACCCACGCGGGCACGGCCGCGGATGCGGATTCCTTCGGCCGCATCCCTGCCTGCGCCCCGGCATCAGACACTGAGATAGGCGCGCCGCACATCCTCGGCGGCGGCGAGTTCCGCCATCGTGCCCTTGAAGCGGATCTGGCCCTTCTCGAGCACGTAGGCGCGGTCGGAAACGAGCTCGGCGAAGTGCATGTTCTGCTCGGACAGCAGGATGCTCACGCCCTGCGCCTTGAGTTCGAGAATCATGTGCGCCATCTGCTCGACGATCACCGGCGCGACGCCTTCGGACGGCTCGTCGAGCAGCACGAGAAAGGGGTTGCCCATCAGCGTGCGGGCGACGGTCAGCATCTGCTGCTCGCCGCCGCTCATGCTGCCGCCGGGGCGGTTCGGCATCTCGCCGAGGTTCGGGAACAGCTTGAACAGGCGCTCCGGGCTCCACAGCGGCGCGGCCGAGCCGTCCGGCCACTGACGCGCCGCCTGGCGGCCGACCTCGAGGTTCTCGAGCACCGTGAGATCCGTGAAGATGCGGCGGTCTTCCGGCACGTAGCCCAGGCCGTGCGACGCGACGTCGTGCGGGTCGCTGGTCGAGATGTCGCGCCCCATGAAACTCATCGTGCCCTTGTACTTGTCGAGCAAACCCATGATCGCCTTCAGGGTCGTCGACTTGCCGGCGCCGTTGCGCCCCATCAGCGCGACGACTTCGCCGCGCCGCACCTCGACGTCGACCTGGAACAGAATCTGCGCCGCGCCGTACCAGGCGGCGAGATCGATCACTTCGAGCAGCGGCTTGTCGCCCCCGGCCGTCGCTGCGCTCATGCTGCCGCTCCTGCGCCCGCGGCTTCCTTCTCGAAGGTCTTGCCGGAGCCGAAGTAGACCTCCTGCACCTTCGGATGGTCTCGAATCTCGAGCGGCTTGCCTTGGGCGATCAGCCGTCCGCGCGCGAGCACGATCATCCGATCGGCGTAGGCGAAGACGACGTCCATGCTGTGCTCGGTGAAGAGCACGCCGATGTTGTGCTCGACGACGAGCTGCTTGGTCAGCGCCATCAGTTCGTTGCGCTCCTTGGGTGCCATCCCGGCGGTCGGCTCGTCCATCAGCAGGAGCTTGGGCCGGTTCGCCATCGCGATCGCGAGTTCGACCCGTTTCACGTCGCCGTAGGCGAGCACGCTGCACGGCCGATCGGCCTGTTCTGACATCCCGACCTGGGCCAGCAGTTCGATTGCCTCCAGCCGCTTGTGCGCCGCCGCCGGCTTCCACAGCGAGTACAGCTTGTGGTCGGCCGAGATGAGCGCCATCTGCACGTTCTCGACCACCGTCAGCGACGCGAAGGTGGCGGCGATCTGGAACGTGCGGCCGACGCCGAGTTGCCAGATCTGGCGCGGCCGCAGGCCGATGAGTTCCTTGCCGTCGAGCCGAATCGAGCCGGAATCGGCGCGCAACTGGCCGTTGACCATGTTGAAGGTCGTCGACTTGCCGGCGCCGTTCGGCCCGATCAGCGCGAGCAGCTCGCCCGCTTCGAGCGTGAAGTCGATCCCGTCGACCGCCCTGTTGCCGCCGAAGGACTTGCCCAGGCCGCGCACTTCGAGCAGGCTCATGGCTGCCCCTCCTTCGCTTCACGTTTGCCGTAGACGATCTGACGCAGGAAGCCGGCGATCCCCTGCGGAAAGAGCAGCACCAGGATCAGGATGATCGCGCCGAGCATCGCGCGCCAGTACTCCGTGTTGCGGGCGACGATATCGTGCAGCCAGGTGAAGACGACCGCGCCGACCGCACCGCCCGAGAGTGTCTGCAAGCCGCCGAGCAGCACCATCACCAGGCCGTCGATCGACTTGCTGACGTACAGGCCCTCGGGCGAGATACTGCCCTTCGAGAACGCGAACAGCGCGCCGGCCAGCCCGGCAAAGAGCCCGGCGATCGTGAAGGCGATCCACTGGTTGCGCTTGACGTCGATGCCGATCGCATCGGCGCGCAGCGGCGAATCGCGGCCCGCACGCATCGCATAGCCGAATGGCGAGAACAGCGCACGCCGCAACAGCAGCATCGAGCCGACGACGAGCACGAGCGTCAGGTAGTAGTAGCGGCTGCCTCCCACCAGCCACGATGCCGGCCAGACGCCGGTGATGCCGTTGCTGCCGCCGGTGAAGCTGTCCCATTGATAGACGATCGCCCAGGCGATCTGCGCGAAGGCAAGCGTCAGCATCGCCAGATAGACGCCCGACAGGCGCACACAGAACCAGCCGAAGAGGACCGCGCCGAGCGCGCCGACGACCGGCGCGAGGATCAGCGCGAGCTCCATCGGCAGCGCGCGCAGCAGCAGTGCCGCACCGTAGGCGCCGAGCCCGAAATAGGCGGCGTGGCCGAAGGAATGCATGCCCCCCGGGCCCATGATGAAGTGCAGGCTGGTCGCGAACAGCGCGGCGATCAGCAGGTCGATGATCAGCACCGTCGTATACGGCGAATCGGCGGTAAAGAGCGGCATCGCGACGAGCGCCAGCAGCAGGACTGCCGCGCCGGTCTTGAAGAGGTTGTCGGCCGGACGCAGCGGCGCTTCGACCGTGCCCGCATGCCGGCTCGGCGCCTGCTCGCGCCCCATCAGCCCCCATGGGCGCCAGATCAGGACGACCGCCATGACCAGAAACTCGACCACCAGGGTAAGCTTGGAAAACGAGATGCTGAAGCCGAACACGTCGACGAGACCGAGCCAGATGCAGATCGCCTTCAGCTCGGCGATCAGCAGCGCGGCGACGAAGGCGCCCGGGATCGACCCCATGCCGCCGACGACGACGACGACGAAGGCGCCGCCGATGATCTGGAGGTCGAGTTCGAGGTTCGCCGGCTCGCGCGGCAGTTGCAGCGCGCCGCCGAGGCCGGCGAGCAGCGCGCCGAGCGCGAATACGGCCGTGAAGAGCCACGCCTGGTTGACGCCGAGCGCGGCAACCATCTCGCGGTCCTGCGTCGCGGCGCGCACCAGCGTGCCCCAGCGGGTGCGCGTGAGCAGCATCCAGAGCAGGCCGAGCACGATCGGGCCGACGGCGATCAGCAGCAGGTCGTAGGACGGAAACTGGCGCCCGAGGATCATGACCGAGCCGGTGAAGCCCGGCGCGCGCGGCCCGAGCAGTTCTTCCGGCCCCCAATACCAGAGCACCGCATCCTTGAAGACGAGGACGAGCGCGAACGTCGCGAGCAGCTGGAACAGCTCGGGCGCGCGATAGATGCGCCGCAACAGCACGATCTCGATCAGCGCGCCGAGCACGCCGACGACGACCGCAGCGAGCAGCAGCGCCGGCCAGAAGCCGATGCCGCCGCCGAGCCGCTCGACGAGCGAATAGGCGACATAGATGCCCACCATGTAGAACGAGCCGTGGGCGAAATTGACGATCCGCGTCACGCCGAAGATCAGCGACAACCCGGCGCCCACCATGAACAGCGACGAGGCGCCAGCCAAGCCGTTGAGAAGCTGAACGATGAGACCGGAGAAGCTCATGATGGGGCCTGCGGTTGCGGGTTCGGGAGAACCGGAAATCGCTCGCAGCGGGCCGCACGGCCCACCGGATCAGATGGCACCTGGATCGAACAGCGCGTGCCGTGCGGCACGCGCCGATCTCGATCGCAGGAACAGGGTCAGTCCGCGGGACGCATCTTCTTCACTTCGGCATCCGACGGCATGTACTTCGCCCCGTCGAGATACCTGTAATCGACCATCACGCCCTTGCCGTCGACATTCTTGGTCTTGCCGACGAAGACGCCCATCGTCGATTGGTGGTCGATCGGCCGGTAGGTGATCTTGCCGAACGGCGAGTCGACCTCGAGCCCGCTGAAGGCCTGGACCAATGCGTCGGTCTTCGTCGATCCGGCCTTCTTGATGCCGGCGGCGAGCGACTTGATCGCGCTGTAGCCGACGACCGAACCGAGGTAGGGGTGCTCCTTGAACTTCGCCTGGTACGCGGCGAGGAAGGCCTTGTGCTCGGGAATGTCGATGCCGTACCACGGGTAGCCGGTGACGACCCAGCCGTTGGGCGCCTCGTTCTTCAGCGGCTCGAGGTACTCGGGCTCGCCGGTCAGCAGGCTCACGACCTCGCGGTCCTTGAACAGGCCGCGCGTATTGCCTTCGCGGACGAATTTCGCGAGGTCGGCGCCGAACAGCACGTTGAAGATCGCATCCGGCTTGGCGTCCGCGAGCGCCTGCACGACGCTGCCCGCATCGACCTTGCCCAGCGGCGGCGCCTGCTCGGCGACGAATTCGATATCGGGCTGCGCCGCCTTCATCAGCTTCTTGAAGGTGGCGACCGCCGATTGCCCGTATTCATAGTTCGGGTAGACGACCGCCCAGCGCTTCTTGTTCATCTTCACCGCTTCGGGCACCAGCATCGCGACCTGCATGTAGGTCGACGGGCGCAGGCGATAGGTGTACTTGTTGCCGTCTTCCCAGACGATCTTGTCGGTCAGCGGCTCGGCGGCAAGGAAGAAGGTCTTCTTCTGCTTGGCGAAGTCCGTCACCGCAAGGCCGACGTGGGAGAGGAAGGTGCCCGTCAGCACGTCGACCTGCTCGCGCGAGATCAACTCCTCGGCCGCGCGCACCGCATCGCCCGGATTGGCGTTGTCGTCGCGCGTGATGAGTTCGACCTTCTTGCCGTTGATGCCGCCGGCGGCGTTGATCTCCTCGACCGCGAGTTCCATCCCCATCTTGTACGGCCCGAGGAACTGCGGCTGCGCCTTGTAGCTGTTGATCTCGCCGATCTTGATCACGTCGGCGCCGAATGCCTGCGGCATGCCGACGACGGCAAAGGCCATCGATGCGGCGGCGGCGCGCCAGATCTGTCTGCGGTGGGTCATCGCTTGTCTCCTGTTGGAGTGGGTTGAGAAAACTTCGGATCGGCCGCCTGCCTCAACGCAGGCCGTCCTCGCCCTTGATCTCGCTGGCCTTCAATCCGCCGACGCGCGCCAGCGGCCGGCCGCTGTCGGTGACGACGACCGCGACGACGATCTCGTTCGCCCGCGGCGCGTCGCCGATGCGCGCTTCCATGGCGTCGAAATGGCTGCGCACGAAGGCGGCGTCCTTGTGGCCGAGCGGCACGTCGATCGCGGTACCCAGGCCGCCGCGCTTCTTGCTCGAAGGCACGAGCGCGGCGCCCTTCTCGACCGCGGCGCGCAGCGGCGCGCCGAGCTTGGGGTGCAGGATCGCGGCGGCGTGCTCGATCTCGCCTGCTTCGCCGACGATCGCCGCCTTGCCATAGCTTTGCGCCTGCCCCGGCGCGATGCCGAGCGCATCGACGCAGCGCTTGCCGAGCAGCCCGCCGAGTTCCTCACCAATCGCGCTGAGTTCGTCGAGGTTCTCGACGTAGCGGCCGGCACACGGGTTGTCGATCACCGCCATCGCGAGCGCGCGGCGGGTCGGCGGCTCGACCGCGCGGCCCATCTCGATGCGGATTTCGTCGACCTGAACGACGATCTTGCGAATCCTGGCAGCCATGTTGTTTCCCATTCGGTGAATGTCGAGGCAGGGCCGGCGGCTCAGCGCAGGCCGTCCCAGTTCTTGATCGCGCTCGCGGCGAGGCCGCCGACGCGGGCGTGAATGCGCGATCCGGTGCTCATCGCGAGAATGAAGACCAGTTCGTCGGCCGCCGGAGCGCCCGGCACGCGCACCTCCATCGCGTCGAAATGGCTGCGCACATAGGCGGCGTTGATGTGCGTCAGCGGCACGTCGAGCGCCGTGCCGGGCGCGCCGACCTTCTTCGTCGACGGCACGATCGCGAGCGCGTTCGCGGGCTGTCCGGTCTTCGCTTCGGCCTGCCCCTTCGCATACGCGGCGCGGTCGCCCTTCCAGCCGAGCAGTTCGCGCATCGCATAGCCGCCCGGCACATGCCACAGCGCGCCGTGTTCGAGCTCGCCCGCGCTGCCGACGATCGAGCCCTTGCCGTAGCACTCGATGCGCTCGACCGTCACGCCCATCGCCGCGCGCAGCCGATGCGCCATGTCGACGCCAACCGGATTGAGCGCCTCCATCATCGGCAGGATGTCGGCTTCGTAGCGGCCCGCAAACGGATTGCGCATGACGACCGCGATCGCGCCGCGCAGCAGCGGCACGTCGGGCGCGGGGCCGAACTCGTGGCGGATCTCCTCCACCTGGGTCAGGACGCGTCTGATTTCGATCATCGGTTCGGACTCCTTCGGGCTCGGGTTCAGGCCGGCACTGCGGCGTGAACGAGTATCGGATTTGGATCGGCCGCGCGCTCGAACTGCGTCTCGCCGACGTAGGTTACCTGACCCTGGCAGACGAGCGTGCAGGACCAGATCCGGCCTGCCTCGCGCAGCACCTCGGCGCAGCGCCCACCGGCGGCCAGCGCGCGGCGTGCGACCTCGGCGCCGAGCGGTGGCACGCCGACCGTGACCGGGATCGCGCCGAGATCGCTGTCGTCCTTCAGTTCACAGGCCGGCCTGCGAACGATGCGCTCATCGCTCACGTCGACCGCATTCGCGATCACGGTCGCCGCCGCGTCCGCCTCGGCCGCGGTGCGCGCGAGCACCGTCACGCTGTCGGCGATGCCGCGCGAGAAGCTGCGCCCGCGCCAGCCGCTCGTCGCGACGCCGCGCACCGGCATCTCGTGCGTGACGTCGAACTGTCCGTCGCTGCGGATGCCGTGCAGGATCTGATCCGCATCGAGCCGCGAGAGGTCGGCGAACAGGCCGACGCGCAGCGAGCGCTGCGGCGCCAGATGCCACGCGATGTCGCCGCCGTCGTTGACCCAGGCGCGCTCGATGCCGCCCCGCTCGTAGAACGCGATCAACTCCTGCGCGACAGCGCCCGCAACCGCCGCCATCGGCGTGATGTAGCCCGCGCGGTACGGCTCGCACGCGAGCCACATGCGCCGCGCGATCGGGCCCGCGAGGCGGCAAGGGCCGGCGATCGGCAGCCGCAGCAGCGGCGGTTCGGCGACGAGTTCTTCGAGCACGCCCTCGAAGCGGCGCCATGCGAGCCGGTGCGCTTCGTCCACCGCGCGCGCGTCACCATCGGCGCCGATCACGATGTCGATCGGGCCGTGCTGGAAATGCAGCCGCCCATCGGGCAGGCGCGCTTGGCAGGCAGGCATCGCGTTCAGCCCAGCAGCGGCGCGTGGCCGAGCGGCCACGGATTGGCCGGATTGACCGCCTCCCAGCGGCGCGCGGTCGGTGCGCCGTCGTTGTTGCGCGCGCCGTGGCGCAGCACCTCCTCGAGCGTGCGCACGCTGTCGACGTGGCCGCCGAGGGTGCGAAAGTCGTCCAGCGTCATGCTGAACTCGATCGGCGCGACGATCGCCGGCGTCGGCACGGTGCCGAAGCTGTTGTCCGGCATCCGCATCACATCGACCATCAGCGTGATGCCGCCGCCCGGCCAGACGTAGGCCGGCGCCCCGCCGCAGGTCACGTTGACGAGCGCCTGCTTGATCGAGCGCGTCAGCAGCACCGGGTTCTCGGTCACGCCGGCGCGCAGGCTGCCCCCCGCGCCGCCGAGGAAGAGCACGGTGCACAGCGAGGGCTCGCAGTTCTCGCCGATGCGGTCGATCACCGAGCGCAGCGACGACGGCACTTCCTCCTCGCGCGGCTGGAGCGCATCGTCGAGCACGTACCACGACGCATGCTCGCCGGTCGTCGACGTCATCAAGAGGCGCAGGCCCGGCCAGGCCGTCTTCGGATCCCACGAATCGACGATCGCGAGCGGGTCGGCGATGTCCGTCCCGCCCCAGCCGGTGCCGGGATTCGCGACCTGGAAGTACCGGCCCGGCGTCGACTTGCGCCCGCGCATCTTGATGCCCGACTGGCGCATCCCGAGGCAGCGCCCGGCCTGGTGTTCGGTCAGCACGCCGGTAATGTGGTCGTCGACGACGACGACTTCGTCGGCCTGGCCGAAGAACTGCTTGGCGAAGATGCCGATCGTCGCCGAGCCGCAGCCGACACGCATGCGCTGCTCTTCGACGCCGTTGACGATCGGCGCCCGCCCGGCCTGAACCACGACCTGCGAGCCGCCGTCTATCGTCAGCTCCACCGCCCGCTTGTTGCCGAGCGCCTCCATCGTCTCGAGCGTGATGCGCCCTTCCTTCTTGCTGCCGCCGGTGAGATGGTGAACGCCGCCGAGCGACAGCATCTGCGAGCCGTACTCGACCGTCGTCACATGCCCGACCACCTCGCCCTTGCAGCGCACGTTGGCCTGCTCCGGGCCGAGGTAGCGGTCTGTGTCGATCTTCAGCTTCAGGCTGCAGTAGCTGAAGATGCCCTCGGTGACGACCGTGACCATGTCGACGCCGGCCGCCTTCGAGCCGACGATGAACGGCGCCGGCTTGTAGTCGGGATAGGTCGTCGACGCACCGACCGCGGTCACGAACACCTCGTCGGCGAGCAGCAGATCGCCGTCCCAGTCGGCCGGCGCGGGCGCGGCATCGGGCGCGCCCTGCGGCGCGAAGGCGACCAGCGGCGGCGCGTCCTTGGCGAGCGTGCGGCGCAGCAGCAGCACCGGATCGACCCGCACCAGGGTGCCGTCCTCGTTCGCGTAGCGGTCGCAGGCGCCGGTCTTGCCGGGGCTGATCTGGCACAGGATCGGACACGCGTTGCACTCGACCTTGTCGGCCGCCATCCGCTCGTTGCGCAGCGGCGCCCGATCGAGCACCTGCACCACGGGCGGCACGTCGATGCCCGGCAGGCCGTCCGTCTTCGTGTGTTCCGTCATCGCCAAGACCCCTTCACCGCAGCACCGCAGCGCCTTGCCCGAACTCAACCACTGATGTAGCATTCACTGAACATTGATGTTGCGAACACTCCATGAACGAGGCGCGGACTTTAGCGCCTTCTCCGCCATCTGGCAAACTGTTTTCGCCTATCGTTCCTTTTCATCCCCATCCGACTTCCCGTGAGGTGAGCGCATGACCCATGTCGTGACCGACAGCTGCATCCTTTGCAAGTACACCGATTGCGTCGACGTCTGTCCCGTCGATTGCTTCCACGAGGGCGCCGACTTCCTCGTCATCGACCCCGAAGAGTGCATCGACTGCGCGGTCTGCATCCCCGAGTGCCCGGTCGAGGCGATCTTCGCCGAGGAGGACGTGCCCGAGGGGCAGGAGGTCTTTCTCGAGATCAACAAACGCTATGCGCCGCAGTGGCCGGTGCTGTCGTCGAGCAAGGACCCGCTGCCCGAGGTGGATCGCTGGAAGGACGTGAAGAACAAGCTTGCCAACTACGAGTTGCCCGACGACAAGACCTGATGGTTTCTTCGGCCACCGCGAGCGCTTGCCGATGACGCCCCGCAGCGCCAGGAGCCCCTCACCGAGCCGACCGCGCGCGGCGCGCAAGCCGGGCGTGCGCGAACTCGCAGCGCAGGCGACGCGCGACAGCCTGCTGCGCGCGGCGACGAAGATCTTCGCGAAGTATGGGCTGAGCGGCGCCAGCGTCGAGAAGATCTCGAAGGCGGCCAAGTCCTACGACCGGATGATCTACTACTACTTCGGCAGCAAGGAAGGCCTGTTCGTCGCGGTGCTGGAAGAGGCCTACCGCCGGTTCGACGAGGCCGAGGCGGCGATCGAACTCGACAACGAGCGGCCGGTCGAGTCGCTGCTGGAGATCGTCGACTTCGTGATGACGTACTACCGCGAGCATCCCGAATTCGTCACGCTGCTCAACAGCGAGAACCTGCACCGCGGCCGCCACATCAGCAAGGCGCGTCGTGCCGGCGGGTACGCGTCGCCCGCGATCGGCGTCGTCGCGCAGGTCCTGCGCAGCGGTGTCGACAAGGGACTCTTTCGCGCCGACGTGGCGGCACGCGACGTCTATCTGCTGATCGCGGCGACCGGCTACTTCTACCAGTCCAACCGCTACACCCTGTCCGCGTTCCTCGGCGAGGATCTTGCCGATCCGCAGGCCGTCGCGCACTGGGAGGCGTTCGTCAAGCAGTCCGTCTTGCGCACCGTCTTGCTCGACGCGCAGTCGGCGGCTGCCTCATAGGCGGTCGGTACCCGGCCGCCCTACTCTTTTCCACCGTATTGCAATCGAGGAGCGCACGCATGGCACAAGCAGCAGCAACACCCGCCTCTGGCAAGGTCGTGATCCGCAACATCGGCCTGATGCTGTCGGGCGACATCGACCAGCCGATCCTGCAGGCCGACACGATCGTCGCCCACGATGGCCGGATCACCGCGGTCGGCAGGCAAGCCGACTGCGACATCGCGCAGCCCGACACCGAGATCGACGCCCGCGGAACCTGCGTCTGTCCGGGCCTGATCGACAGCCACGTGCATCCGGTGTTCGGCGACTGGACGCCGCGCCAGAACCAGCTCGGCTGGATCGACTCGACGATGAACGGCGGCGTGACGACGATGATCTCGGCCGGCGAGGTGCACCTGCCGGGCCGCCCGAAGGACATCGTCGGCCTGAAGGCGCTCGCGATCACCGCGCAGCGTGCGTTCGACAACTTCCGCCCCGGCGGCGTGAAGGTGCTGGCCGGTGCGCCGGTGCTCGAAAAGGGCATGGTCGAGCAGGACTTCGAAGACCTAGCCAAGGCCGGGGTCAAGTTGCTCGGCGAAGTCGGCCTCGGTTCCGTCAAGGCCGGCGAAGAGGCGCAGCGCATGGTGGCGTGGGCGCGCAAGCATGGCATCAAGAGCACGATCCACACCGGCGGGCCGTCGATCCCCGGCTCCGGGCTGATCGACAAGGACGTGGTGCTCGAAGCCGACGCCGACATCATCGGCCACATCAACGGCGGCCACACCGCGCTGCCGCTGGCGCACGTCTGCGAGCTGTGCGAGAAGTCGACGCGCGGGATCGAGATCGTTCACAACGGCAACGAGAGGGTCGCGATCGAAGCCGCTCGCGCAGCGATCCAGCTCAAGTGCCCGCACCGCATCATCCTCGGCACCGACGGCCCGGCCGGCTCCGGCGTGCAGCCGCTCGGCATCCTTCGCGTGATCGCGCTGCTTGCGAGCGTCGGCGGCATCCCGGCCGAGCAGGCCTTCTGCTTCGCGACCGGCAACACGGCGCGCATGCGATCGCTCGACTGCGGGCTGATCGAGCCCGGCCGCGCCGCCGATTTCGTCTTCATGGACCGCGCACAGCACACCGCCGGACGCACCCTCCTCGAGAGCGTCCAGCTCGGCGACATTCCCGGCATCGGCATGGTGATGATCGACGGCACCGTGCGCTGCGGCCGCAGCCGCAACACGCCGCCCGCGACCGAGATCCCGGTCGTCGTCTGAGCTTCGCGGCCAAGCGCGCGCCCCGCGGTTGCGCGGTGCGCCGCGCAGGGGCGCTGTCAGAACGAGAACGGATAGTTGACGATCACGCGCGCCTGGGTCTGCGTCTGCGGTGAACCGTCCTGGCGCAGCCATGAGTAGCGCAGCGTGAGCCACAGGCCCTGCAGCGCGCTGCCCTTGGCGAAGCGGTAGTCGGCGCGCAGGTCGGTCTCGTTGCGGTCGGGCAGCGCCGCGCCGCTCGCATCGTCGATGCGGTGGCTGCCGGCGGCGTAGACCGCGGACGCGCTGAGTCCCGGCGCACCGAGGCTCGCGAAGTCGACGCTGGCGCCCAGCCCCCAGGCGCGCTCGCCCGCGGTGTTGAATGCGACCTGCTGCTCGTTCAGGTAGGACGGGTTGTCGCCATACGGATTCTGGCTGTCGAAGCCGGTTCCGGTGCGGGTGAACATCAGCTGCAGGCCGAACGCACCGTACTTCAGCGCGCCGCGGATGCCGACGCCCCAGGTCGAGAAGTCGCCGATCTGCGCGCTGCCGACCGAGCCTTGCGAGAAGTACTGCGCGCCAAGCTCGAGCGAGGTTCTTTCGTCGAGCTGGACCGGCGCCCGGGCATCGACGTAGAACGTGTCGTAGGTGTCCAGGCCGTACTGGTAGTCGGCGCGCAGGCGGCCGTTCTTCATGAAGTCCCAGTCGACGCCGGCGAAGTAGAGCCCCTCGTTGTCGCCGCTGCCGCCGGCGTCCTTCGACATCGAGACGAACTTCTCCGCATCGCGGTTCTTGATCTTCGCGATGTAGCCGCCGGTGTACGAGAAGGCACTCGCCAGCGACCCGCTCAGCGTGTAGGCCTCGAAGGTGTTGGGCACCATCCGGTTGTCCTGCGGATTGATGAACGGCCGGTCGATCAACTGCCGGTAGGCGGTGAAGGTCTGCCCGGCCAGACGCAGCGCGCCCCAGGCCAGGCCGATGACGTTGATCGGGTCCTGATCGGACTGCAGCAGCAAGGTGCCGCCCGCGTCCTCGGGGCCATAGAGCCGCTGCGACGTGTAGCCGACGGCGCCGAGCTGGACCGCCTCGCCGATCCACGGCGTGCGCAGGCCGGCCCAGCCGCCCAGCGCCCAGGCGGTGCTCGGCACACCGGACAGACTCTGCTGATCGAAGTAGTAGGTGCGCAGCTGCAGCACCGGCTCGATGCCGCCCGCCAGCCGGTAGCCTTCGCTCGGCAGGTCGCCGGGCGAGACGCCCTGGGCCGATGCAGCGGTAGCCATTGCGCTCAGGCCGAGCGAAAGCATCATCGCCGCGGTATTCGATTGGCATGCGCGCCGCACCCGGCGATCGGCACCGTTTCGGATCATCGTCGGACTCCAGAGCGTGGCAGCCTCGAATCTTAAGACGGGCAGCCCGGAAACGAAGAAGCCGTTGCAGGTCAGCGACTTGCAACGGCATCTCAGAAAGGTGGCGGAGTGGACGGGACTCGAACCCGCGACCCCCGGCGTGACAGGCCGGTACTTCTCCAGATTTGAACAGATGTTGCGAGACCAATCGAGACGTCAATAGATGGCTCGTTAGTTCTCAACTAGTTGTTGTATATATATATTTTCCGTCCCAAGCAAACCCAAGGCGTCCCAGACAATTCCGCAGAAGCGCATGCCTTTTGTTCCCACGCTGTTCCCATAGTGGAGCTTCTGACGTAGACTGCAGCAGCCGCATTGACCGGTGAATCGTCACCGTGTAAGGCCGCGCATCTCCACCTACATCGCCGTTGGTATGGCACTTCATCAGCTGACCGACCGGTCTGTCAAGGCTGCAAAGACGTTGGACAAGGAGCGGCTGCTCGCTGATGGCGGCGGTCTCTACCTGCGCCTGCTTCCCACGGGCTTCAGATCATGGCTGCTGGTTTACAGCTTCGGTGGCGGCCGGCGCAAGCTGGCCCTTGGCAGTGCGTCGGACGTTTCACTCGCCGATGCGCGGGCTGCAGCGGCTCAGCACCGCGCCAAGCTGGCGTCGGGGGTTGATCCTCGTGTAGCGCAAATGATCCTGGAAGAGGAACAGATTGCGCAACGACAAACACTTGCGGCCGCCGAGGCCCAGCGCAAGCGAGAGGCCTCCACCCTTCGAGACATGTTTGACGCCTGGACAACGGACGGCGTGCAGCGCACCGACAGCAATGCGGAACTGCGTCGCACCTTTGAGAAGGACATCCTTCCCGGGCTCGGCGAAATGCCAGTTCGCGCGATTGGGGACACCGAGTTGCGTGATGCACTGCGAAAGGTCGGACGCGGTCGAAAGCGTGGCCGCACCGCTGAACGCATGCTGTCCGAGATTCGTCAGATGTATCGTTGGGCAATCAAAAGGCAGCCATGGAGGGCACTGCTGCGTGATGACAACCCCGCCGAACTTGTCGACACGAAGCAGGTGGTACCCGCTGGATACGAATCCGTTCCTCGAGAGCGCGTTCTCAAGGCCGAGGAGATCGTTGAGCTACGCGACATCCTTGCCGCGATCAGACGAGCGTATGAAGCCTCCGAAAACCGGCGCGTCGCCACTCGCCCCTTGCAACGTGAGACCGAACTGGCGCTGTGGATCTGTCTGGGAACGGCTTGCCGCATCGGCGAACTTCTGAAATCGCGCTGGGAACATGTCGACCTGAAAGCCGCTACTTGGTCGGTACCGCGAGAGAACACCAAGACCCGCATGGACTGGCATGTGCATCTGTCGGAATTTGCCCTTCGCGCCTTCAAGGAACTGCACGAGCTCGCAAAGCGACGCGGCGATGGTTCGCCATGGTGCTTCCCGGCCCGCCAGCGCGATGGGCATATAGATCTGAAGACCGTATCTAAGCAAGTCGGCGACCGGCAGATTCGGTTCAAACATCGCCAGTCGTTGAAGAACAGGCGCAACGACAACGCCTTGGTACTCGCCGGGGGTGAAAACGGCGAATGGACACCACACGACCTGCGCCGCACGGCCGCGACCATGATGCAGGCTCTCGGAGTTAGCCTGGATGTAATTGATCGTTGCCAGAACCACGTGCTGCCTGGCAGCAAGGTGCGGCGGCACTACCTGCATCATGACTACGCCGATGAAAAGCGCAAAGCGTGGAACAAGCTTGGCCAGGCTCTAGATTCGATTCTGGCTGGGAATGCGTGCGATGACATTGCCAGCGTCCGCCGCCAGAAGTGCAAGGCTCGAGCAGTTCATCCTTAGACCGATCGGTTGGCTGGTTGGCTCGCGAGCCCGCTCGTCCTCGAGGACGCAGCCAGCGTCCGTTACGCAATGATGCAATTCGCTTCTAGACAGGGTGCTTCTGGGACGCTATATGTTCGGCATCTGGCTGGCGCGCGCGAAGTTGCGTCGCGAGTGCGAGGTGCAACATGGACCTTGAATACCCGCCGACACTTGCCGGTATCCGCATCATCTGTCCCTACTGCGGACGGGCTGAGACTGATGACTTCGAGGTACTGAATCTCGATGAGATTCACGTGATCGGCTGCGACGGCTGCAAGCAACGCTTCCACCTTGTCATTGCTGAATGCGGCCGTTGCGGTGACGAAACCGTGTTGACCTGGCCAACTGTTCCGACGCCGGCGCAGATCAGGCAAGCATCGTGCGCGCGCTGCGGCAACCGGCTGATCGAGCATGACAACGATCCCCACACGACGGGCGAAGGCCGATAGGCCCAACGTCAGAACCGCGAGAAGCGACGATGGGGTTGTCGCCGTAAGGATGCAGCGAACGCCGGCGGGCATATCGGTCGAGCGCAAAGTACATCGTGCCGAGACGGTCCGCGCAATTCAGGTGCTCGCGTTCGCCACGCCAAGTTCATTCCGTCGCTGGTGTGACGCCGATGAGGGACGATTCAGCTACCCACAGCTGTATTCAGACCTGATTCGCGATGCCAACGAACTGTTTGCCAGCGAGGTAGCGCCAGATGTCGCTAGCTGAACTCGCAGCGCAGCCGACCTACTCGAGCAGAGTCATGGCCGCCATCGACTGCCTCGCAGATTCGAGCGACGAAGTTCAAGCGTTGGAAGGCCTGGCTGCAACAGCCGATCAGATGGGCGCAGATGCCGCCGCGTTTGTCAGCTTCAGCAAGGACGACGCGTCGCACGAATCGTTTCGGTTTCTGCTGGCGTGCGACCCGGTCTGGTGCCTGGAGTATGAGCGCCGTGCGTGGTACACGAACGACCCATGGCTGCAGTATTGCCTGACACACACCGAGCCGGTGCGAGGGCGAGACATCGCGCCAGGTTCCGCGCAGCAGCGTGCCGTCGTGGAACTGGCGGAGCAGTTCGGCTTCAGGTCGGCACTGATCGTTCCGGCACCCACAACCGGCGGGCTTCCGCGAATTGGCGTTCTCTGTCTGGGTTCATCGGCATCGGGATTTTTCGACGACGAAGGTTACCCATCATTGAAGCCGCTTGCACGCAACTTGGCGATGGAGCTGCATGCATGGTGGATCGCTCGGATCAAGCAGGAACTGATCGAGGATGCGCAACTCTCCGACCAAGACTTGGCGTTGTTGTCGCACGAACGGATGGGACACGGCACCGAGTTCATCGCCAATGCGCTGGACGTGTCGCTCAGCGCAGTCGACTCGCAATTCCAACGCATCAACGCAAGACTCGGCGTTCCGAACCGAAAGGCCGCGGCGCAACTCGCAGCTGAGCATGGGTTGATATGAAAAGCACGCGCGAACGTTCGGCTCAACAAGGCATGATCCAGCGATGGCTTGGCGCCCTCGGCTACCTGTCGATCTTTGTCATGCCCGCGTTGTTCTTGATTGGGGCTATCGCTGGACGGCCGTGGTCGGCATTCGGCGCCGTCGTGCTTGTGTTCCCATTGGCCCGAGCGGCGTTGGGCGGATTGCCCGCAGGCGCCTCCCCGTCATGGCCCGAATCGGTAGCCATGTTTCTTGACCGCCTGCCGTTGGCCTATGCGGCCGCTCTGCCCGTTTGCGTGTTGGTCGGGATCGCTTCAGCCGGACTACGCGCTAATATCGATGGTGCGGGCCTGGCTGGCCTCGGGCTCAGCCTGTGGATGACGTTGCTGTTTGGCACCTGCGTTGCGCATGAGCTGATTCATCGGCGCGACAAGCGTCAATCCATGGTTGGACACATGCTCGCGGGCTTCTGTGGTTACCCAGCCTTGGGAATGGAACACCTCGCCCATCACGCACGGCCTGGCGACACGCGGCGTGCCGAGTACCCGCTGAAAGCCGAGTCAGTCTGGCGATTCGCATGGCGACGCATACGCAGAATCGGCGCGGAGATCTTCGGCCCTGGTTCTCCAACCTGGGACCTGCGCGCGCAGATGCCGAACTTGGTGCGCATGCGTGCGGCAATGCTTGTCACGGCGCTGACTTGGACAAGCTTCGGCGCCATCGCAGGCTGGCCGGGCGCATTCCTGTTTCCTGCAATGATGATTGGCGTGGCGTTTGGCATTCAGCTGATCACCTACATCCAGCACTGGGGCCTTGGCGACGATAGCATCCCGGAGCGCATTTCCTACGGCCGCGGCTGGGAGGACGACTGCCGGTTTCAGGCGTGGGTCACGCTGAACATCAGCCTTCACGACCGGCACCATCGAGACAGCCGCAGGCCCTACTATCAGCTTGAACTTTCACCAGACTCCCCACGGCTACCCGCGGGCTATGTGCTGCTGATGTTCGCCAGCCTGGTGCCTCGGGTCTGGCGACATGTCATGGAGCCCGCGCTCGTGCGCTGGATGAGAAACCCTGAAAGTCCACTCTCGGCAGGTCGCAGATTGACGTGCTTTGGATTTCATGGGATTCATGTGAACGAGTCCAGGTGACCATAAACGCAGCGGAGTCACACGGAACTCGATCCCGTGCGTCATGCCAGCCAGACCAAAGCGCCGACGTTCACTCAGGCCTGGATGCGGTCACGATCCACGTGCTCGACGGCGCCCAGATACCGTCAGGTGTCGCAAACCGCGATAGCACGTCCCGCAGCGCCGCAGCTACCTGAGGCTTGCGCTTGGTGCCCGCCTCGCCGGCAAGACGAATGATCTCACCGGCGGGACCGAGCGACATGGCGAAATCAATGGCGTCATCGATGTCGCGTCCGATGCAGATGTCGCAGTCGTGGCGCTCAAAAGAAATGCGCTCGAAGCCGGCAACACGAAGCGTGGTGCTGAGGCTGTCGGCGTCTGCCATCGAGAAGGGACCGGGGCCGCAGTGCACTTGGTCAGTCTCATCGTGCGACACGACCGGCACGATGTCCCTTACCCGCAACTCAGCCTCGTAGAGCCACGGATTCTCCTCACGCCTGCGCCAAACGATCTGTGTGAAGGTGCCGCCAGGCTTCAACGCGCAGCGGACGTTGCGCATGGCTTGACCCGGCGTCGCGAAGAACATGGTGCCGAAGCTTGCGAACGCGTGGTCGTACGGTCCATGAAGGTCGTCCGTCTGCGCGTCGGCGATGAGGAAGCGCGCGTTTTCGATCTGTTGGTCTCGGGCTGCCATCTCAGCGGCGCCTACGAAGTTCTCAGCGCAATCCACGCCAACGGCCTCACCGGCTAGGCCGACGCGCCTGGCGATGCGAATGGTGCTGTCGCCAAAGCCGCATCCAACATCAAGCACGCGCGCGCCGATCGGATACGCGCAACGGTCAAACGCTGCATCGCTGTGCCGCGCCACTCCTTGCACGACCAAGTGTCTGAAGCGGGTGAACTTCTCATACAGCACGGTATTCCAGGCTGCGATCATGATTCGATTGCCGTCTTGCATGGATCCCCTCACACCGCCAGCTGGTCCGGGCTGCAAGCTTGATGTTGCCGGCCGGCGAGCGGCAGGTCAATGCCGCTAAGCCGCCGAACGGCGGCGCAAGCTGTGTGATCGTGAACGACCCATAGCGGGTCCTCAACAGTTGCGATTGCAGTCATTGGCAGACGGCCCTCGTCGACCCACCGGACATGCCGGATCTCAGTCGACCGAAGTGCTTGCAACGCGGCGTTCGCGTTGAACTGGACCGGCGGTATCCTCGCCGCGAACGCCGCTTCGCGAGATGCCAGTTACCAAGGCAGTTCGATCCGAAGCGGGCGCAGATGACGGCTGTGCCGCGTCTGCGTGTGATCGAACACCGCCACCCAGAGGAAGGTGTCGTTGCCGATGGCCACGTCGTAGGCCGAGCCGGTATCGAGTTGGCGACTCATCTCCAGCCGCCACCAGCCATTGGACCAAGTGCCGACAGCCGACACATCGCTCCGATCGCCTTGCATCGGGCCGCGGTGCACGACGCTGGGCACGACCGTGCCCACCGGGTACAGCGCGTCGAGTTCCACCGTGTATGGACTGACCTGATCGGCCGTTAGCCACCACTCGCCTTCGTCGCTCACGGCAGGATCGAGGTTGACGCGGCCGAGTCGTTTCAGTGTCGCCGGTTCGGTGGGCAGGAAGCGCGGTACGACGCCGCCGTCGAGGCGCCGGGCGGCGGCCCCTTCAAGCAGGTTCCGCCAGTTCTGCATCGCGCCGCCGACCGTTGCGGGGTCGAGCGAATAGCCACCCGCGAAGCGCTCCGCAAAGGTGTCGCGCGGCGGCCCGGGCGGCCCGAAGTGGTCGTCTTCCGCCTGCTCCATCGGGTTGGTGCGCACCGACTGCCAGTGCCACATGTCGAGGATCGACCCGTCGGTGGTGTAGTGCAGCCCGCGGTTGCCAGAGGCCCCGGGGCGCTCGTCGAGCGGGCGTGGGCCGAGGTGGGCGGCGCGCAGCGCTGCGAAGCGCGAGCCGCGCGCCAGCATGACGGCGAACTTGTCCTCGTAGTAGGCGTTCTCGTCCTCGCGTTCGTAGCCCTGCTGCACCATGCGCCAGCCGGCCGCCGTCTTCAGCAGCGGGTGATGCTTCTGGCTGCGCGTGGCATCCGGCCATTGGAACAGGAAGTGGGGGCGGTTGTCGTGAACAACGGCCCTGACGATGAGCGGTGCATCGCCGTCGACGAGGTTCGCGCCGCCGTGGGTTTGAACCGCCACGGCTTCGGCCTGTTGCCAGGCCGAATCCGAAGGGTCGCCATCGAGCCGCGGCGGCTCGGCCACGCGCGCGATGCGCAGTGGCGTGACGGTCAAGGTGTCGACGGCATAGACCGCGGCGCCGACCACGCCCAGCGCGACCCCTGCCACCGCCGCCGCGCGGCAATGCGCGAAGCGCGGCACCAGCATCGCCAGCAGCGCGCGCCAGCCGGCGGCCGAGACCTGCGCGGTGACATGCAGCGCCACATAGGCGGTGAAGCCCCAGGCAACGGCGCGGTGCAGCGCGGCGATCGTCGACGGCGCGACGCCGACCCAGCCGGCGTACATCAGCACGCCCGTGACGGCGGCCGCGAACAACAGCGCGAAGGCGAGCCAGTAGATCAGCACATTCAACGCCCGCCAGCGCGCACGGCGCACCGATGAGCGCAGTGCCTGCACCCGTGCGGTGTCAAATGCCACACGGCGGGTCAAGCGGGCGCGAAGCAGGAAGACCGCGTAGCCGGCCGCTGCGGCGGCCAGCAGCGAGGCCGAGGCGATGTGCCAGAACAGCACTTCGCCTTGCAGCGCCAAGGTGGCCATGCGTTGCGCCCACGCGGCCTGCGGCATGTCGGCGCCGATGCGAAAGCCGGTCGCCAGGCTGAGCAGCACGAGCAGCGCCACCCCCCAATGCAGCAGCGCCGTCGGGGCATCGACCCGGTGCCAGCGGCCACCTGGTGCGGCAGCGCTAGCCGCTGCAGCCTGCGTAGTCAAGCCTTCATTCACCGCGCATGCACAAAGGGTGGCACCACCCGGGGGCGGCGCCGGAACGATGAGCGGCTATTTGGCCGGCCCGCCCTTGGACAGCGTCACTTCCTCGAAGGGCGTCGACGTCGTCGGGCGGAAACGCTTCAAGGTCACGTTCGACTTCTCACCCGGCTTGACGTTGAAGGTGAGGTAGTTGTATTCCTCGATCGGCGGCTTGCCGTTCCAGTACAAATCGGGCGGGTAGCCGGCGGGCCGCGGGATGGCCGTGCGTCCCGGCAGGATCGGGTCCTGCTCGGCGCCGCCGCCGCCCAGCACGATGTACTGCACGCCATCGACGTTGAAATGTTCGGTGGTGTGCACATGGCCGTTCAACACGACGATCTCGGCGAAGTCCTTGGCATACGAGGCCAGCGTCGAATGTGGATTCGTGTCCTCCGGGATCGGCGCAAAACCGGCGCGGTTGTAGACCGGGTTGTGGAACACCACGAAAACGTTGCGGATGCGCTTGGCCTTGGCTTCATCCAGCCAGGTGATCAACTGCTTCAGCTGTTCCTTGTAGACCGGGCGGGTGGCGTCCCATCCCGAGGGCGAGAAGCGGTCGGCCTTGCCGGTCCACAGGAAGATAAAGCGAGCGCCGCCGAAGTCGTAGGTGTAGGTCAGCTTCTCGGCAGACACGCCCAGCTTCTTCAGGTAGGGGGCCGCGCTCAGCACGCCTTCGATCTGCGGATCGTCCCAGACCTCGTGGTTGCCCACCGACGGGAAGTAGCGCCCCTCCAGGCCCGCGGCCTTCATCTCGGCATCAGGGGGCGGCAGGTGCGAGAACAGCAAGTCGTTCATGCGCTTCCAGTAGGGGCTGTCCTGCACGGTGCGGCCCTGCGCGCCCCACCACACCACGTCGCCGGTGTTGAGCACGAACTTCGGCACGCCGGTCTTCATCTCACGGGCGACCGAGTTGCCCACCCAGTCGCCGCCGTAGTTGCGGTACATCACGGTGCGCACGCCCGGCGCCAGCTTGATGTCCTCGACCGTGGCTTCGGTGACCCAGCCGTCCTGGAACGTCAGCCGCGCCACCTCGCTGCGCGTGATGAACGGCATCTCCACGCCGGTGAGCGCACCGGTCTTGGGGTCGAAGCTGAGCTTCACGTCCTTCTGCACGATCGCCTCGGCGACGCGCTGGGCCAGGATGATCGAGAAGATCTGCACCAGCGAGGAATGGATCTTGGCCGTGTCTGCCTTGGTGTACGGCAGGTACATCATCGAGCGCGAGTCGCCGTAGGCGATGAAGGTGAAGGGCTTCGCGGGCTGAGCCGTGGCCGTGCCGGCGGCGCCGAATGCAACGGTCCCTGCCACGGCAAGCGTGGTGAGCACCTTGCCACCTGCGCGTGCGAGCCGGTCGGCCAGGCCGTGAGACGACTGCCGAGCGGGTGCGCAGTCGTGCGCCAACTGTTGACCTTCGATTTTCATCTTCGCTGTCCTCCAAGAAAGTATCGGTTGGTGTGGCCGTGAATCCGCCTGCACGCGCGTCACTTGACCAACTCGACCTCGCCCGGACGCCAAGTCTTGGCGAAGAAGGGCTCGAGCGGGCTGTACAGACGCAGACAGGGAATGAAGCCTTTGCCGGGCGCGGTCTGGATCCAGTTGCCGCGTTTTACGCCATTGGGTTGCGTTGGCCCGAAGTAGATCGTGGTCGAGCCGTCAGCGCTCGGCTCTGCGGCCGGCGACGGGAAGCTCTGGCTGCCGGCGCGCGGGTAGCGTTGCGGCGTGTCGAGCATCGACCGGGTCATGGTGTCGTAGACCGTGAAGGACCAGAATTTTTCGGCCGGGATGTCCTTCGGCAAGGTCACCTTGTAGGTCCTGGCGCCATCCAGGTAGTTCTTCTGCGCATCGACCATCGTCCACAAATACGTGGAGCCGATGCCGGGCAGTCGCATGGCCATCGCGGGCGTGATGCCGGTCACGCCATAGAAGAAGGCTCGACGCGCGTCGAGCTGACGGTATCCGGTCGTGGGGAAAGGCTTCACCCCCTCCGGCGTGATCAGCGGAATCGGTGTCTCGAACTCGTGGCCGGTGGCGAACAGCATGTTCTGCCAGTTGCCATCGGGGTAGTAATACCAGCTGCGGTCGCGCGGACTCATGAACAAGCTGCGTGAGGTCGCATTGGCGACCGTCAGCGCCTCCGTGAGAATCTTCTTCATGCGCGCATCGGGTGCGAAGGGCTTGCCCTTGACGATGCCGATGGCGGCGATCGGCCCCATCAACTCGGGGTCGAGGCTGGTGGCCGGTTCCTGCTGCACGACCTCGTTCAACATCTCGAAGTACGAAAAGTCGTTCGGCGGAATGGTGTTCATCACCTTGCCGCTGCCTTCATGGAATACGGTCGGCGGCGGCGGGGTGATCGCGCTGAGCTTGGCCCGGCCCGCCAGGAACTCAGCGATCGGTGTGCCCAAACCGCCCGCCTTGTAGGGATAGACCTTGGTGAGCTTCTTGATCTGTTCGACCACCGGCTTGGGATCGTTTCCGTTCGCGATGAACGCGCGGGCGAACCAGACGCCGTGGATGGTCTTGGAGTGGGCGACGTTGAGTTCCCCTTCCGGCAACGGGCCTTTGTAGTCCGGCGGCACGATCAGATATCGCCCCCCCTCGCCGCGGTCAGGTCCTGGCAGGCCCATGTCGATGATCCAGCGGAACCAGGCATCCTGGACCGTGCCGAGCACGCCCGGCGGGACTTCCACCACGATCGGCCCGTTCGAGAGATCGAAGCTGGAGATGATGTAGATCGTGTCGGCATTGGGCGTCAGGAACAAGGACTTGGCATCCATCAGCTCCGAGAAGACGATCACTTCGTTGTCCTTGACGCCGACGCTGTGCAGACCCTTGCGGACGGCGAGGATGCTGACGCCTTGCAAGGTGTCCGAAAACGCGCGAGTCGCGTGCTGGAAGTCCAGCTGGTCATAGACCTTGTCGAGCGTCGCCTTGTTCGGCTGACCGTCCTTGAATTCGAGCGTGCCGATGCGCGACTCGACGGTGTTGGGCGTGATGAGTGATGGCGGCAGCGCCCCACTCGTCTGCGCGTGGGCGGCCGCGCCGCAAAGCATCCCGACAACGGCACCGGCCAAGGTCGCGGCGATGAATGGAGTTTTTGAGATGTGCATGTTGGTTTCTTCTGCCTGAGTCATGTCTTTGTTCGTGGCCTATCGGACGCCGACGATCGCAACGCGTTGCGAATGCAGTTTGGTTGTTCGGAGTTCATGCGGCGGTGGCTGGCGCGGGGGGCGGAAAGGCGTTGGCCACCACCCGCTGCGCATCCCGCCAGCATCGCGCTGCGTATCCTTGGCGATTGCGAGGCGAGGCGATACCGCCTTCGCTCTGCCAAGAATGCTAGAGGAAAAGTGAAGCGATCGACCATTCATATTGCGCCAGCGCTGCCCAGGCCGTCGCGAGATGTCCACGCGCCGGCGGTGATCTCGGTCACCGCACTGGCCGGCGTGTCGGCGATGGTGCGCCATGCGTTCGGCGACAAGGTGCTGAGGCTGGCCAAGCAAGCGGCAAAGCTCGACATCGAACGGATCGAAGATCAAGAGTGCTTCATTCCGCAGACGACGATGATCCGCTTCCTGAACGAGATCGAGCGCCGTTCGGGCGAGCCGCATCTGGGGCTGCTGATCGCGCCGCACTTGTCGCTTGGCCGCTACGGGCGCTGGGGTGAATACGTGCTGTCGGGGGAGACACTCGGCGCGGCCATCGCGCGTGCTGCCTCCACACTGGGCTACCACAGCACGGGCGACCGCATGGACTACGCCGCCGATCGCGGCGTCGCGCGGGTCAGCTACTACAACGCGACGCGCGGCCAGGCGGGCTATGCCCAAGTCTCCAGCGCCACCGCGGGCGTGCTCGTCAGCCTGCTGCGCGCCTACCTGGGCGCCGATCTTCAGTTGCGGACCGTTGAGCTGGACATCCCTGCCCCACGCGCCGCGACGCTCTTCGAGGACACCTTCTCATGCCCGGTGGTGTTCGACGCGCCGGCCGTCTCGGTCAGCTTTGCGGAGCAACTGTTCGATCGCCGAATCGAAGCCGGTGCGCCGTCGCGCTGGTTGACGCTAGAGGATGTCGTGCGCGCCCGCACGGAGCCGGCCGATCTGGGCAGCTTGCTCGGCGTGCTCAGCGAGCAGATACGGGCGCAGGTGCTCGCCGGCGCGGTATCGATCGACAGCGCCGCGCGCGGCATCGGTACCAGCGTGCGCAGCTTGCAACGATCGTTGCAGCGTGAAGGTGCCGACTTCCGCCAACTGGTCAACCTGATCCGCGCGCAACGCGCCAAGGAACTGCTGGGCGAGTCTGCTGCGTCGATCACCGAGATCGCGACCGCATTCGGCTACTCGAGCCCGGCGAACTTCGCCCGAGCGTTCCGCAAGGCGACCGGAAAGACGCCCCAGGAGTTTCGCGCCACGCGCCGGCGCTGAACTGCAACCCCGCTGAGGCTACCGGACACCGAGTTCGCGTAGCAGGCGACGTTTGACGTGATCGCCTGCGAAACCCGCCGCGATGGCGGTACATGCGATGTTGCCGACATGGTTTGCCTGAGACGATGTCGGACATGCCCTCGTCGCCCGGCTGCATTCATCCAGTGACCGCTTCCGAGCGCAGGTTCGAACGACTGGTCAAGTTAAGGCTTGTGCGACACCTGCCCTCACGCGCAGGTGATCGCGTGCCGTCGCTGCGTCCGGGCAGGTGTTGCATAAGCCTCGAGGGAGGAAACCGCGGCGAACGCCAC